>Ga0193753_10000638_pt1 | contig 33386 bp, 21 predicted proteins | sample H1c2metaG_FD_144925 | JGI IMG/M metagenome (GOLD analysis project Ga0193753, IMG submission 144925) | Soil microbial communities from a riparian zone of the East river system, Colorado, United States - H1c2 | ecosystem: Environmental > Terrestrial > Soil > Riparian zone | place: USA: East...
TCTGCGCGCGGTGGATGAGCACAGCGGGCCGACGAGGATGCCTCGCATCGCGGGGTTCGATGGGTTGTGTAGCGTGGTAATACAGCCAGCGGCAGCGAACGCGAAGAACCAGCAGCTGCCAAGGCCGGAAGCGCTAGGTCAGCCCTCGAAAGCCCAACCCGCGGCAGCGCTCTCGAAAACTCCGCAGCCATCCGCTGCACTCACGCCCCGCGTAAACCTCTACATCAACGACTCAGACGACCGCGACGGCGACACCCTAGGCCGCTCCTTGGAACGGGCCCTGCAAACCTGCGACGGCCCGCATGAGCCGGGCTGCACGACCGGCCTTCTCGCCGACTACTACCGCGGCCGAGGCGCCACGCGCGACACGGATCGCGATGGCCTCTCGGACGCGGACGAGGTCTTCGGCGCTGGCCCCCTCCTAGATCTTCCTCGCTACGGCGCCTCACCGAGACACAAAGACGTCTTCGTGGAACTCGACTACGACCCGCGCACGAGTGAGCTCGGCATGAGCGAGTCCGACTTCGCCGAGATCGCCGAGCTGTACGCGGCAGGAAGCGCGCGCGAGTTGCGCAACCCCGACGGCAAACCCGGAGTGCACTTGCACTTCGACACAGGTTTCGAGCCGACGGATCCGACCCACGCCGATCTCCTCGGGGCATGGGGCGGCAGCAAACGCGCATCCGCAAACAACTACCGCGCTGCACGCAACGCGGACTTCACCCGAGACCGTGCCGGATACTTCCGCTACGCCTTCCTGACGCGCACCGGCCGAGGCCAAGCGCGGCGCGACGCGATCACGGTCAATCGCGACCTAAACCGCGTTGCCATCTTCGCGCACGAGCTCGGCCACACGCTCGGCCTCGAGCACAACGGCCACGAAGATTGGGGCAAGTCGAACTGCAAACCCAACTACTACAGCCTGATGAACTACGTGTACCAAAACCGCCCTGGCGTCGGTTTCTCGCGTCGCGCAGGCATTGAGTTGGATCCCGCTGCAGCGTGGGAGACGATCTCGCCAGACGACGGTTTACCACCCGATGCGCTGCGCGAGCCGCCACTCGAGCTCGACGTGCTCGACGGAGGCATCGACTGGAATCGCGACGGCATCATCTCTCGCGAGCCCGTCCGCGCGGGTCTGAGTTGGGCGACCTACAAGAGCTGCGGCTCGGCGGGCTTCGCACGTACGACCTTGAGCGATCAGCCGCTGACCGAGACGACACCCGTGCTCGCGCGCTTGAATGATCGGCTGTACGCGTTGTTCGTGAATGCAGAGGGCGAGCTGCGCGTGAGGCACGGGCTCGTCACCGGGCCCGATGCGGGAGGCTCTTGTCCGCAAGGCGACGGCTACGACACGAAATGCACGACGTGGTCGATGGAGAGTTTGGTGCACGGCTTGCCCGTGGTGCAGCGGATGGCTGCACTCTCGTACGTGCCGGGCGAGCTCCTATTGGCGTACACCACGACCGATGGGCAAGTGCGCCTTGCGCGGTTGGCGGCGCAAGGCGAAGTCCTCGAAGTTCGAAGCGACGTCGCGGTCGCAAGCGCGCGCAGCGATTTTGCGCCGGCGATCGGGCACGCGGAAGTCGATCCGCTGCGTTATGGCCACACGTCGATCCTGCGCGTGATGTATCGCGAGCAAGCAGAGCAGGGCGGGCTCTTTCAAGCGAGCGCGAGTGATCCGAGCGGCCCGTTCGTGATTTCGCGCGTGCAGGATACCGCCGAACAGCCGATCACCGTCGGTCTCGCGCCCACGCTCGCGCGACTCGGCACCGGTGAGTTGTGCGGCGTCCTGCCCGACCTCGAGCGCTACGTCCGCTTCTATTGCTACGACCCAACGAGCGACGCGTGGCTCGACCTCACGCGCACGGCGTTTTTCTCAGGCCTCGGCCCCCAGACTTCCGGTGCCGTGAGCATCGCGTATCACCGTTATCGCAAATACGACGGCAGCTTGGTCACTGACGACGTCTCGCGCGGCGCCGTGATTCTGAGCTTCACCGAGCCAGAGTCGCCGTACGCAAAAAATCCCGACAACCCGCACTACTTCGTTTCGGAGTGGCTCTCGGCGCAGAACCCCGCGTCGCGCGCGTTGTACTTTCGCTGGCGCGGCAGCGTGATCGACGAGTGGACGAACCTCGCGCCGGGCACGTCGCTCGTGCTGTATGAAGACCCGACTTTGTCCGCGCTCAAGGCGTTGATGCTCGCGAAGCTCACGAGCCCGGATCTGATCCATCTCGATTTCCTGCCGTTTGCAGACGGCGTGCACGAAGAGCGGTTTGGCGCCGGCAACGACTTCGAAGTGATGGAGCACGGCATTTGCGAAGGCCTAAAAGACGAGGCGAGGTGCGCGCCCGCCCCGTGAGTAGTTTCAGAACGACGCGCCCAGGAAGGCAGTCGGCGTGATCCAACCGATCTGACTTTCGTAACTCTCTTCGAGGTAAGCGAGGTCGATGCGCGCGCCGAGGGTGAAGAAGCGGCCCAAGCGAAAGCGATATCCGACGCCGGCTGTGAACGTGAGCTCGCCGTCGGGCGGCGTGTGGCCGTACTCCTCGTCGACGGTTTCCCAGGTCAGACCGAGTCCGAGCTCGATGAACAAGCAGCCGACGCCGCGCGCCGCGCAGAGCGCTCCGGGGATGTAACGCACGCCGACGAATGCGAGGATCATGTCGGCGTCGCGTTCGCTCAGATGCGGTGCGAGCGTTTGGGGAGAGAACGTGGCGCCGCCGACGACGAAAAAGTGGTGGTCGTTCGCGGCGAAAACCTTCACGCCGAACTCGGCTCCGAGCTGGAAGCTCGTGTCGTGATTGTCGTTGAACGTGTCCCAGCCGGGAAGCCAGAGTCCGCCTTGAACATCGACGAAACCGCGCTCGACTTTGTCGTCTCCTGACGGCGAGTCTTGGCGCGAGAGATCGTAGGCGTGAGCGCTGCTGCTCGCGAAGAGCTGTAGCGCGAACAGGATGCTGCTGGTGGCTGCGAGCGTGAGCGTGCGGCTCGCTGCGAAGTGTTGCGAGTAAGTCATTGCTAATTCCAATCGAACAGTGTGCTCAGGTGAGCACTAACAACTAACGAGCGAATAGCTGACGCAGAATGCATTCGCAAGGAATGTCTGTGATAGCAACGCGCGGGATCGCAGAAGACGCCTCCGCTGACGGCTGCGGTTTCGAATGCGCGTCGTGTCTGACGGAAGGAATGCAGGGCGATCGGTCAAAGAGAAACGTTTGGTCCGCCGCGCACGGCGGCGCCCTGCGATTCGAGGTCGAGTGGCGCAAGTGCTGCACGGTTTCAGTCGCGCGAAGTCGAGTCCGAGCGGCGAGAGGCGGCTTGCTGCAGCGTAGAGAAAGCGGCTGGGCCGGTGCATCTGCAAGCCGCCGTGTCCCGAGCGCGACGTTCCACCCCGAGAGAACCGTACGCGATCGAAAGCGACTGATCGCCGAGGCGAGTGATTTCGGCTCGCCAAACGGGAGCTCGTTCTATCCCCTCCGGTCCTTCTCTCGTAAATGAATTTGACTTTCAAGTTCGTTAAGGTACACATCTCGCCCGCGCTGAATGCCACTCGGCACGCGCTGCTTATGCGCCGTGCAGTCGACCGCGGTCACTGGTGTCTCGGCTTCTTCACGGTCTCTGACCGCGGTCTGTTTAGGAGGCTCCCTCATGAGTCGTTACAGTGGTCCCCGCGTTCGTCTGATGCGAGCACTCGGCATGGACCTTCCCGGCCTCTCGCCCAAGACCAGCGATCGCCGGCCGTACCCACCCGGCCAACACGGGCAGCGCCGCCGCAAAGAAACCGAGTTCGGTAAACGCCTTCGCGAAAAACAAAAGCTTCGCGTGAACTACGGCCTGTCCGAAGCGCAGATGCGCAACATCTTCCACGAAGCTCTCCGCAGCCGCGTAAACACCGGCACGAAGCTCATCGAGCTCCTCGAACGCCGCATCGACAACATCGTATTCCGCGCCGGCTTCGCTCGCTCCATCCCCGCCGCACGCCAACTCGTCAACCACGGGCACATCCTCGTCGACGGCAAACCCGTCGACATCCCGTCGTACCGCCTCAAGGTTGGTCAGCTCGTCGCGATCAAACCGTCATCCCACCAGGCAAAGCCGGTTGTCGACGGCCTCACACTCTCCGAGCGCCGCACCTGGGAAAACGGCTGGCTGCAAATCGACCGCGACGCTCGCAGCGTCAAGCTGTCTCAACTGCCTGACGACACCGCAGTGCCTTTCACCCTGAACGTGCAGCTCGTAATCGAGCTCTACGCGTTGAGCGCCTAAACAGTGTCGCCGGGCGCGTGATGTCTCGCGAACCATGTGACGCTGTTTAGTTCTCTGCGAGCGGTTACTCCGCGAACTCGTCGTCCACCGCGATCACTTCCGGCTCACTGCAGAACATCGCATTTTTCTGGGTGGGAGTCGGGTTGCGGCGCGTGTTTTGTGCCGCCGCGCGCCGCAACGTGAACGCGTTTTTGAAGTCGTCTTTCAGGACGACCCGGGACTTCTCGATCGCCTGGTTCCAGGCTTGAACGGCCGCCTGCTCGCCGCCGCTCGCGGCAGGCTTCGGATCCGGAATCAACACGACCAAACTGAGCAGCTCTTCGATCCGTTTGGGATCTACCGGAGTCACCGCAAGCGCATCGGCGAGGGCAGGCACGAGCACGTCGTCGCGCAACGCTGGCAAGTCGTCACTGTCGACCTGACAAGCGAGTAGTCGCGTATGAATCCGGCCAACCGCAAAACTGATCTCGGGCCGCGGCCGCTTCAACAGCGCGAGTAACGCCTGATCGAAGCGTCCCATCGCGACACCGTGAAACGTCAGCAGCATGTCGGTCAGCTTCGCCTTACAGTCAGGATCGCAACTCGCACCCGTCACGTAGTCGATCAGCCAGCCCACCCGCGTATCGTGAAACTTGTCCACGTCTGCAACTTCACTCGAAGCGATCAACTCATGCCGGCGCGCCGGCCCCAGCACGAGCGCGGCGACTAACTTCGCACCAGTCGAATACGCTTCGAAGTTCGCAATCTCGTTCCACTGCCGGCGCTCGTACAGCGTGCTCAGATACGGCGTAAACAGCCAGGCCAACCGCGCGGGCGTCGCTTTCACGTCGCGTTCGTCCAGCAGCAGGACCATCGGACCCGGCTGCTTGTTTTTGCGAGCCGCTTCAGTCTCTTCCTCGAACAAATCCGCGATCGCTTCCGAGCGCGCCGCATGCACGTCCGTCTTGCACAGCGCGACCTCGCGCTTCACGCCAAAACGCTGGTCGCACGTCAGCTCGTATGCAGTCGCAAGCCGCGCGTAACTCTTCGAAGGTGTGTTGCTGAGCACCGACTTCATGTACTCGGCGTTGTCTTTGCCGAGCTCGAGCGCGTACGACACCGCGAGCTCGACGTCCAAGATGTTGCCGCGCGTCAGCGAGAGCAACACGCCATAGCGCTGCTCGACCGTACTCTCGCCGGACGACGCCAGCACCTGCAGGTTCTTGGACAAGATCTCAGCGCGCTCGATGCGCCAGCTGTTTTCAGCTTGAGTAACGGCGATCTGTTGCTGCGACTCGGCTTGGCGGCGAGCGATCTCCGACTGCCGGTACTGCCAAATCGAAGTCGCGATCAGGCCGGCCGCGCCGATCACGAATGTGGACAAAAATGAATGATAGGTCTGGATGAACTTGCCGACGCGCGACGGTTGCTCCGGCTTCGCGTCGGCGTTGGGCTGGCCGCTCATGCGGCGCGGAATACCACAAAAGCCGAGCGCTTACTTCCTTTCGGGGAGACTCGGCCGCGCCGAGCTCGGGCTGGCGTGATAGTAGGCCGCAGCGAGCGGCTGCGTGCCCGCCGGCATCACGCCCGGACCGGACCAGTCGGGTGAGGACACTATTCCGACAACCACCCGAGTGCGATCAGGTCGACTCGACGAACTGCACCGTTCGAGCGGTTTCGGTTCCGAGCCACTCGCGTGCGAACTTCGCCGCCCGCCGGTTCTCTTCGCGGCCTTCACGAAAAGTTCGCACGAGTTCCGGGTCACTGAGCTTTGCGGCGCGCACCTCGATCGCAGCCAACGCTTTTTGTAGCGTCGAGCGAGCAGCCTCGTGATCACCGTCGACGAACAGCGCCTCCGCAGCCGCAACCCGAAGCATGACTTCGGTGCAGACTGGCCCGTCCAGCGCATCCAGAATCGCGAGATCTTCGCGCGCACTCGCGGCTGCCTCGCCGGTTCGACCCAAGCGCACGAGCGCAGTGATGAAGGCTGAAGCCCCGATGAAGCGATACGCCGGTGCACCGGTCATACCGGCCCGCGATCGGCGCCCGTAGTCCTCCGCGCGTGCCCAGTCGCCATCGAACAGCGCAACGCGTGCAGTCAAGTTCTGCGACGTCGCCACGAAGATCGGACTCGTTTGCAGCTCCGCCATGACCCGCGCGCAGTTGTCGCCCTCCGCGCGCGTCTCACGGTCGCTCGATTCCGAAAGCGCCAACCCGAGGTACCACATCGCGAGTGCCGCATGATAATCGTCGCGGATCTCCTGCGAGATCGCGTGCGCGACACGTGCTGCGCTCGCTGCCGAATCGAGATCACCGAGCGCCCACAACGCGAATGCTTCGACCGTGTGCGCGAGACTGAGCCGATACAACACGCGACTCTCGGCCAAGTCTCGTTGCGCGTCGCGCGCGAGCCTGCACGCGAGCCACGGATCGTCGCCGACTATCACGGTGAACACCGCTCGCCACAGCTTCGAATAGCCGCGCGTCAACTGATCCGGTTCGGAGTCCGGCTGCGCATCCAAAAATGCGAGGCACGCGCGACCTTCCGCATGACGAGCCGCAAGCGCGTACCCCATCAGTTGCACGTGCACCGTTCGCAGGTACTGGGCGCGCACTTCGGGCGCCGGCGTGATCTGCAGCAACTCGGCGGCGAGCTGACTACCGCGCTCCACGTCACCGATGTTCGGCAGCACTTGCGTCAGCGCTTCGACGATGGAGCACCACGCTGCGCTTCCACGTGCAACGATCTCGAGCGCGGCTAAACCCACCGGCCCGGCTGTCTGCCACTCGCCGAGATTGAAGTACGCTGCAGTTTGGACCGTATACACCTGACCCAACACTTCGCCGGTGGCACCGCATGCGATCGCGCGAGCCGCCCGCGCGACCGCTTCAGCCGAGTCGCACTGTTCGAGCGACTGCTCGGCCGCGCGTAAATAGTATCGAATCGCTCGCTCGCGATCGCCGCCCTCTTCGATGTGCCGCGCGAGCACGATCGAATCTTCTTCGCCCACTTCTTCCAGCCACGCAGCCGCATCGAGGTGTGCCGTGCGCAAGTCGCTCTCGGCCAAGAGCCCCCGCGCTGCATCGCACAAGAGGGCGTGACGAAACACGTATTCGACGTCGTCTGGATACCGGCTCGATCGACTGCGCGCGATGACCTCGTCTTCGACTAACTCCTCGATCCACGTATCGACGTCGGCGATGCCGCCCCAACGCGCACAGATGCGCCCGACGCCTCCGCGCCAGAACGTCTCGCCGAGAACACCGGCAGCTCGTAAGAGCGAACGCGGCTCCGGCGCGAGCTGAGACAGCCGCGCTTGAAGCATCGCGAGCACGGTTTCAGGCGCGCCTTCGGTCTTTCCAGCCGCCGTCGCGCGGATCAGCTCTTCGAGAAACAACGCGTTTCCAGCAGCGAGTGCGACGATGCGTGCGATCTGCTCCGCCCCGATGTGCTGACCGAGCACGCCCTTCGCGAGCGCTTCACTCGCGGTCGCGCTGAGCGGCCGCAACGTCAAGGACACCGCGCGCCCGCTGAACAGCCCCGGAAAGGTCTGCTCGGTCTCGGGCCTTCCGAATGCGATCACGAACAGTGCACCGCGCGGGATATCTCGCAGCGCAGCCTGCACGAGCTTCACCGTGAGCGCGTCACCCCACTGAACGTCTTCGAGCGCGAGCACGACCGGCCGCGCCGCACATTCCGCCGCGAGCCAGTCAGTGAACGCCAGCGTGATCTGCTCATTCATCACGCGGTGATCGGCGCGTGCAGCTAGCAGCGGCGGACTGCTCTCGCCTGGAAACGGCACGCCGCAAAGCTCGCCCAGAAACTCACTGACGCGCGGCCGCTGCTCCGCCGCGATCTGACCGCACAAACCGTCCAGTATTTTCGCCCGGGCCGCGGTAGGCGCATCCCCGACGCGAATATCCGCGTGCCGGCGCAGCGCATCGCTCACGAGCACGTAGGGTGAGCCCGTGCTCAACGGATCACCGAAACCGATCAGTATCAGTGCTTCGGAATGCCGCTCCCGGATGCGGCGCACGAGCTCGTGACGCAGCCGCGACTTGCCGATTCCGGGCGGACCGAGCACCACCGCGGACTTCGGCACCAACTCGTCGAATGCGCTCGTCAGCACCGCGTCGAGCTGCCCGAGCTCGGTCGAGCGACCGACACAGGGCGTGGGTTTGCCGAGCAAAGGTCGGGTCTCGTCGAGATCGGCTCGCTCGCCGACGAGCGTGATCACTCCGAACTGCTCGAGAGTCGTGAAGTGCTGATCCAACAGCCGAGCACTGACGGTGTCGAGCCGAATGCCTTCGTTGGCGATCGTCGGCGCGAGCAAGTGCGCGGCGCGATCGGCAGCCGCACCGACTTGAGGCCCGGCCCCGAACGGCGCGTACCCGGTCGCAACCGCGATTCGCGCATCGGGCAGCTGTTCGCGCAGATGTAGTGCACATCGCGCCGCGATGCGAACTTGGTCAGCGGCACTCGCACGTGGAAGCACGGTCGCGAGAATCGAGCCGTCTGCGAGTTGCTCGATCGGACAACCGAAACGGTGAATCGCGCTGCGCAACGCATCGACGGGCCTCCCCGGACGTTCGTCGCCGCGGCGTGGAGGCAGCGTCGCGAGCACAACGCTCACGAAGACTTGATCGATCGCACCCGAATCGCGCGGGCGTTCGAGTGGTGGTGGCAGCGAAGCGTACGGCGGCGGTATGCTCGCCGCCTTGAGCTGCAGCAGCTCCTCGAGTAGCGCCGCGCCGTTCGCCGGGCGGCCGCTCGGCTCCTTCGCGAGCAGGCGCATGCCGAACTTGGACCAGGCTTCCGGCACGCTGCGTTTGACGATCGCGATCGGTTCGGGGTGGTCGTAGAGGATCCGCGCGAGCACGCCGACAGGGTGCTCTGCCGCAAACGGCTGCTGGCCGGTGAGGCACTCGTAGAAGATGCAGCCCAGCGAGAACACGTCGGCAGCAGCTGTCAGCTGCCCGGCGTTGATCGCTTGCTCGGGCGCCATGTAGTGCGGCGTTCCGACGACCGCTCTCGCGCCAGTCAGAAGAGTGGCGGTCTCGATGCGCCGCGCGACTCCGAAGTCGAGCAGAACTGCGTCACTCACCGCGCCGTTTCGCAGGAACAGATTGCTCGGCTTGATGTCGCGGTGAATGATGCCCTGAGCGTGCGCGACCGACGCGGCGCGGGCGGCGGACTCGAGCAGCGTCACACTGTCGTCGAGCGAGAGTGCGCCGCGCTCCAGCAGGTGCGCGAGGTCTTCGCCGTCGAGCCACTCCATTGCGAGATAGGCTTGGTTGCCGATGCCGGTCCCACTGCTGACGTAGCGTGCGATGCCCGGGTGTTCGAGGCTCGCGAGCAAACGCATCTCGCGCGAGAAGCGTTCTGCGGTCGAGCTTTCGGAGCTCGAAGCGAGCGTGAGCTTGAGCGCAACCGGCTTGGACGTCGTGCGATCGCGCGCCCGATACACGACACCCATGCCGCCTTGGGCTGCGAAGTTTTCGATCTCGAAGCGGTCTGCGACGAGTGTGCCGGGCGCGAGCCGGACAGGCTTGTCCAGCCAGTGGCTGACTTCGCGCGCGACGCTTCCGAGGACGGCGCCGGTAGGGTCGTCGGCTTTGGCGAGGACCACCGTGGACTCGTCGGCGAGGACGAGCTCGAGCCTGCGCCCGCCGACTGCCGCGCGCTCGACCAGGGCGGACACGGTCGTGAAGGGGACCTTCATGAAGCGGGTGCCGCGCATGGGACTCGTGCGCGATACGACGAGCATCCCCGTGAGTCGGTCGAAGCGACACTCGGTGGTGGTCCAGCCCAACAGCAGCCCGAACGCCACCAAAAATGGGATGCCGAGGAGCGCGCCCCCTGTGGCGCTTTCGATCTCGAAACCGAACGGGCGGTCCACGATGGAGATGACCGCGATCGCTGCGATCCAGACGCCCCAAGTCGCGACCCGATAGGACGGGCTCGGCCGCGTCCGCACTTTGAGTCTGTCTCCCGCTCGATCGATCTCGATCACGCTGCGAGCACAGCTTTAGTAGGGATTGAAGTCAATCAATCGAAGGCTTGATTTCGGTGAATCATTCAGTGACGCCAGTGTGACGACACTTTGTTTCCGGGCGCTTACGAGGGTCGGGCCGGGCCGATCGGGTCGTGCCTGGCCCCCCGCGGAGGTGCACTTCGGGGTGACGAGCGGCGATGTCGGACGCCGATCTCGAAGCGCATTCAGCAGTGCTGACGCGAGATAGCGAAGTCGGATTCGCGCAGCGTCGCGACACGTTCGAGCAGTCGGTTCTGACTGTCGCGATCACGGTTGAACGTGTCGAACGAATCACACTCATTCTGCGTGGCATGGCTTGCTAGGTGTGTTGGCCGATCACGCGTGAACCGTGAACGAATGCTGGCAGCACTATCGTTGCGTCGAGGGTTAGATGAACACGTTCATGCTGCGCACTGCACATTTTTCGATCGCATGCAGATCGATGATCAATTCGATCGCGAAATCGATCGCGCTCGCGACGATTGTCTCGAGTGCTGCTTGTGGTGGCGATGACACCGGCAAGACCGTTGCAGCGGTGACGCCAGTCGCAGGTGAATCAGTTGCGACTGCGGGCACTGTCGCGAATAGCGCAGGTAGTAGCGGAATGGTCGGCACTGCCGTCGCAGGCACAAATGCAGTTGCTGGCACTCGCAGCACTGCCGCCGGCACGAACGCGGCAGGTATGAGCGCGCCGGCGAGTGCCGCTGTAGGCGGCAGTGCTGGTGCAGCCGGCGTGATGATGCCTGCAGCCGCAAGTGGCAGTGGCGGCAGCAGTGCGGCCGCTCCGCACGATCACTGTCTCGACGGCGAACCCGCCGATCCGCGCGATGGGCAACTGACAGGCATGCCCGATCAGTGGAAGTCGCCGAGCAACGGCGCGATCGATCTCGTGGTTCCGAAGAGCGTCTTGGACTGGATGTCCGAACGCATCTGGGAGCCCAGCCACGATGCTTGGCACAACGTCCGGCGCTGCCGAGGCGGTGTCGTGGTTCCGGGTGCGGAACGTGGAGCGACTTCGATCTGTTCGATGACGCAGCTTGTCCCGGAACACCAGGAGTGTGCGGACGCTGAAGACGGCTACCAGTTCCTCGTCATGCACCGGCACATGCTTCAAACGCTCAAGCGCGCGTTCCCCACCCACCAGACGTTGTTCGATGGCTTTCCGCACTTCCCGCTCGCCGCGACCGACGTTCCCGCGGAGTGGCAAGGCCGCTGGGGCAGCGGCTGGTCTGCGACGATCAAACAAACCGCGACGACGCTCGAAGACATCGAAAATCAGTTGAGCATGTTCCCGACCGAGGGCGACCTCGGCCGCTTCATTCAGTGTGGTGGGATGGCGAGCGGCGCGAGCAGCATCCACGGCGCGCTTCACTTCAAGTGGGTGGTAAACGACTCGCCGTACTCGCTCGGCAAACAGACAGTCAACATCGACAATCACATGTTTTGGAAGCTGCACGGCTGGATCGATTCGATCTGGGAGCGCTACCGCGTCGCGAAAGGGCTCACGCCGGATGAGCCCAAGCTGAAGCAAGCGTTGATCGATCAGTGCACGGAGATGCATACGCTCGGGCACGTCGTGAAGCCGGGAGCTGCGACGCCGTCCGAGCCGCTGCCGGTCGAACATGGCGAGTTTCACGAGAAGGTTCGACCGATCCTCGAGAAGACGTGCGCGAGTTGCCACAGCGAGTCGAGCCCCGAAGCTGCGATGTCGCTCGGCGGCATGATCTCTTCGGCCGACATCGTCCGCGGCTTGGTCGCGGTGCAGGCGATGCACGGCGGGCAGTTCAAGCGCGTCGTCGCCGGCAATGCCGATCAGAGTTGGTTGTATTTGAAGGTGGCGGGCACGGCGATGAGCGCGGGTTGCACCGGCGCGATGTGCAACACGCAAGTCATGCCACCGACCGGACAAGTCACGCTGACGCAAACCGAGCTGAGCACGATTCGAACCTGGATCGTGAACGGCGCCCCGATGCCGACGCAATAACAAGGAGAACGCGGATGGTCGTCAATCGTAGTCGTTTCGCGCGAACGCCAGGCGGCTTACTCGTGCCGCGTCGCGATCTGTTGAGAGGTCTCGGTGCGCTCGCGGTAGCGGGACCATCGCTTGCAGCTCTCAGCTGCAGCAGCGACGAGGCGCAGATGCCGGCCGGTGTGGATGCGCAAGGGGGTGCTCCCGCGGCCGGGTCTGCGGGTACTAGTGCAGCCGGATCCGGCGTCGCGGGTACCGGTGTGAGCTCGGGAAACGCAGGCAGTGCGGCGGGCTCGCCTGCGGGTAGCGGCGCGGCGGGTCGCGGTCTGGCAGGCAGTGGTGCCGCAGGTTCGAGTGCCGCGGGTAGCGGTGCTGCGGGTTCGAGTGCTGCAGGTTCGGGCGTCGCGGGTTCGAGCGGAGCTCCCGCCATGACTGCTGGCGCGGGTGGCGTAAGCGCGGCGGGGAGCGGCGCCGCTGGTGCCACTTCGATGGTGCCGATGTTCCCCGATTCAGGCACCTGCATGCTCACGACCACGGACATCGAGGGCCCGTTCTACATCGATGAGACCGAAGTGATGGACGACGTCTCGATGCTGCGGGCCGACTTGCGCGAGGGTCATCCCGGCGTCGAGTTCCGGCTCCACTTCCGTTTGATGGACGCGCGAAAGAGCTGCGCGCCGATCGCAGGTGCGGAGCTGTATATTTGGCATTGCGACGCCGACGGCTTGTACAGCGGCTTCAGTGGTCAGGATCCGACGAAGCCTTATATGGGTTCGGCCAATCCGTCGCCGAGCAACCTCGATCGTTTCTGTCGCGGCATTCAGGTTTCGGATGCGATGGGGATTGCGTCGTTCACGTCGCTCTATCCGGGCTGGTATGCGGGACGGCCGATCCACGTCCATCTCATGGCGCGGCTGAAGGGCCAGACGATGACCCGGCTGATCACGACTCAGCTGTATTTCCCGGCGGACTTCACGGTGGACGTGCACAGCACCGAGCCGGCGTATATGGCGCGTGCGGCGAACATTCCGGCTGGAAGCAAGAACCCGCCGTCGGGCATGCCGGCGATGCCGGCGATGACGCACACAAAGGGTCTAGTCGTCGGCACGCTCAACGTGATCGTGAATGGGTGATGGTGTCGGTGGTTTGCACTTTGTGCGACTACGGGAGTGGCTCTGCGCGGCGGTGGGCGACTACGAGGCGCTCGCGTTCGAGCGGGTTTCTGAGGGGCAGTGCGAGCGGCTGCAAGCCGAAGTCAGTGGTTTGCGACATGGGTTGAATGTCCGCGAGCACACGGAAGCCGTGCCTTCGAAGTCGCTCCGCCATCTCGTCCGGAGTGCACGTGAAACGGATCGGTTCCCCGATCGAGGCAAGAAGTGCGCGGAGGGGCGCCCAACTCTTCGCACCAGGGCTGCCCACGGTTCGCGCTGCGTACGTGAGGATGAGCGTACTGTTGGGCGCGCACAGTTTCGAGAGGGCTGCGAGCGAGCTTTCGATCGCGTGCTCGTCCAAGTACATAGTGACGCCTTCCCAGATCACGCAGCTCGGGACTTCCGGAGTGAAGCGTGAGTCGCGCAGGACATCTTCGAAGACGGTCTCTTGGAAGTCGCAGCTCGCGTAGTGGATCTCGCGTGCACGCCGCGGCAACCGTTCGGCGCGCTCGCGTTTGTAGCTTTGCGTTCGCGCTTGGTCGATCTCGAAAACGACGACGTCGGAGAGCGCAGACAATCGATGCGCCCGGGTGTCCAAGCCGGCGCCGAGCAAGACGAGTTGGCGCGCGCCGCGATCGATCGACGCATGCAGCATGCGGTCGATCAGCGCGGTGCGCATCGCGTGATGATCGAACATGCCAAGCGAGCTGTATCGCAGCGCACGCGCGGCAGCTTGCGAGGCCGCCGCGAGGCGGACGAACATGCCGAGCGAGCCCGGGAGCAGTCGGTGCGCGAACGGATCCGTGCACGCGCGCGACAGCACAGATTCGTGGGTGGCTACGCCGCGTGCGAGCGCGACGTAGAGTGCTGTGAGGCTAGGCAACGGTTCGGGCATGACCTTCGACCTTCGAGGCTGTGCGCGACGTGAGGTGTGCGTGCACGGAGCTGTGGCGCGAGCGCAGGGGGCGGCGCTGCGGCGGCAGCGTGCTCGTGATCGCAGTTGCAAGGCCGTCGATGTACTGGGGATGGATGAGCGTCGAGTGCGAACCCGCGACGTGAATCGTCCGGACACGCCCGCCCATGAACGTGGCCCACTCTTCGCACAAGTCGAACGACACGTCTTCGGTGGCTGCGAACAGTGTGACTCGGATCGGAAGGCGGCGAGGGCGGTAGTGACACAGCGCTTTCATCGTCGCGCGCATGACGCGAAGTGCGGGCCGTGCTTCTTCACCGTCGAGGGGCAGCGCGTGCGTCGGTTCGACGTAGCGCAGCGCCTCTTGAACGAACAACTGGTCCGCCGCGTCGGGGCCCGCTTCGCGTTCCGCCGCGTTCATGCGATCCACCGCCGCGATGAAGTCTCGCGTGATGCCGAGGTTTGGGTGCGAATCGATGACGCCGAGGAATTCGACCGATTGGCGTTGTTCGAGCAGCACTTCCGCCATCGCGTGCGCGATTACGCCGCCGATCGAGTAGCCCAGCAAGCGATATGGACCGCGAGGTTGAACGCGCCGCAATGCAGCGACGTAGCGCGCTGCAATCTCGGGGATCGACGTGGAGACGTCCGCCGCCAGCGCTTCGCAGTCCCAGCCGCTGGCTTGAAGCCCGAACAGCGGCAGCTGCGGATCGAGCTTGCACGCGAGGCGGCGTAGATAGTCGACCGTGCCGCCGATCGGATGTACTCCGAACAATGGCCGAAGGCGGCCGCGCGGGCGAAGGGCGACGAGATTCGATTGCGACCGTTGCCGCCTCGCCCCTCGGCTCGCTGCGGCTGCGAAGTGAGCGAGCATCGGGCGCGAGAACAGGTCGCGGATCTGCACTTTCATGTTGAGCTCGCGCTGCACGCGAGACACGAGCTCCACGACCTGAAGCGAGTGGCCGCCGAGCTCGAAGAAATCGTCTTGGCGTCCGATGTGGGTGCGCTTGAGGAGATCGGCCCAAATGCTTGCGATCGCAGTTTCTACAGGGCCGATCGGCGCTTCGTATGCGCGCGAGACATACGCTGTTTCGCCCGGTGCGGCGAGCGCTTTTCGGTCGACCTTTCCGTTCGGCGTCAGAGGCAACGCCGCGAGTCGCACGTACGCGGCCGGCACCATGTAATCCGGAAGCTTCGTAGCTGCGTACGCGCGAAGCGCATCTGCCGCCGGGGACGCAGCGCCCGTGTAATACGCGACGAGACGCTTACTGTTCGGCTCGTCTTCGCGAACGATCACGACGACGTCGGACACGCCCTTCGCGGTCGAAAGCGCTGCCACGATCTCGTCCAGCTCGATGCGAAATCCGCGCAGTTTGACTTGTGCATCGTTGCGTCCCAGATGTTCGATCGTGCCATCCCGCAGCCAGCGCGCTTGATCGCCCGTCTTGTACATGCGCGCATCGGGATCCGTGCGGAACGGGTCGCGCACAAATCGCTCGGCAGTGAGCTCGGCTCGATTCAGATAGCCTCGCCCGACCGGCACCCCCCCGATGTAGATCTCGCCCGGCTGGCCCACGGCCGCGGGCTGTCCTGCCTTGTCCAGAATGTAAATGCGGGCGTTCGCGATCGGCCGGCCGATCGGCACGACCTCTGAATCTTCGACGCAGCGGTGAATGGTCGCGCATACGGTCGCTTCCGTGGGTCCGTACGCGTTGAACAACTGTACGCGCGCCGCCCAGTTCCTCGCTTCCGACGCGCGAATCGCTTCACCTGCGACTATTAGCGTCTTGGGTGTGAACGGGACGTCGCGATCTTCGCACTGCGGAAGTGCAGATGGCGGAAGCGTGACGTGGGTGATTTGCTCGCGTGCCAGGGTCTCGAGGAGTGGGCGACCGGGCATCAGCTCCGCGCGTGGGGCGAGATGCAGACTTGCCCCATGTCCAAGCGCCATCACGACTTCCCAGACACTCGCATCAAAGCTCGGCGATGCGAACTGCAAGACGCGACTAACAGGACTCAATTCGAATACGGATGCTTGTGCTGCAATCAAGTTGCTCAGGCCACGGTGCTCAATCATGACTCCTTTCGGAGTTCCCGTAGAGCCTGACGTGTAAATTACATAGGCTAGATTGTTGGGTGTTAGGCCCAACTGGGACGCCGATACATTTGCAAACGATGCAGCCGAGCCAACTTGAAGGTCGGTGTCGACATTCAGGAGCTGCTGCGATTGCGCGAAAGCCAGCACTCTACCATGTGCGTCATTGTTCGTGAGCACGACCAATGGTGCGCTGTCTTGCAACATGTGTCGCAGACGCTCCACCGGATACGCAGGGTCGAGCGGCACGAACGCACCGCCAGTTTTCAGTGTCGCAAGCCACGCGACGATCAACTCCACGCTCCGTTCCATGCAGACGCCCACCCGAACGTCAGGCTTCACGCCGAGACGACGAAGCTGCTCAGCGAGTTGATTGGCGCGCGCGTTGAGCTCGGCGTAACTCAACCTAGTCGACTGGTACTGAACTGCGAGTGCGTCCGGTCGTTCCACCGCATGCGCTTCGAACTGCTCGTGAAAAAAGCGCGTGTCGGCGCGCTGTTCCGACGCTGCGTTCCACTCGACGAGCACGCGCTCGCGCTCTTCCATGGAGATCCAGGGTAGACGCGAGACAAGTTGTCCCGAGTCCTCCACCATCGCGGCGAGTAGAGATTGCCAGCGATCCGCAAAGCCCTGGATCGTCGCGCGCGAGAATCGCCGGGCGTCGTAGCTCCAGCCCGAGAAGATGCATTCACCGAAGTCGCACGTTTCGAGGGTCAGGTCTTGTCCACCCGATCCACTTGCGAGGTAGTCGCCAAAGACCTCGACCGTCATGCCACCCCATTGTGTGGGACCCAACGCGCGACTATGCGCGATGAGCGGTGCCATGTGGGGTGCGTGGCGCGCTTTTTGGAATGCGTAGAACGCTTTGAAGTACGCGCTGCCCCGGTTCGATCCTTCGGGCTTGACGCGCTCGATCAGCTCGTCGAACGGATACTCTTTGTTTTTGAGTGCGCGAAATGAAAGCTCGTGAAGAGACTTGAGGAGTTCAGGGAGGGTCATGTCCTCCGTAATGCGAACCGGCATTACGACCGCGTTCACGAAGTTGCCCGTCGTGTGTTTCCAGGCGTCGCGACGGGTCGGCAAGACCGAACCGACGGACACGTCCGCTTCGCCCGACAATCGGTGCAAGAGCAGCGCGTAAGCAGCCATGAGCGTCACGAACAGAGTGGTCTTGTTTCGCTCCGCGAGCTCGATCAGCGCACTCCGCGTTTCGCCCGATAAAATCAGCTCGCACGAGTCGCGCTGGCGACTATCATCCGCGGGGTGGTAGTCGCGCCGCAGGTCCACACCCGGGCGAGCGCTCCCCAAGACTGTACGCCAATACTCGAGCTGTTTCGCCGCGCGGGGCGTCGAGAGCCATTGGCGCTCGTGCGCGACGTAGTCGAGGTAGTCCGATTTGACTGTCGAGCTTCCCGCGTTTGTTTCGGGCTGTCCTGTCTCGAGCAGAGTTCCGAGCTCTTGTGTGAGTTGAAAGAGCGACCATCCATCACATACCAAATGGTCGAACACGAGGCACAGGACATTCTCGTTCGGTCCTGTGCAGTATACGGTCGCACGGAACGGCGGTTCGGTTTCCACGTCGATGGGCCGCGTGCGTTCAGCGCGCTCTCTCGCGACGACATGCGGCATGTCCAAGTTTGCAACGTCGACGATCCACACTCGTGCGATCGGCGCAGGGTGAACTCTCTGCATCGGAACGCCGTCGATCTCGCAAAATCGTGCACGCAGCATCGGATGGTTCGCGGCGAGCCGTTCGAGCGCGCGCCGCAACCGCTCTGGATCGAGTGCGGGGCGCATGCGCATCGTGGCCGAGATGTTGTAGTCGCCGCGCGTTTCAGGCTTGAGCGTGTACGCGAGCCACAGCCCTCGTTGCGTGCTCGAGAGCGGATGCCAGTTATTAGTCGAGTGGATCTGCTGGGGTTCGGAATTCGAAGGGATCAGCTGGTTCATGTGGATGTCATTCCCTAACCGTGGGTACGTGTTGTCCGCAGGCTTGGGGGCAGGGCCAGCTCGAACGTGCGGACGCGCATCGAGTGCTCGTCTGTGTGCGGTAGCTGCGCGCGCAGGACCGCGTTTGCGCTCGACATCAATCGAGCGCAGGAATCTGAAGGCCACTCACTACGGGTGACTCAGGTGGGAAGCGCCTGCTCTTCAAGCGACGTCGTGTGCAACATATCGACCGGTTCCAAAAATGCATTTTGGACGTCGAACGCGAGCGCACGTGCACGGGCCCCCGTGACGCCACTCGCTGGCCACGCAGCGACAGGGCAAATACGCTAGGTCCCCGCGCCAAACGTGAGTGCTCAGCAAACTGCGAACTAACAATTCAGGATCGAAACACTTCTGTCGTGTCTGACATTCAACCGAAATTTGTAAGGGAGCGCGAGGACGAATGCCCGCCGATGCATGAAAAGCCCCGCCCCACCGTTAGCTGCTTGCTGATCTCACTATCCGCAGGTGCCTCGATTAGTCAAACCAAAAATGGACAAAAGTATGCGGGGGTGGGTCAGCGTGTTAGTCGGGGGCAGGTCAGCGTGTTAACGGTTTGCGCAACAAAGAGTTTCAAACACAAGCGCACCCGAGTTCTGTTTGTGAAATGCGAAGCCGAAGCGTGACGTGTAATCGCAACGTGTCCGAATCGACTACGCATGACGTGTTGCTTGCTTCGGATGTTGCTTCGGATGTTGGTCCGGTGTTGATGAGTTTGGGTCTCCATTGGCAGGCTCCCTCCACATGCGTGTAGACACGCGCGTTGGGCCGTCAACTAGCGAAGGTCGCGAGTGATGCGTCATGTGTCGTCGGCGCAGCTCGAACACGAAAGCGACGCTCAGTTCGCGGTGGGAGCAAGCGCCACACACGAGACCGTCACTCAGTTCGCGGTGGGAGCGAGCGCCACGTACGAGACTGTCACTCAGTTCGCGGTGGGAGCGAGCGCCACGTACGAGACCGTCGCAGGCATAATCTGAATGCCGGTCTTCGCGACTTCACGCGCACCCATTTGTCCGGGCGTGAATGCGCTCACCCAAGCGAAGCCCATCGGAAGGCCGAGTAGACCTGCGACGCCGCTTCGATCCGTCGCGACGGCGGTCGGATTCACGAGACCGCTTTCGATGTAAATGACTCGGCCTGCCGCAGGTGAGCTCGTGAAAGTCATTCCTGCAGAAGGGTGTCCGAAGCAATCCAAGCCCGTGACAAAGACGATACCCTGCGATGGATCGACTGTCGCTCCGCCGGCCGCACCCGCGAGCAGGTTCTGTCCCGCGATGCTCGGAATCAGCGGCAGCACGATCGGCGGCGAAGTGTCCGCAGTGATCGGTGGATTAAAGAACAGTAGTGCGGGGATGTACGTTGGGATGAGGCAATCCTTGTCCTGAGCCATGCGTTTTGCCATGTCGCACTTCGGAGCAAGCTGGCACGCGTCGAGGCCCGCGACGTTCATTTTATCGCCGCACTGCTCGAGCGGGCCCAACACCGCGAGGTAGCCGTCGAAGCCGGAGCCGAGCGTTCCCCCTGTCGGTACTTCGAACATGAGCTCGCCGTCGACGTCCTTGAGTTCCGCGATGCGTGGCTTCTCGCACGGGAAGTCCTTTTTATCGCACAGCTTCGCCGTTAGGCCGCGCGCAGGCGTGCTGCAGTTCGAGCTGATGAAGTCGCATGCGCGAACGCGCACGACTGCGTTGTCTGGCATCGGTGAGGGCGAGTTTGCGTCGTCCTTGCAGGTGAATGAGTCCGGTGGAACCAGGACAGGGTTTTCCGCGATATCGAGCACGTCTGCGCAGGCGCTGATGCTCGCGAGTGCCGCCAGGGAAAACGAAGCTAATCGTGTGGTGAGCCGCACGGAGTCACTACCCCCCCGGTGCGCGCGGGCGGCGCGACCGGTCATGCACTTTGTTGGAGGCCTCATTCGAACCAATCTTGCGCATCGCCTCGTGTGCGCCGGTCAGCTCGAACCCGAGTCTGCATGCATGGATCCGACTGACGGCCGTTCCTAGCGCCAGATTCGGATGTAACGTGGAACGAGAAGGCTCCGCAAGTTCCGCTTCGAGCCGCGAGGTGCCCGAAGTACGACACGTTACGTTTAGATGTCAGAGCGGAGTCGACGCAAGGGTCGAATCCGCAACCGCACAGCTATGCGGCGCTGCAGACGTGCGGGGCGTCACACTCGTCTCTCGCGGCACACTGGCGAGTCCGCTCCACCGCGAGGTCGTCGAATGAGCGTGTTCGCATCGTTGCCGTAACTCTCGCAGCCGAGCCGCAGGTCGTCCGGTTGCGATGCTAGTCCATCTTCGCAACCACTGCGTGCCGACGTCGGGCGTCGGCTGCGCGTCGACGGCGAGACTCCTGATGACTTTGTCGTCGAGCCAGGTCTCGCTCGCGCGGAGCCACAGTTGGTTCGTCGATCCTGCAGCAACTCGTGGTCGTCGCACTCGCGAACAGCGCGATCGAAGGAATGATGGGGCGCTTCCCTGGCGCAATTCGTGGCGCGATATCTCGCGCGTTCGTGACGTGACTGGCTCTTGCCACGAGGAGCGATTCCGCTCTAGCCAGCGCAGGTGTCAGTTGAATGACGTCGTGCAGCTAGCAGCTTCGGTCGCTGCCAGTTGCACATCGCGTGAGAATTGCATTCGCCTCTGGTTACGGGTTTGATGGATGTCGCGGAGTGAGGGCGCGAGCTTGATGTTGATGTCTCAATTCGACCGCGTGGCGATCGCGGTCCACGACTCGGTCCCACCGACCGATGACGAGTGGGAACGGTGGATGCTCTTCTACCAAGGGCGCACCGAGGGCCGCGCGCTGATCGAATCGTACGAAGGTGCAGGGCCGAACGCGAAGCAGCGCAAGGCGTTGGCCGATCGGACGCAAGGCATCGACCTCCGCGCTGCGATCTTGACCGACTCGCTCGTGGTTCGCGGAATCGTGACTGCAATCGCGTGGCTCGGAATTCCACAGCATGCGTTTCCACCGGGACACTTTCAGCAGGCAGGCGAGTTTCTCGGCCTGACGCGCGATGAGCTCTCACGCGCTATCGAGGAGATCAACCGGTTGCGAAGCGAGCTGCATCGCGCGACCGGCGGCGATCAGTCTCGCTGAAGCGCACGCCGATCAGGGCGTGCAGCGCAAACGCGTGCTCCCGATCGCGAGGTCGTCGAACCAGAGCGTGTTCGCATCGTTGCCGTAACTCTCCCAGCCGAGCCGGAGGTCGATCGGTTGCGGTTGCCAGTCCGTCTTTCGCAACCACTGGGTGTCGACGTCGGGCGTCGGTTGCGCATCGACGGTGAGGCCCGCGATCGGTTTGTCGTCGAGCCAGGTCTCGATCGCACGCGTCATCGGATTGATCGACCACTCGAGGCAGTGCCAATCGCCTGGCGGAAGCGCCGCACTCAGCATCACACCAGTCGGGCTCAGCTCCGGCAAGGTCGCGTCGTCAGATTCGCGATTCCAGATCAACACCTGCTTCTGTCCCCCGAGTCGGAGGTCCTTGTCTTCGCGCATGTCGTGGATCGCCGCGAACGTGACGTGGTTTTCCGTGAACGCAGTCATGATCTTCACGAACACGCGGGCGTAGAGCGGGGACGGTAGCGCGTTCGCCAGCAGCTTCGGGCGCACGAACACGTGATTGCAATAGCCACCACCACCCTGGATTCGAAGCGAGTGCGTCCCGGTGTGGCCTGTGCTCGCATCGACCATCGCCATGCCGGTGCCACTGCAGTCCTTCGTGACGATCTCGTAGCGGGCCATGTCGAGCGCAGCGGCCTGCTCGAACGAATCTGCGAAGCTCGGGGCGCCGCCGCTGACAGCTGCATCGGGGATGGCCGATACTCCGGCGTCGTCGTCGGCCGGTGCGCCGGCCCGCGGGGGTGTCGAGACGCCGGCTGCTCCAGCCGCGCCGGCATCCATTGCTGCGCGGCCGGCTGCCGCTCCAGCTGTGCCGGCATCCGGTGTTGCGCGCCCGCCGCTGCCAGCTGCGGTTGCGAGAGCGCCTGCTGTGCCGGGTGTGCCGGGTGTGCCGGCCGCGCCCGCCGGCGTTTGGATGCTGCTGTCGCCGCTGCAGGCGGCGACGCCTAGGCAGGCGATTACTGCCGCCACACGAATCACGTGGTGCACATATCCGCGACTCGACCGGGCTGGAGGTCTTGGGGCCACGGATTGAGAGTTGGGGTGAGCCGAGGTTTCGGGTCAAACGGGCGTGGCGTGGCGTGGGGTGGGTGTGGAGGGTTTGATGCGAATCGCGCGGGTGGGCCGGCGGGCTTGCTAGCGGGGGTTTGGATACGGCTGCGTTGGCTTGGGGCCCCGGTTTGGTCGTGATGCGCCGTGCAGTCGACCGCGGTCATTGCGTCGCGGTGTCTTTTGGGGTTTCTGACCGCGGTCTGTTAGGCATGCTCAATCCTCCCAACTTCTTGCAAACCCAACTCTTCGACGGCGAGCTCACGCATCTCGACCTTCCGGACCTTCCCAGTGACAGTCATCGGGAAGCCTTCGACGATCTTCACGTAACGCGGGATCTTCTGATGCGCGAGCTTACCCGCGCAAAACTTGCGAAGGTCTGCAGCCGTCAGCGACACAACACCCGGGCGAAGCTTGAGCCACGCCATCAACTCTTCACCGTACTTACGATCCGGCACGCCGATGACCTGCACATCCACAATGTCGGGATGCGTGAACAAGAACTCCTCGACCTCACGCGGATACACGTTCTCGCCACCGCGGATCACCATGTCTTTGATCCGACCCACGATGTTGACATAACCCGCGTCATCCATCACCGCGAGATCTCCCGTGTGCATCCAACCCTCGGAATCGATCGCCTCCACCGTGCGCTCCGGCATGTTCCAGTAACCGATCATGACGCTGTAACCACGCGTGCAAAGCTCCCCGGTTTCACCGCGCGCGAGCGTCCTACCGCTTTCGGGATCCGCGATCCGAACCTCGACGTGAGGATGCACGCCGCCGACCGTTCCGACGCGACGCTCGAGCGAATCGTCAGCACGCGTCTGAGTCGACACCGGCGAGGTTTCCGTCATGCCGTAACAAATCGTGACCTCGTGCATGCCCATGTCCGAAATCACCCGCTTCATGACTTCGACCGGGCACGGCGAGCCGGCCATGATCCCAGTTCGCAACGATGAGAGATCGTGCTCTCCGAAGCTCGGATCCCCGAGCTCTGCGATGAACATCGTGGGTACGCCGTACAACGCAGTGCAGCGCTCGGCGGCGACGGCACGCAACGTCGCGACAGGGTCGAACGACGGAGCCGGAATCACGACGCAAGCGCCGTGACTCGTCGCAGCGAGGTTACCCATCACCATGCCGAAGCAATGGTAGAACGGGACGGGCACACACACGCGCTCAGTCTCAGTGAAGCGCTGCAAGCGGCCGACGAAGTACCCGTTGTTGAGGATGTTGCGGTGCGACAAGACCGCGCCCTTAGGAAACCCCGTCGTGCCGGACGTGTACTGGATGTTGATCGCATCCGCGCTCGTCAGCTCTGATTCGCGGGCACGCAACGCAGCGAGCGGAGTTTCTTCGAAACGCGCGAGCAGCTGCGGCCAATCTTCAGTCGCGATGTACACGACTCGCTCGAGGGCAGGGCACTCGACTCGGACTTCGTCGATCATCTGCCGGTAGTTGGAAGTCTTGAACGTCTCAGTCGCGATCAGCATCCGCACACCCGCCTGAGACAACACGTAACGCAGCTCGTGGCTGCGATAGGCAGGGTTGATGTTCACGAGAATGGCGCCGATCTGCGCGGATGCGTATTGAGTCAAGATCCATTCCGGGAGGTTCGGCGCCCAGATCCCGATGCGATCGCCTTTGGCGAGCCCGCACGCCAAAAATGCGCGAGCGAGCCGTTCGACGTCGCTGCTGAGAGCGGCGTAGGTCCAACGCCGGCCGCTCGATACATCGACCAAAGCATCGCGCTCGGGAAAGCGAGCCGCGGTCGCGCGAAGGTTCGCGCTGATCGTTTCGGTCAACAGCGGCACTTCGGTAGCTCCGCGGGCGTAGGCTTCCGGCATGGCGTAAGTGTGAACCCGAGCACGTCTGCGCTCAAGTGACAGAATGCGGACCGGTTTTTGGATCGAGCGTTCGCCTGTTCGCGACACGACGCGACGCGAACGCTGTGACTGAGGGCCTGCCGGGAACTCCACCGTTCACCCTGGCTGATGGGTGCCAGCAACGCGCACCACATCGACGTGAGCTCGCCCGGTTCGCAGCGCGGGCGGACTTGCAGCTAACGGCGGCACCGGCGCAGTCGTGAACACGTCCATCGACGCGGTGGCAAACCGACGTTCTCTCGGTGTCGCGGCGCCGGCTGCAGCTGGGGATCCAGCGACGTACGCGTTCGAGACGCAGAGCAGCGAGCACACTCTGTGTCCCGATACGAGCGGACACATCGAAGCTGTGGCGCGGCTAACGTCCTGCTAGGCTCTGCGGATGCAGAGTCTTCTTCGCTCGACCGTGTCGTTGTTAGTCGTGGTCGCATGCGCAGCGTGCGGCGACAAGCCAGCTGCCGACCCCGCACCCGCGGCTGAACTCGCACCCACGGCAGCAACTCCGGAGCCCGCAGCGCCGAGTGCGCCGGCTCCCGTGCCGGCGAATCCCGAGCCTGCTGCGCCGACCGCAGCTCCGAAGCCCTCTGCAACGAACGAGGCAACGCCGGAACGACCCGCGAAATCGAACACCGCAGCTCACTCGGACAAGCCGGCGCGAACAGCCGCCGCAACTTCCGAAGGGCAACACGATACCCCGAGTGCTCCAGCTCCAACTCCAGCTGCGCCTGTTGCGCCTGCGCCTGTTGCCGTTGCGCCGAGTGGTGCTCCAGCTGCATGTGGCGAGAAGGGTCAACCGCGCTGCCCTCTACAAGCGTGGATGGAAGATCATCTACAAAGCGCACTCGACAAGAAGGATGCACCGGCGCTCGCGAAGGGTTTGACGCGAGCCGCGAGTTTCGTCCCGGATCCGACTTGGAACACCGGCGCGCAAGGCTGGGGCGCGCTTGCCAACGCAGGTGCAGATGCTGCGAAAAGCGGCGATATCGCTGCGACGCAAGCGACCTGCAAGTCGTGTCACAAGGCATGGCGGTCGAAATACAAACAAATGTTTCGCACGCGCGCGATCGCTGACTGAAACGCGCGAGCAATCACAGCATTGCTATTTACGTTCACCTCATGCCCGAGAAACGGGCGCGTCACCGAACTTCGATACTCCTGACATCGTTCCGAGATCGCACGCGCGGGGACGGCGCGGCGTGAAAGGCTTAGGTGTCTCCAATGACGCGTGCGATTCGTCGGCGTAGGTTCATAAAGGGTGGCGCTGCAGCGCTCGCAACGGCAGCAGCAGCCTCGCTCATTCCAAAGCGCGTGCGCTCGGAAGCACCGCCGATTAAGGTCGGCATCTTGCACTCACTCACGGGCACGATTGCGATCGCCGAGGCGTCCGTCGTGGATGCGGAGAAGCTCGCGATCGAAGAGATCAACGCGAAGGGCGGTGTGTTGGGTCGAAAGATCGAGCCGATCGTCGAAGACGGCGCGAGCGATTGGCCCACCTTCGCGGAGAAATCGCGAAAACTTCTCGATAGCGATCACGTCGCGGCAGTCTTTGGTTGCTACACGTCTGCATCGCGCAAAGCCGTGTTGCCCGTGTTCGAGCAGAAGAAAGGTTTGCTCTACTACCCGACGTATTACGAAGGGCTCGAGCAGAGCCCAAACATCATGTACACGGCGCAAGAGGCGACACAGTCGGTCGTCGCAGCCGTCAATTGGCTGGCGAAGAACAAGGGTAAGAGCTTCTACCTGATCGGCTCGGACTACATCTGGCCACGCACGACGAACAAGATTGCGCGGCCCGCGGTCGCGAGCGTAGGCGGAACAGTCGTGGGCGAGGACTACTATCCACTCGGTCACACGTCGTTTCAGTCCGCGATCAACAAGATCAAGCTCGCGAAGCCCGACATCATCTTGAGTACGATCGTCGGCGGCAGCAACGTCGCGTTCTACAAACAACTGGTTTCGGCCGGCATCACAGGTAAGAAACAGACGTTGCTCGCGCTCGCGGTGTCCGAAGAGGAGCTGAGCGGGATCGGCGCTCAAAACGCGGCAGGGTTTCTCTCGTGCATGGGCTACTTCCAGAGCGTGAAGTCGCCTGCGAACGCAGCATTCGTGAAGGCGTTCAAAGCGAAGTACGGCGCGAAACGGGTGACTGGCGATACGCTCGAGTGCGGCTACAGCGCGGTGTACTTGTGGAAGCTCGCTGCCGAAAAAGCAGGCAGCTTCGATGTGCCTGCGGTGGTCGCTGCGTCATCCGAGCTCGCGTTCATCGCTCCTGAAGGCGCGGTCAAGTTTCACAAGACGAATCACCACCTGTGGAAACACGCGCGCATCGGTGAATTCCAGACCGACGGGCAAGTTAAGATTCTCTACGAGTCGGAGCTGATCGAGCCCAATCCGTTCGCGAAGGTCTAGTGGCGCAGCCCCAACCCCTCAGAGGAGACGAATCATGATTCACGGAGACATTTCTGCGAGCAACGATTGCGTCGGCGTGGCGGTGGTCAACTACAAGATGCCGCGCTTGCACACGAAGAAAGAGGTGCTCGAGAACGCTCACAAGATCGCGACGATGATGAAGGGCATGAAAATCGGTCTGCCCGGAATGGACCTGTGTATCTTCCCCGAGTACAGCACGCACGGCATCATGTACGACTCGAAGGAGATGTATGAGACGGCCGCGCAGATCCCAGGCGAAGAGACTGAGATCTTTGCGCAAGCCTGTCGCGATGCGAAGTGCTGGGGCGTGTTCTCGTTGACCGGTGAACGCCACGAAGAGCATCCACACAAGGCCCCGTACAACACGCTGATCCTGATGAACGATCAGGGCGAGATCGTGCAGAAGTATCGCAAGATCATGCCGTGGGTGCCGATCGAGGGTTGGTATCCCGGCAACTGCACGTACATGACGGAGGGGCCGAAGGGCCTAAAAATGAGCCTCATCATTTGCGATGACGGCAACTACCCGGAGATCTGGCGCGACTGCGCGATGAAAGGTGCGGAGCTGATCGTTCGCTGTCAGGGGTACATGTATCCGGCGAAGGATCAGCAGATATTGGTCGCAAAGGCGATGGCCTGGATGAACAACGTCTACGTCGCGGTCGCAAACGCGGCGGGTTTCGATGGGGTGTATTCGTACTTCGGGCATTCGGCGATCGTGGGCTTCGATGGCCGGACGCTCGGTGAATGCGGCGAAGAAGAAATGGGCGTGCAGTATGCCGCGCTCTCCAAGTCGCTGATTCGCGACGCGCGCAAGAACATGCAGTCCGAGAATCATTTGTTCAAGTTGCTCCACCGTGGCTACACCGGGAAGATCAACTCGCGTGAAGATTCGAAGGGCGTCGCGGCTTGTCCGTATGACTTCTACACAAAGTGGGTGAACGATCCGGAAGGCACGCGCGAGATGGTCGAGAGCATCACGCGTCCGATGGTCGGTACGGAGGAATGCCCGATTCCGGGGATTCCGAACCCGAACACAGCCACGCATCGCTGAAGTTGCGACGTGGCGGAGCCTCTGCACGAATACCGGCTGGAGCGAGCGCCGTATTATCGCCCGGCCGGTGACGAGGTCTCACTGTTCGAGGCCGCGTACGCATCGCGTTTGCCGTTGATGCTGAAGGGGCCGACTGGATGCGGGAAGACGCGGCTGGTCGAGCACATGGCGCATCGACTTGGGCGTCCGCTCGTCACGGTTGCGTGTCATGAAGATCTGACGGCGACTGATCTCGCAGGTCGCTACTTGTTGGATGCGCAAGGCACGCGGTGGCGGGATGGTCCGCTGACGCTCGCAGTGCGTCACGGAGCGATCTGCTATCTCGACGAGATCGTCGAGGCGCGGCAAGACACGCTCGTGATCATTCACCCGTTGAGTGACTCGCGGCGATACTTGCCGCTCGACAAGAAGAACGAGCTCGTGCGTGCACATCCGGATTTCTTGCTCGTGATCTCGTACAACCCGGGGTACCAGAGCGCGACGAAAGACTTGAAAGCGTCGACGCGGCAGAGGTTCGGTGCAATCCAGCTCGATTATCCTGCGCCGGAGCTAGAGGCGGAGATCGTCGCGCACGAGTCGGAAGTCGACTTGGGGCTCGCTGGGCGGCTGGTCGCGTTGGGTCGCCGAACGCGCGCGCTTCGCGGTCATGGCTTGGACGAAGGCGCGTCGACGCGAATGCTCATCCACGCCGCGCGGTTGATCGTGCGGGGGATCGAACCGCAACCGGCGTGTCGGTTGGCGATCATCGCGCCGGTTACGGATGACGTCGATACGACTGAGGCGCTAGAGGCACTCCTCGCCGCCGAGTTTGCGTGAGTCGTGGCCATGCCGGCTGCAACCGAAGAGCCACTATCTGCGTCATTCGCAGATGTCGAGCGCGCGCTGGTGATGTTCGCGCGTGGGATGTTGAGCGCTCCACACGTTCGGCCGGAGGAACTGCGTATCTCGCAGCTGCCCGCGGCACCGCGGAATGTTCCAACCCGGCGCTTGCCGCTGCGAGCGGCGCCACCGGGTGTTCACCGCTCGTTTGCGAACCTGCATGGCCTGTACTTGCCTCGCGCCTATCCGATGTTCGGGCACTCGGCCGGGCGGCGTGCTTACTTTGCCGCGACGGCTCACTTGCTCGCGCATCTTCGTCACGGTACGCGACTTGAGTCGCCCGGCTCGCTCAAGCCGATCGCGCGGATCTTGGTCTCGTTGCTGGAAGACGCGCGAGTCGAATGGCTGCTCGCGCGAGAGCTACCTGGCTTGAATTGGCTCTGGAGCGAATTCCATGTCGCCCGGCCCAGTGAGCTCGCGACGTTTCCCGGGTTGTGCTCGCGACTCTCGCGTGCGCTGTTCGACCCGACGTATGCGGATCCGCATCCGGTGATCGTGAAGGCGCGCGCGTTGTTTTGGCGCACATCCGGTGGGCCACCTTCACACGAGGAATGTCGCCGAGTCGGGTCGCTGCTCGGCAACGACGTGGGGCAGATGCGCCTCACGTTCAATGTGCACGACTACACGGTGATGCCGGTGTATCGCGACGATCATCAGTTGCAGTGGCTCGATGAAGCGCGGCCGGACCAACCGACGTGGTTCGAGCAGGCCGAGGACGTCGCGCGCGTGGCTCCGGAGTCGGACGGTGGGGAGAATCGAAGCCAGTCGAAGTCGGACGTGGAAGGCTCTTCCGGGGAGTCTCGCGACACGGGGCGTGCAGCGGATGGCGGCGAAAGTGATGGCGCGGGCGCGGACTCGCACGGAGCTGTGACGCGCGAGCTCGAGCCACAGCCGAACGTCGGCCGCACGGTGCTCCACCCGGAATGGGACTACGTGATCCGCACTTCGCGTCCTGCGTTCTGCACCGTGTTTGAGCGCCGAGCCGAGGCGCCGGTGGTGGAACGCTCGGCCCGGCAGGTGCCGGACCAAGAATTCGTCGACCTCCGTCGGCAGCTGCAACCGCTCGCGCGGCGCCTCAAGCTTGAGTCGATCGGCCGCGTGCGGCGGCAAACTGAGGGCGACGTCCTCGACTTGGATGCCGCGATCGATGCGTCGGTGGATCTACGTCTGGGCCGAACGCCGGACGACCGCGTCTACGCGCGCACGAGGCCGCGACGCCAGACGTTTGCAGTGTTGCTCCTCCTCGACCTCTCCCAGTCGACCGGCGATCGGCTCCCGAATGGCGCGTCCGTGCTCGACGTCGAACGCCGCGCCTGCTTGCTTTGGGCGGAGCTGCTCGCACGCGCGGGCGATTCATTTGCGATCGCGGGGTTCTCGTCGAACGGCCGGCACGAGGTCGAGTATCACCGCTTCAAGGATGTCCCCGAACCATGGAGTGCAACGCACGCCGCGCGACTCGAAGACCTGTCGCCCCGGTTCTCCACGCGGATGGGCGCCGCGTTGCGCCACGCGGGTCGCGATTTGCGAACGGCCCGCCAAGAGCGCCGGCTAGTGTTGCTACTGACCGACGGAGAGCCATCGGATATCGATGCGCCGGACCCGCGCTACTTGCGCGAAGACGCGAGGCACGCGGTCGCCGAGCTGCGCCGGCAGTCGATCCAGGTGTTTGGCCTGAGTGTCGACCCTGCAGCTGACGGCTACGTCCGCCCGATCTTCGGAGAAGGTCGGTATTGGGTCCTCGATCGCATCGAGTCTCTGCCGCAAGTGTTACTGCGATTGTATGCGCGCCTGGCGAAGTGAGTCGGACGCGGATTGATCGGTAGATCCACGAGCGGAAGAATTGGATTCGAGATAACATGTGAGTGCGGCTGAGCTCTCATTTCATCATCGAGGCGTGAATCGATGCCTGACGATTTCCCAGCGGACACGGCTCCCGAGATAGGGAGCCTGATCGCGGGAAAATACCAGGTGCTTCGCCACATCGGCGCTGGCGGCATGGGGAGTGTCGTCGAAGCAGAGAACACGGCGACCGGTAAGCGAGTCGCTGTGAAATGCATGCTGCCTTATATCGCGGCGATGCCGGGCGCGGTGCAGTTGTTCACGCGCGAAGCGAGGGTTTGCGCGAGCGTGCAGCATCCGAACGTCGTGCAGGTGTTCGACCTGGTGCACGACACGAGCAGCGTGTTCATCATCATGGAGCTGCTCGATGGCGAGTCGCTGCGCGCGTTTTTCGGGCGCGGCCGGCCTTGCGCACACGAGCTCATCGGCATGTTGCTCGAGGCCATGCGCGGTGTGTACGCGGCGCACGAGCAGGGCGTGATTCATCGCGACATCAAGCCGGAGAACATCTTTCTGGCGAAGCAGGCGCACGGGCCGCCGCGAACGGTGAAGGTGCTCGACTTCGGGCTGTCGAAGCCGATCAAAGAGAACACCAAGGTGTTTCGGTCGAAGACGGGCGAGCCGATGGGCACGCCGCAATACATGTCGCCCGAGCAGCTCGATGGTGTTCACGACATCGATGCGCGCACCGACGTCTACGCGTTTGGGGTCATCTTGTACGAAGGGCTCGCCGGTGAGGTTCCGTATCCTGCGGAGACGCATCTCGAGTTGGCGGTGCGGTTCGCGCGTCACGACGCAGCGCCGTTGCGGATGTTGCGGCCGGAGATCCCGGTTGCGCTCGAGGCGATCGTCGCGCGTGCAATTGCGAAGGATCGCGCGATGCGGATTCCGTCGCTCGACGTGTTGATCACCGAGCTCGAGCCGTTTGCGGCCGAACTCCAGTCTGGGTTTCGACCGCGCAAGCCGATGTCGCAGGAGGTCGCGCGGTTGCACGCGTCAGTTGCGCGGCCGGCACCGCTGGTGCTTGTTGGTCCCGAGGTGATGGCCCTGGCGCCGGTACGGCAGATCAAGCCGAAGGAACTTACGCCGTCGTCGCGTGAGAGTTATCCCTCGATCCCGAGCTTCATTTCTGTCTCGAATGATTTGGACGCGTGGAGCACGATCAAGTCGGCGCTTCGAGGTGAGCTCAGTGTGTGGGGTGCGGTCGAGCCGATCGTGAGAGCGGTCGAAGAATGTTTGACGACCGGTTGGAGTGTGCTCCGCCGACTACTGCTCGTGTTGGTCGTGTCGATCGCTGGAGCGCTTTCAACGCATAAGACGTCGCCGTCGTTGTTGCGAAGAGCACTCGTGCGGCCGAACGATACGAAGCTGTCGGAGCTGTTCGTGCGAGCGCTCTGGGCGTTTCCAACGTTGTTTCTGTCGGTCGTGTTGTTCGTCGGTGTGGTGGTCTGCAGCGCGGTGCGGGTGGTCGGACTGGTGTTGGGGTCGGCGTTTGGATTCGTCTCGTCGTTTTGGAGTGAGGACGAGGATTCCGACACGGAACGCTACGGGACGAGTCGGCAGGGGAAGAAGGTCATCGTGCTGCTCGTGGTGTGCATCGCGATTGTGATCGCGGTTACGACGCGTTTGAACCGTGAGTCGGCAGCGCCGGATTCGGATTCGCCCGAACCGAATGTGTTGGGGCCCGCGGATCCGCCAGAACCGGAACATCCGACGGCGGATCAGGTGCCTGCCGCGGATGACAGCGCATCGGTGGTACATGCGCGTTCGCTCGATCTGTGAGTGCGTGTCGGGCCGGCAAACGTGTTGTGTAGTGAATCCGCTAACAGGTGATCGACGTAACTGAGGGCTCGATCGCACTTTGGGTCTGAGTGTTCGAACCAGGGTTAGTTCCTATGGAACCCATTCGAACAAAGAAGTTTTCAAGCGGCGAAGCGCTCGCATGGATCGCGGTGGGCGTCGCAGCGTTTGTCTCTGTCTACTTCAGCGGCTGTTCTTCGGAAGGAGACGCAGAGCCGGACGCAGTGCAGGCGCCGCCGGATGACTCCGAGAAGCCGCACGCTGCTACCGATGGTTGCGATGCGATCGAGCTCGCGCCACCGAAGCGTGGGGAGGGCATTCAGGTGTCGATCGATGTGCCGCTTGCTGCGGGCGAAGAGCGGCAGGTCTGTAAGCTGATTTTGGCGGATGAGAAGGTGAACTTGAACTGGGCGAAGGGATCTATTCGCGTGGATCTCATCACGGGTTGACCGCTCGCACGATGTACCGGGACGCGCTGCCGAGTGAGAACGTTCGCGGTGAGACTGTTGACGCCTCGCAGGTTGCGACTTGTGAGTCGCTTACTGCGGACTGGCAAGTGCTCGGGATTGTCGGTAGCGGACATCCGGTTGGTGGGAATCCCGCGACTGGACTGAATCCGAAGGGGACGTTGCCGGAGGACGTCGCGCTCAGAATCGACGCGGGGGAAGTTCTGGTCGTCAACCTCCACATGATCAACGTGACCGATGAGCCGATCCACGCTTGCTACAAGCAGAACCTTTACGGGATCCCGGATGCAGCGGTGAAGCGGGAAGGGAGTGCGAGTATCAGAACGAGGAAGACCGGAACGTTTCTCAGGGGGCAGCTGACCACCGATGAGATGTGCATGTTCCGCGCGACGTATTGGCCTCGGAGCGTGGAGATGGATTGGTGCATGGCCCCGGGGTCGAGTGATCTCTACTCG
>Ga0193753_10000639_pt1 | contig 33381 bp, 29 predicted proteins | sample H1c2metaG_FD_144925 | JGI IMG/M metagenome (GOLD analysis project Ga0193753, IMG submission 144925) | Soil microbial communities from a riparian zone of the East river system, Colorado, United States - H1c2 | ecosystem: Environmental > Terrestrial > Soil > Riparian zone | place: USA: East...
ACGTCAGCCGCATACCCGCCGATCGTGTCCTCGCTGCCCTTCGAATGGTCCGGCGGCCGATACCGCGCGTGGGACATTTAGGACTTCCTGCCGCCAATCATCTCGCGCATGACGTTTCCGGTGATGAACGCGACGTTCGCCGGACGTTCAGCGAGCCGCCGCATCAGATACGGGTACCACTGCGTGCCGAACGGGACATACACTCGCATCCCGTACCCTTCCTTCACAAGCTGTTCCTGCATGTCGCGCCGGATGCCATACAACATCTGGAATTCGAACCGGGAGCGGTCGATCCCGTGTTCTGCCACAAAGCGTTTCGCCTCGTTGATGATCACCGGATCGTGCGTGGCGATTCCCGGATATGTCCCCTGCTCCAGCAGCACGTGCATGCATTTGACATAGTTGGCGTCCACCTCGCGTTTGTCCGGAAAAGCGACGGACGCGGGCTCTTTGTAAGCACCCTTGCAGAGTCGGACGCGACACTTGGTTTGAATGGCGCGCTCGACGTCGGACGACGTCCGATACAAGTAACTCTGCAATACGATGCCCACATTGGCCTTGTAGACCGGATACAGCCGTTCTTCGAACAGCCGCAGAGTCCGCTCTGTGTACGCGCTCGATTCCATGTCGAGCCGCACGAAGCTGCTGTACGCCTGCGCTCTGCCGAGCACGTCATGCATGATGGACACGCAGAGCTCTTCGGAGATGTCGAGCCCCATCGCCGTGAGCTTCACGGACACATTGGCGTCGAGTTGCTGCTCGTGGATCCGATCGAGGATCGTGAGATACTCACTTGCGGCCGAGTGAGCTTCGCGCTCATTCGTCACGCTTTCGCCAAGCAGGTCGAGCGACGCCGTGATGCCTTTGGCGTTCAATGCCTTGACCGCCACCAGGGCTTCATCCAACCGCTCACCCGCCACGAAACGCTTAGCGAACTTCTTGGCGAGACGGTTGTTGCGAACGAAACGGAAGACGCGTGGCTGGTTCGAGAGGTAGAGCAGCGTTGAACGAAGCATCAGTTGCGGACTTCGGTGGAACGGAGCGTCGCCGGCTTGGTGATGCGAACCACAGGGAATTCATTGTGTGGTGTCATGACGCTGTCGTAAAAACTCCATTGAGTGAGCCCATCCTCGCTTTCCGGTTCTAGAAGATAGAACGCGAGCAGACCGTACGGTTGGCCGGCGCGAATCACGTACGTGCCCTTGGGCAGGGAGCGCACCGCGGCCTCGCTCCAATGGCCGGCAACATCCTTGAGCATCTTCGACGTTTCCGATCGCCCTTTGTCGATGATCGTGTCGACGGTGAACGCCTGCGCGGTTGCCGATGCCGCGGCCTCGAGCTGAACGACGGAGATTCCATGCCGATGCAGGATCGGCATGATCGCCTGCGCTGTCTTCTCGTCGAAGGCATAGCCGTACGGCAGCGTGCTCGTCAACGTCGGCGCGAAGCTCGCCATCACCGGCATCTTCACCAGCTTGATGACGCCGGTGCGCTGACGCATTCCCATTCCCGGCTCGCGCTTCGTGCTGTCGGCGAGCGGAGTCACGACCTCGACGCGAACCTCCTCGACGCGCGTCGTGTCCATGCGCGATTTGAGCGCGAGTTGCGGCGACGTTCCGGGAGCCTTCGCCCATGCAGCAACCTTCGCGTCCCCCTGCCTCCCAATATTCATGACGTCTTTCTTATGCTCCGCCACGTACGAAAGAATTTCCGTGACGAAGTCGTAGGTCGACGCCACGCGGCGAGCGAATGGGTCGTGCGAGAACGCTTCGCTGAGAATCGCGATGCGATTGCGCAATCCGTAGTAATTCGTTCCGTATCTCGCGAGCGACTCGTACGTCGAGAACGCCCAACCGCTCGTCGGGATCGAATCAGCGATGATCTGCTCGAGCGACGGCCCGCCTCGGCCCGCGCCACCGCCGCGGCGACCCGCGCCGCGGCCCGCGATGGTGTCGCTACCACGCCCGCCCGCGGCGCTGTCTCCGCCGGCACGACCACGTCCGCCGGCGAAACCACCGCCGCCCAGCGCGCCTCCGGGCGCACCGCCGGCCGCGCCGGCACGCGTGCGACTGAAATCGCCGTAATCCTGAACTTCAAACCCGTGGCGATCGCGCATGCGCTGGCGAATCACCGGCAGCATCGTGTTCGCCGTGTACGGAATCACGTTCACTGCCGCCGCGGTCAACGGCGGCGAATAGGTGAGCGCGTACCCATGTACGCTGCCATCGGTCGTGTGGAGGTCCATGAACAGGTCGGGGTTCCACAAATTGAGCATCGCGAGCGAGCCGCGCGTCTCGGGTGCGACGGCACCGATGTAGTCGCGATTCAGATTCCAGCCCGACGCATTCTGTCGTGTGCCGACTTGTTCCGGACCAAGCTGCGCCCCGCGATTCCGCTCCTGCGGGCCCCATCGCTCGTTGCCGTCGGCGTTGTAGATCGGCTGCACAATGAGCACGACTGAATCCAGCACGTTCTTCTTCTTGTCGAATACGAGATCTCGAAGAAGCGACAGCATCGCTTCCTTTCCTTCGACCTCACCGGCATGAATGTTCGCCTGGATGTACGCGATGGGCCGGTTGAGTTGCCGCGCTGCGGCCGGCGTCGTAACGAGTGGTCGAGACGCGATCACATACGGCAGCGTCCGTCCCTCGAGCGTCTTTCCGATCGACCCGATCGAAATCTTCGCGCCGAGCGTCTTGAGCGAGTCGAGGAACACGATGACGTCGTCGAAGTGCGACGTCTCCATGAAGTTCGTGCGTTCAGCGCGCGTCAGCGGCGCCTTGCCGACGAAGCTTTGCAATGAGTACCGGCTCGAGGCCGGAATGGAACGCGTATCGACTTGCTGCGCCGAGAGGACGCTAGCGGAGCCGAGGGCGATCAGGAGTGGTCCGACACGTCGCATGGATTCCCCGAAACAAATGGACGGGGAATTGTACCCGATCCGTCACTGGGACCGCTACTCTGACGGCTTGCTACCGGTGCCTGTTCGCAGCACCAGGCCGCGAGCGCGCGTCGTAGCCGCCACCGTCGGATCGGCGCCCCGATCGATGTCCGCGCGAACATTGCGCTGGAATAGCGCAAAGTCGGGGTCTTTCAAGCCGGATCGCGCCAACTGGACCACGAGGGTCGTGGCCGTGGGAATGGGCACCGCGCGACCGACGAGGTCCGTCAGAACGGACAACGGCATCGTCACCTGCCGCTTGCCTGACGCGGCACGAAGGCGAGCCAGATCGTTGGCTGAGATTCCGGCATCCAGCGCCGCGGCGGCAGCCTTGATCTCATCGGAGGTCGCAGCGGGACCGAGCGCGCGTTTCGCCGAACCCATCCGGACGGAGAGTTGCTGAACGGCGGTGACGATCTTCGGTCCGTCAGAGCCCTTCGCGGCGCCTTCGAGCGCGCGGTCGACGAGCGGTGCAGTAGGAAGCTTGGCAACGCGCGCCGAGTCGACGATAGCGTTGACGGCGACGAGGGTTGGCTTGTCGAGTCGTGCGGCGAGTCGTGCGTCCTGCGCGAACACTGCTGGCGCAGCGAGCATCAGAGCCATCAACGCCCGCGCAACGACGATCACTTTTGCTCTTGGACGACGATCGTCGAGTTGGCGACGCCGAAATCGTTGTCGACGACGCGCGGCGCCGTCGGATCGGAGACCCACACGCTGTCGTCGACGACGAACGAATAGCGGTGGTGTCCAACCGGAACTTGCGCCGTCACCGACCACACGCCGCCACCGCGATGCTTTGCCTGATACAGTGCGTGCGACGCGTCCCAACCATTGAAGTCGCCCACGACCGAGACCTTTTTCGCGTCGGGTGCGACCAGCACGAATTGAACACGCTGATCCGGCGAGCCGCCGGCGCCCTTGGGGAACAGCGCGTTGGCAAACGGTTTGGCAATGCGATTGATGTCCGACGACGCGTGCATGGCGCCGAGCAGCGCGAACAACGCGAGCGAAGCCGCGAGCAATCCCCACGACAACGGCGTGACGGTGACGGAGCGCGGCGTGGTGAGCCGCGACCACAGCCGAAACCGCGCGTGCCGCGGCAATTGGCGCACGGCGCGCATGACTCGCGCGTCGAACGACGAGCTCACGGCCACCGGCTTTCGCAGTTCTTGTGCAATTTTCTTCATCATCACATCGTCGTCGTCAGCCACTATGCACCTCACTCAGCAACTCACGAAGTCGTTCGCAGGCGCGCATGACCCGCATCTTCAGCGCCGACACTCCGACTCCGGTGAGCTGCGACATTTCATCGTAGCCCAACTCTTCCACGTACTTGAGAACGAACGCTTCTCGTTGGTCGGCACGCAGCCGCTCGAGCGCGCGATCGATCTCTTCTCGCCAGGCAGTGCGATCGGCCGGGTGTTCTTCCGCCGCCTCGAGAATTGCCACCTCGTCGACGACGAACGTACGCGCCCGGCGCCCCCGGCGAGCGCCCAGCGTCCGGCAACGGTTGATGAGAATACGGAACAACCACGCGCCGAAGCGCTCCGGATCCTCACACCGAGCCAGCGACCGGTACGCACGCGTGAAGGCGTCTTGCAACGCTTCCTCGGCGTCCTCGCGGTTGCCAAGCATGTGGAACGCATATCGTGCATACCGGTCGCGATATCTGCCGACCAGTACACCGAAGGCATCCACATCCCCGCGCAACACGCGGGAAACGATCACGGCGTCCGAACTACCTTCCACGAGGGACAGACCTGGGGAGTGTGTGAGGAGTCACAATTAGATGGCCGTCGTATAGAGGCTCGGGAGACGCGACCGCGCGAAAACCGGCCTAACGGGCGCCTGCAGCGCGTCCACGTCGACTCGCACCTCTTGTCTACCCGCTGGACTCAATAAAAGCTCCGTCTCCCACCCGCCATCTCGACCAAGAGCTCGGCCGGCTGAAATCTCGGTGAGAAACGAACGTTGAGCTCTTCCAACTGTTCTACGATCCTGTGCGCCCCAACGCTGTCGATATAACGGAAGGGACCGCCGCGGAATGGAGGAAATCCAATACCAAAGACGGCGCCGATATCGCCGTCACGAGGCGACCGCAAAATTCCCTCCTCCAGGCAACGCACGGCCTCATTCACCATCGCCAACACACACCGCTCCGTGATCTCCGCGGGCGCTACTTCGCGCCGCTCGCCGCCGATCACTGCATACACACTCTCGTCCACGCGGCCTTTCTTGCCGCCGGCGTCGTAGCGATAGAAACCGTTGCCGCCCTTTCGGCCCGTCCGGCCCGTCGCGACAATTTTTCGCATCCCCTCGGAAGGAGCCATTCGGGCACCGAACGCTTCCGACAACACGAGTCCTACGTTTCCGCCAACATCAATTCCGACCTCGTCAAGCAGCGTGATCGGACCAACCGGAAACCCGAAGTCCACCAACGCCTTATCGATCGCTTCGATCGACGCGCCTTCATCGATGAGGCGCCCGGCCTCGTTCATGTACGCCGACAGCGTGCGTGTCGTGTAAAAACCAGGACCATCGCCAACCACGATCACCGTTTTGCCAAGCCGCTTTCCATACGCGACCGCGCTCACCACCGCTTCGGCGTCCGTCGTCTCGGTGGCAATCACCTCGAGCAACGGCATGCGATGCACCGGCGAAAAGAAATGCATGCCCAACACACGCTCGGGATGTCGGGCCACTTCGGCAATTCGCGTTATTGGAATCGTGCTCGTGTTCGACGCGTAGATCGTCGTTGGATCGATCGACGGCTCGACTTCAGCGAGCACGCGATGCTTGAGCTCGAGATCTTCGAACACCGCTTCGATCACGAGATCGGCCGACTGAAACCCGGAGTAGTCGGTCGTCGCGCCCACGAGGCTCAAATAGTCGTCGAACTGCTGTCGCGTGATTTGGCGACGACTGAATCGTTCTTGGATCACCCCGCGAATCGCCGCGAGTCCTTTGCCCAGTCGCGTCGTGTCCGTGTCCTTGAGCCGAACGCTCGTGCCCTGTTGCGCCGCGATCGAGGCGATGCCCGCGCCCATGAACCCCGCCCCCAACACACCGAGTTTGTGAATCGCGCGCGGCGGCGGCACCGGTTGATGGACGCCCGGATCCTTCTTGAGTGAATTGCTAGCAAAGAACAAGAAGACGAGTTGTCTGGAGACGTCGGTCATCGCCATTTCGCCGAACAGACGCGCCTCGTCGCGCAATCCCGCTGCGAATCCAGCGGAATATCCCGCGTGCACCGCCTCGAGCGCAGCGAGCGGAGCGGGATAATTCCCGTGTGTCTTCTCCATCACGCTTTGACGCGCCTTTTTGAACACGATGCCGCGCCCAATCGGGTTGTGCTCCAACAGGAACGCGGTTGGCCCACGACTCGGCGCACGCGCGCCCGTGAACGTTCCCGCGCCGAGCGATCGCGCGCGATCCACGGCGATCTCGCGCAGAATCGCCGGGTGCACCATCTCTTCCACGAGCCCCATCTGCAGCGCGCGCTTGGCGCGAACGTTTCTGCCGGTGAGAATCATGTCCAACGCCGCCTGTAAACCCACACGGCGTGGCAGGCGTTGCGTGCCTCCCATTCCTGGAATGAGGCCGAGCTGCACTTCGGGCAGCGCGAAGCTGGTTTTAGAATGGTCGGTCGCGATCCGGTGGCTGCACGCCAGCGCGAGCTCCAACCCACCGCCCAGGCACGCACCATGAATCGCCGCAACCACCGGCACGCGCAATTTCTCCAGGCGATTCAGCAGTTCCTGCCCCATCCGGCTGATACGCTCGGCGTCCACGGCGGTCTTGAGGTCGGGAAACTGTTCGACATCCGCTCCGGCGATGAATCCGTCCGGCTTGCCGGAAATTAATACCATTCCTTTAATGAGAGTATCGTCATCAATGCGAAGAAAGAGGCCTTCGAACTCGCCGACGAGCTCCGGACCGAGCGTGTTCACCGGATCGCCGGGCTTGTCGATGGTGACGACGAGCACGTCCTCGTCGAGCTCCATGGACAGCGTTGCGCGCGTCGTGTTCGGATTCGTCATTCGCGTTCAATGACCATGGCGTGACCCATGCCTCCCGCCGCACAGACCGTCATGAGACCAAACTGCCCGTCGCGCCGGGTGAGCTCGTTCGCCAACGTGGTGAGAATGCGCCCGCCCGTCGCCCCGAACGGATGGCCGATCGAGATCGATCCGCCCATCACGTTGAGGATTGAACGGTCGATCTCACCAACGGGCTCGTTGAACCCGGCGCGCTCGGCCCATTGGCGAGATTCGAACCCCACGATGTTGCACAGCACCTGCGCCGCGAATGCTTCGTGCATCTCGATCAGGTCGATGTCGCGCAATGTGAGTCCGGCACGCGCCAGCGCCACAGGAGCGGCGAGCACCGGCCCCATGAGCAATTGCTCACCGGGATCGAGCGCCGCATAGGCGTACGAGCGAATGTATGCCAGCGGTGTGTATCCAAGCACTCGCGCGCGTTCCTCGCTCATCAGCAACACGGCCGACGCGCCATCGGAGAGCGGCGACGAATTGCCGGCCGTCACACTGCCATACCGTTTGTCGAATACCGGCTTGAGCCCGCGAAGCTGCTCGATCGACGTGTCGGTCCTGATCCCATTGTCGCTCGTCAACACGGTCTCGTACCGCGGCGGCGCATACACCGGAACAATGTCGGCCGTCAAGCGACGATCCTCCGTGCCCACGGACGCCAACCGATGCGAACGCAACGCGAACTGGTCCTGCTCCTCACGCGGAATGTGATTGAGCTTCGCCATCTTCTCGGCAGACTGGCCCATCGTCTCACCCGTCGACGGCTCGGCGATCGCCGGCGTGATCGGAATGAAATCTCGCGGGCGAATCGAGCCGACGAGCGAGACGCGCTGCCCAAACGACTTGGCACGGCTCAACCCAATCAGCTTTTCCGACATCGAACGCGAGTGCAGAATCGGCACGTTCGACAACGATTCTGCTCCGCCGGCAATCACAACATCATGATGGCCGAGCACGATCTGATCGGCTGCGTCGGTAATCGCTTGATTCGCCGAGGCGCAGGCGCGGCCGACCGTGTATGCATCGCAGCCGCGCGGCAACATCGGAAGGAGCGACACCTCCCGCGCGATGTTTGGCGCAACCACCGACGAGACAACCGTCCCATACACGAGCGCCTCAACCAAATCCCCGTCGAGATTCGTACGCTGAATCAACTCGGCGACGCATCGCTTGCCGAGATCGATCGCCGAGATGTCCTTGAAGGCAGTGCCGGAACGCGCAAACGGCGTCCGCACTCCCGCAACGATCGCGACACGACGACCAGGCGTACCAAGTGATGGCATACGTGGAAACTGGCAGGGACGAGGCGCGCGAGGCTAGGGGAGATTCGCACGACCGCCGCGTGGACTGACGCAATCGAATGCGGCTTACTATTCAGTCGATGAACACCTTCGCGACCACTCCTGGCAAGCGACTCGAGGCGCTGCAGCACCAGGCGTTCGACCTGTTGGTCATCGGAGGTGGAATCACCGGCTGTGGCATCGCACGCGACGCGTCCCTTCGTGGTCTGTCAGTCGCGCTCGTCGAGAAGGATGACTTTGCGAGCGGAACATCGAGCCGCTCCTCCCGGCTGATCCATGGTGGCGTTCGCTACCTCGAGCACGGGCATCTGCACCTCGTCTTTGAATCGAGCGCCGAGCGGCGACGCTTGTTGCGCTTGGCCGCACATCTCGTGCGACCACTGGCGTTCACGTGGCCCGTGTACGCCGGCGATCGGATTCCGCGATGGAAACTCGGAGCCGGCCTGTTGGCATACGACGCGCTGGCGTTGTTTCGAAACGTCGCTCGGCACAAGCGACTCGACCGCGATGGAGTGCTCGCGCGCGAGCCAATGTTGCGGCACGATGGTCTGCTGGGTGGCGCCCGCTACTACGATGCGGCAACAAACGACGCGCGGCTCACGCTGGCGAACGCACTCGCTGCCGCCGAGTCCGGAGCCACCGTCGTGAATCACGCGACGGTCATGACGCTTCTGTTTCACGATGGACGCGTCGCCGGGGCTCGAGTCCAGGATTCACTCACGGAGCAAAGCGTCGAGGTTCGGGCGCGCATCGTCGTCAATGCCACCGGGCCTTGGAGCGACGACGTTCGCCGGCTCGACGCGGCGCGAACTCGCGAACACGCGCCGCGTTCGCCGGCGGTTCGAGGCAGTAAGGGAACTCACATCGCCGTTCCGCGCGAGCGCCTGGGAAATCGCGATGCGCTCACACTCAGCTCACCGTTGGACGGACGCGTGATGTTTGCGTTGCCGGCCGGCCGTTGCGCGATCGTTGGTACGACCGACGGCTACACGTCGGCGGCAGCCGATGAGGTCCGCGCCACGAACGAAGACGTCAACTATCTGCTCGACTCGGCGAATTCGTTCTTTCCGTCGGCGCGGCTGACGACGAACGACGTTGTCAGCGCGTGGGCCGGCATTCGACCGTTGTTGCCGACCGCCGCCGACAATCCAGGCTCGGTGTCACGCGAACATGCGGTCACGACGAGCGACCATGGTCTCATTTCTATCACCGGCGGGAAGCTGACCACGTACCGCGTCATGGCAGCCGACGTCATGAAGGTCGTCATCGCCGGACTCGGGAGTCGAATCGGACCAGACCGAGCGCGATCCCTCGCCCTGCCGGGCGGAGACTTTGGCTCACTCGACGAATTGATCGCGACCGCCGGGAAGACGATCGACGACCCCGAGCTCACCCGTCACCTCGTGGCGGCGCATGGCAGTCGCTGGCCGCGCGTATGGGAGGAGATCGCGCGCGGAGACGGTCGCCGGTACGTGCACGATGGCCTACCCTACACGCTCGGCGAACTGCGCTACGCCGTTCGCAGCGAGATGGCGCGGACGATCGGCGATCTTCTCATTCGGCGCACGCACGTGGCATTCGAGACGCGCGATCACGGCGCCGAGGCAGCGGAGCGCGTCGCGATGGCGGTGTCGGATGCCGTTGGTTGGGACGCGGGCGACCGGCAACGCGCCGTCGCCGACTACATGGCCGAAGCAGAACGAATCTTCAGCATAGAGTCATAGCTCTCCCGCCCTTCGTCCTTGCTGCCAGCGAAGCAAAGTCCGCCTGACCATCCGGCGTTTGCATGAATCTGTCACGTCGCCGTCCGTGACCATCGCCTCTCGTACCAAGTACGGGGACGATTGACCCGCTGGCAAGAGACGTCAGCGATCGTGGCCGACCTGGTTTGGCACGAGGTCGGAGCCGTCCAACACGAGAAGCCAAAAAACTTTGCGGACGACAAAAAAAGCATGCAAAGAAACTTGGCTGTGAGGGTTTATTGGACGGCCAGTTTTTACGTAAGTCGTTACGTATCATTGCATTACTTCACTGGCATGCGCAATGCTTACTACGGGCTCGACTGCAGGACCGTACTCAACACTTAGAGGACCGCAACGATGCGCCTTCGACTCCTAGGCACCCTTACCTTCGCCGTTGTAGCTGCGCTGACGATCTCTGCCTGCGCGAGCGACAACACGACGGCCCCGCAGTCGGCGATGACGCCGCCGCCAGCCGCTTCCCAATCACTCCTCGGCGACCTTCTCAAGGCGCCGAAGACCATCACCCCGCTTCAACGTACGAAAGCCCTTCCGAAAAGCCTGACAGCGTCGGCCAAGATCGGAATCCTCGGCGGCACGATCGCGCTGCCTGGTGCTGGACTCCTCGTTGTAGTTCCGCCGCTCGCGGTGCTGACGCCAACGACGATCACAGTTAACGCGCTCGCTGGTTCGAACGTAGCGTATGAATTCTCGCCGCACGGGCTCAAGTTCGCTGTGCCGTTGATTCTAACGCAGGATCTTCGCGCCACAAAGGCGACACCAACGCTGGTTCGTCTCGGGCTATCCCTCGGATACTTCCAAGACGCCAGCCACGTCACGAGCGTGACGGAGTTGCTGAACGTCAACGCAGATTTGCTCGGCATCACAGCAGTCTCGACGGTGTGGCATTTCTCGGGTTACATCTTCGCGAGCGGACGCGATATGGAGTAGTAGCCGATGGGGGCTACCGCCTGACCGTGAGCGTCGACGAAGGCGCTCGCGGCGGCGCCACATCGAAGAGGGCCAACACCCGGAAAACGACTGCCGAGCCCGGCCCATGAGTCCACCACCCCTTTCTACAAAACGACCCAACACCGCCGAAGCGCGCCGACTCACCGAGCTCGCGCTCGCTGCCGGCTTGGGCCACGCGCCCGACGATGCGGTCGAATGGCATCGCCAGGCTGCGATCCTGTTGGGCACCGACGAGGAGACGCCGTTGCTCGCCGACGTACTTCGCTGGCAGGGATCCGTACTTCGCGATCGCGGCCGCACGTCCGATGCGGAACCGTTGTACCACCGCAGCCTCGACATCGCGACCAAACTCGGATACGAGGCCGGACAAGCCCACGCGCTGAATTGCCTGGCGTCCCTGGCTCAGCGACGCGGCAACATCGTCCAGACTGGAAACTTGCTCACCGACGCGTTCGCACTCGCGGATCGCTGCGGCGAGAAGCGGCTCGCAGGAATGGTCCAGCAAAATCTCGGAATCGTTGCCGACATTCGCGGCAATCCGGCGGCGGCGTTGGCGCACTATCGCGTAAGTCTGCGCACTTTCGAGTCGACCAACGATCTGCAACAGATGTGTTGGGTGCTCAACAACCTCGGCTATCTCTATGTGAAAGAGGAGCGCTTCGGCGAGGCCGCCGAGGCGTTCGACCGCGCGGCGGGAATCGCGCGTGCGCGCGGCGACCTCATGTCGGAAGGGATCATCGAGGAAAACCGCGCCGAGCTGCAGCTGATCATCGGCGAAACCGGAGTCGCGTATGTGTCGCTGCGGCGCGCGTTAGAAATTGCCGAGCAGCGCGGCGACGACGTGCGGCGATCGGCCGCGCTCAAACAGCGCGGCGCGTACGAGCGACTGGTGGGACGTCCGGCAGACGCGGTCGAAATCCTGCGCCGTGCCTTGACGCTCAGCGCCGCCGGCGAAGATGCCTTGCTCGGTGCAGAGATTCTGTATCAGCTCGGGATGGCGCTGGATGCTACCGGCGATATAAAGGGCGCGCGCGATCAGTGGAGATCGGCGCTCGAGGCCTTTGAGCGAATGGCGGCGCGGCGCTGGGTCGGACGCGTGCGCCAACGGTTGAATCACGGCGGCGCAAACCGATACGTGTAGCCACTGCGAGCGCCACCTGTGGCGAAAGATTGTTTACAGCCGGAAAGAAATTGCGCAAAGATTCTTTGCCATTTGCGAATCACCCGGACTGAGAAAATTGGTAAACCGTTGCTGTAGAACAGTATATGTAGCGGGCACGAGTGATGCTTTAGAGCGCTGTGAGTGCTGGTCCATTTTTCATCATAACGAAGGACTCGAGATGCAACGCCGCATCATTTTCAGCGTCACCGCGCTTGCCGTCACTTTGATGGCGTCTGCCTGTGGACGCGAGAACCCTACTTCACCAACCGCAACGATCTCTCCGTCGGCCCCATCGTTCTCCAGGGGTAAGCCAGTCCAGCCGACCAGGGTCGTTCCGTTGGAGCTCGACAAGGGTCACAACACACAATTGACCGCATCCGCCACCATCGGTGTGCTCGGTGGAACGCTGTCGCTGCCGGCAACCGGCCTCGTCGTGATTGTGCCGCCGCTTGCGGTCAACAAACCGACGCTGTTCAAGGTCACCGCTGTCGTCGGAACCGCCGTTGCATATGAATTTTCCCCGGCCGGCACGCAATTCACCATTCCGCTCGTGGCGACGCAGTCATTGGCGACAACGAAGGCGAAACACGGCGGCTCGGTCGACCCATTGCTGATTTTTGTGGGATACTTCCCCAACCCGACGGATAGTACGACGGTGACGGAGCTGAACGACGTCGCTCTCAATCTCGGCGGTCAAACAGTGGTGTTCCCGATTTGGCACTTCTCGGGCTACATCTTCGCCAGTGGTCGCAAGTAAATGCGTGAAGCGGCGAGCGAGGCTACCTCGCTCGAACCACGGGAAAAACGAAACACGCCACTGACCTCTGACGCGCGACGGCTCCTCGAGTTGGCGCGCGCCTCCGGTCTCGGCGACCAACCCGACGACGTGCTGCAATGGCGGGATCGCGAGGTCGGGGTGGCCGGCACTGAGACGGAGACGCCGTTCCTGGCGGACGTGCTGCGCTGGGAAGGATCGGTGCGGCGCGATCGTGGACGAACGAGCGACGCGGAGCCGTTTTACCATCGGAGCCTCGCGATCGCGACGCGGCTCGGATACGAAGCCGGGTGCGCGCACGCCCTGAATTGCCTTGCGTCGTTGGCCCAGCGCCGCGGCGACATTCTCGGAACGGGGAATCTGTTGACGGACGCTCTGGCGCGCGCCGACAGATCCGGCGAGAAGCGCCTGGTCGGCATGGTCCAGCAAAACTTGGGTATCATCGCCGACATCCGCGGAAATCCAGCCGCTGCTCTCGCGCACTATCGTTTGAGTCTGCGGATCTTCGACGCGATCCACGATCTGCAAGCGTCGTCGTGGGTGCTCAACAACCTCGGATATCTCCACGTGAAGGAAGGACGATACGCCGACGCGCGCGAGGCGTTCGATCGGGCGCTCGAGATCGCACAGACGCGAGGTGACCTCATGTCTGAAGGAATCATCGAGGAGAATCGCGCCGAGCTGGGGCTCATTTTGGGACGCACGACGGAGGCGTACGCGTCGGTGTGTCGCGCGCTCGAGATCGCCGAACTGCGCGGTGATGGCATCCGACGGGCCGCAGCGCTCAAGCAACGCGGAGCCTATGAGCGGCTGATGGGGCGGCCGGCGGACGCCGTCGAAAGCCTCCGCGTGGCGATGACGCTGAGCGCTGTCGGCGAAGACGCGCTGCTCGGGGCCGAAACTCTATATCAGTACGGGTTGGCGCTTTATGCTACCGGAGACAACGAGGGCGCGGCCGATGTGTGGAAATCGGCCCTGGACGCCTTTGAACGGATCGCGGCGCACCAATGGGTTGGACGCGTTCGCCAGCGGTTGAGTCGCGGTGGCACGAGCCGATACTTGTAGCAACTGAACGCGTCGCCCGACGCGTGCTGCAGGTTTCCCAGGCATCCCGAGGTACGGTTTGGCAGCCGCAGTCGGCGTCCCCGAAGTTCCTACGGCCGAGTCTTTGTTCGGTCTGCAGACAATCGTCGGCGAGAGTCCAGCGCTCAGGGCAGCGGTCAAACTCGCTTCCCAGGTTGCCGGTACTCGCCGGACGACGGTGCTGCTCATCGGCGAAACGGGCACGGGCAAAGAGCTCTTTGCGCGCGGCGTGCACTACGCCGGCGCCAGCGCCGACGAGCCTTTCGTGGCGATCAACTGCGCCGCGATTCCCGAGTCGCTCCTCGAGTCTGAGCTCTTTGGACACGAGCGCGGCGCGTTCACGGGCGCGCACGCGCGGAAGCAAGGGCTGCTCGAGCTCGCGGGATCGGGCACGCTGTTTCTCGACGAAGTGCATCACATGCCGCGACAGCTGCAGCCCAAGCTGTTGCGCGCGCTCGAATCACGACGCGTCCGTCGCCTCGGCGGACTCGAAGAGTTCACGATCGAGTGTCGCATCATCGCGGCGGCGAGCCCGTTGCTCGAGCATGTCGTCGCCTCGGGCGAGTTTCGCGAAGACTTGTACTACCGGCTGAACGTTTTCTCGATCACGCTGCCGCCGTTGCGCGAGCGTCTCGAGGACATCGAAGCGACTGCCCGTCATTTTCTCGAAGTTGAGACGCGCGAATACCAGCAACCCAAGCGCTTTGCCGACGACGCCATTGCGGCGATGCTCGTGCATCGTTGGCCGGGCAACGTTCGCGAGTTGAAGAACGTCATCGAGCGCGCGGCGATTCTCGCCGCGGACACGCCGATCGTGCGCGCCGAGCATTTGATGATTCAGCGCCGTACCGCGCGCGTTGTGGTTCCGGAAAATGCGGTCGGCGACATCCAGATTCCGCGCGAAGGCAAGTTGCTCGAGGACATCGAGCGTGAGGCCGTCGCACTGACGCTCAAGATCACGGGCGGAAATCAGGCAGCGGCGGCGCGTCTCCTCGGCATTTCGCGCCCCACGTTGGCGAAGAAGATGGTGCCACGCGTCAGCGCGACTGCCCCCGTTTCGGGGCAGACGGAGCCGGTCGCGTGAAGTCCCCCCTCGAATCGGAAGCGCTGTCGCCCGCGGTGGCGACACTGATCGACGAAGCGCAACGATCCGAGCGTTCGGGGCAGCGCGAAATCGCGCGTCGCCGGTATGAAACGGCGCTGTATTTATTGCGATCGGGTGAGGGCGACGCTGCGGGCGCGATCATTCGCCGCATCGCGCGAACGTACATCGACGACGGGCAGTTCGATGTCGCACTCGATTGTCTGTCCGCCGCGCTGGGAATCGGCGAGGCGCTCGGCGAAGCGAGCGGTCGAGCGCACGCAATGAACCTGATGGCAATCACGCAGGTGCTCCGCGGCGATCACGACGACGCCGAGCGCCTGTACGGACTCGCGATGGCCCACGCATCGGAAGCCGGCGACGAGCGTCTCCAAGCGATGATCTCGCAGAACCTCGGCATCATCGCGAGCATGCGCGGCGACCTCAATTCGGCGCTCGACCACTATGCGTCGAGCCTGGTCACCTACCGTTCGGCCGGTCTCCGCGAGTTTCTTGGACCCGTGCTGAACAACATGGGTCTCGTCTACACGCAACTCGATCGGCTCGACGAGGCGCAGGCTGCGTATGACGAAGCGCTCATGCATTGCGACGCGGCCCACGACACGCCGCACCGCTTGTTGGCGTTGATCAATTCGACCGACCTCTGGCTGGCGCGCGGCGACATCCAACGTGCCTCCGCGCTCTGCGATACCGTGCTGCTCGAAGCCACCGCGGCCGGCGATCAGCGCGCACTGGGCGAGACATACAAGTACATGGGCGTCATCGCCCGGCAGCGCGGTTCGGTCGAGGACGCGGAACGCCATTTTTCGACGGCGTACGACAACGCAATGCGACGCGAGGATCTTCTGTTGGCTGCAGAAACGGCGCGCGAACAGGCCGAACTGTACGAGACGATGGGAAAGAACCGCGAGACGCTGCAGTCGTTGTCGCTGTCGCATCGCCTCTTCACGAAGCTCCGCGCGCAACGCAACCTCGCCGATTTGAAGAAGCGGCTTGGCCGTCTGGAGACGAGCTTCGAGGATGTCGTCACGCGATGGGCGCACAACATCGAATCGAAGGACGAATACACGCTCGGTCATTGCGAGCGCGTCGCCGACTACGCGTGCGCGCTCGCGCGCGATGTCGGCTTCGACGAGATCACGATGTTCTGGTTCCGTATCGGCGCGTTGCTCCACGATGTCGGCAAAATCGTAGTGCCATCAGAGATCTTGAACAAGCCCGGCAAGTTGACGCCCGAGGAGCGCGCGGTGATGGAGCTGCACGCACCCGCGGGCAGCGACCTGCTTCGCGACATCGATTTTCCGTGGGACATTCTCCCGCTCGTCCGCGGCCATCACGAGCGATGGGACGGAACCGGCTATCCGGACAAGCTCGCGGGCGAGAACATCGCCATCAGTGCGCGCATCGCGTGTGTCGCGGACGTGTTCGACGCGTTGACGACCGACAGACCGTATCGCAAGGGATTTACGGTCGACGAAGCGTTGTCGATGATGGCCAAGGACGTCGGCAAGATGTTCGACCCGGATCTGTTCCCGCGCTTCGAACGCGTAATCCGCGATCTGAAGGGCTACCAGCTGCCGTCGAACCGCATGTTGTTCGCGATCGCGAGCTAGCGGGAGCGAGCCCGCACGCCTACGCCTCGGCCTCGCCGACGTCGTGGATCGTCTTGAGCGTGACGACCTTCAGCCGGCGCATCGCCGTCGGCAGCTTGAGAAAGGCGATCTCACCGACAGCTTTTCCGAGGAGCGCGCGGCCAATCGGCGACGACATGGTGACGTGGCCTTCCTCGAATTCCAGCGCGTCGCCGAATACCAGAAAGTAGGTCTCCGTTTCCGCTGTCTTCTCGTCTTCAACCACGACCTTCGACCCCATGCCGACGCGATCGGTGGGGATCTGCGTTGGATCGATCGATGCGATCTTGCTCAATCGCTGGTGAAGCTGACCCAGGCGCGCCTGCACGAACTGTTGTCGCTCGAGCGCCGCTTTGTATTCGCTGTTTTCGCGAAGGTCGCCGAGCTCGACCGCCTTCCGGATCTCGTTGGGAAGCGTGACGTTCAGCTCGTACTGCAGCTTCTCGCCTTCCGCGGCCAGTTTTCGCTTGAGCCCTTCGAGCATGTCCATACGAGCGCCCGCGATGATGATGAGATGGCAATAAAATGGAGCGCCCGGCCGGAAGGGCCGGGCGCGATCACATGGTGAAGTTATCCCCGCGCTCACGCTCTGGCAAAGGGTAGCCGGCCTTCGTGTCATTTCAAATCGAGCGCTCCGACGACGTTCAGCGCCTGCGAATGAGCAGCCTCGCAAGCCGCGTCGCGGGCTTGGACGTGAGCGCGTACGTCGTTCGCGGCGTGATGATCGACAGCGGATTTCATCATCGTCGCACCAACGTCGCGGACGCCGTCCGTTCGCTCGGCATCGTTGGTTCGATCGTCACGCACTCGCACGAGGACCACGCCGGCAACGTGTCGATGCTCGCCCAACTCGGCATACCGCTGAGCCTGCGTGGCGATACGGAGCGCACACTCCGCGAACGCCCGGCCATTCAACTCTATCGCCGAGCGGTCTGGGGTCACCCACCGCCGTTGGTCACGGCGGTGACGCCGTTCGAGCACCCGGACCTGGTGACGGTTCACACACCCGGGCATTCGTCCGACCATCAAGTCGTCTTCGATCGGCAAACGGGAACGCTCTTTTCCGGCGACCTGTGGCTCGGCGTTCACGCTCGGGTGCTTCACAGCACCGAAGACCCATACATCATCTGTAAGAGTTTACGAATCGCCGAGGCGTTGGCGCCGGAACGAATGTTCGATGCGCATCGCGGTCTGGTGGATGCCCCGCGCGCGGCTCTGTCGGCGAAAGCCGAGTGGTTGACGGAGACGCTCGGCGAGCTCGAACGCCGTATCAATGAGGGCTGGAGCGATCGAGAGATCGTGCGGCGGATTCTGCGAGGCGAGGATCGTGTGGCGCTGGTGTCGCGCGGCGACTACTCGCGGCGAAATCTCGTCAAGGCGGTGCGGCGACGGCTGGCGGCCCGGGATCGCACTGACGATCCCGGTCCCAATTGACTATTCGGCGGCCGCGGACTGCTCAAACTCACGGCGTAAGAGTTTCATCATCTCATCGCGCCGATCGTAGAGGCGTTTGAGCGGACGCTTGGCGTGGCGCGCGTGTGCGTACGACGTGAGCAGCGGCAGCGCGACGGTCGAGTCGAGATAGCAGACGACCGCATCGGGAAGGCGATCCGGGTCGATCTTGCCCCAGCTCACTGCTTCTGCCGGCGTGGCGCCGGAGAGTCCGCCGGTGTCGGGACGCGCGTCGGTGATCTGAAGGAAGAAGTCGTGTCCCTTTTCATCGATGCCGAGCACTTCCTGAATTTGCGGTTCTGTCTGCAGCATGAAGTTTTTGGGGCTGCCGCCGCCGCAAATGAGGACGCCGGACTTCCCACCGCCGCGTTTCGCGGTGAGCACGATCGACGCGGTCTCGTTGACGTCGAGATTGGGATCGATCGTGCATTTGTTGCCCTCGAGCGCAAGTGCGGCGACGTTCATGCCGATCGACGAATCACCGGGCGACGACGTGTAGATGGGAACGCCGGCCTGATACGCCGAGGATAGCAGGGACTTCTGTCCAATGCCAAGCGCACGTTCGCGTTCGCGCACGTACTTGCCGCAGAGATTGTGGAATTCGGCGCTCGACATGGGTCGCTGAAATTCCTTACCCTGAATGATTTTTCTGAAGAACGCGTCGGTCGACAGGAGGACGTCGTAATCGAAGAAGATGTCGTAGATGCGCACGACGCCTTCCTCGCGGAGCACGACGTCGGACTCCTGCGGATTGCCGCGATGCATGGCGAGTCCGAGCCCGAAATGCGTGTCGTGATACAAGTTGGCGCCCGTCGAGATGATCCAGTCGACGAAGCCACTTTCGATGAGCGGAATCAGTGCCGCCATCCCGAGTCCGGCCGGCGTGAGCGCTCCAGTGAGCGTCATACCGATGGTGACGTCGGGCTCGAGCATCTTCTTGGTGAACAACCCGCACGCTTCGCGGAGACGGGCGGCGTTGTAGGCCAGGAAGGCGTTGTCGATCAGATCCGCGACGCTTTCGGTCCCGTCGATGGGGCGTGGGTCAATCTTGGGCCCGCGTAAGAACTTGCTCTTCTCCTGCGCGGTGTGTTTGGATCCGGCGCGTTCGCGTTCCTCGGCCGCGCGTTTTTGTTCGGCTTTGGGACCCGCGGCGGACGCGTTGCCTGCCGCTCCCGCTTTTGCGGTCTTTCCAGGCGTTGCGGCCTTTCCGGTTCCGTGGCGCGACGCTTTGAACCCGCCGCGCGGGCGATCGGCGTCATCCCGTTTTTTAGGCATTCGTAATTAATGTTTCTGTATTGATTCCCACGCCGAGATGACGGCATGCGCCGCTTCTTGTGGGTCGTCGGTGAGGATCATCAAATCCAGATCGCCTGGCGAGATCTTGCCTTCGCTCAGGACGCGGGATTGGATCCAGCGGATCAGTCCGGCCCAGTAGTGGCGGCCGAAGAGGATGACGGGAAATTGATAGATCTTTCCCGTCTGGATGAGCGTCAGCGCCTCGAATGCTTCGTCGAGCGTGCCGTAGCCGCCCGGAAAGATGATGAACGCGTTCGAGTATTTGATGAACATCGTTTTCCGCACGAAGAAGTAGCGGAAATTGACGAGCGTGTCGACGTATGGGTTGGCGCCTTGCTCGAACGGGAGCTCGATGTTGCAACCGATCGACCGGCCACCGCCTTGCTGCGCGCCCTTGTTCGCGGCTTCCATGATGCCGGGGCCGGCGCCGGTGATGATGGCAAAGCCGGCTTGGGCGAGCAGACGCGCGACCTCTTGCGCGGCTTCATATTGTGGGTCGTCGGGATGCGTGCGCGCCGACCCGAAGATCGCGACGCCTTTTTCGACGTGCGCAAGATCATCGAAGCCTTCGATGAACTCGCTCATGATGCGCATGACGCGCCACGTGTCGGTTTGCGTGAAGTCGTTCCGGTCGCTCACTGCCTGCAGCAGCTTTTCGTCTTCTGTGACGGCGACCGAGTAGGACCGGATCGAGTTGTCGATGATCTTCGTCGCACCGGACGAACGGACCGGAGATTTTTCGGACGGCGGAACGCGACCGGCAGCTCGATGTCCCGCCTCGGTGCGCTCGCGATAGCCCTCTTGGGCTCCGATCGCCGCCTCGGCGAGCACTTCCGGACTCCCTTTCTTGCCGCCGGCGGTTCTGGCGGTGCGTGGTTTCTTGGGTCGTGCGGGCTTTTTACGTTCGGTCATGCGTGGAGTTTATGGGGTTGAGGCACGAGTGCACAGAGGCGAGCTTCCGAGACCCCCACTCCGAGCCACAAACAACTTGTCCGTAGTAATCCTACTCGCCGATGGTGCGCGTCCCGATACATTCGGCGCCGCGCTGAACCACGGCGGCCTTCCCGCGCTCGCGCAGCTCCGCGCCGAAGGAGGATTGCATACGGTGACGTCGTGCTTTCCGTCGGTCACCGGCCCCGCGTATGCGCCATTTCTCATGGGGCGATTTCCCGGCCCGATCGGATTGCCGGGACTTCGGTGGTTCGATCGCGCGCGCGAGGTCTGCACCTTTCCCGACTACACGCGGAGCTATGTCGGGTACCAGATGCGCTCGGTGGACCGGGACATCGACGCACAGTCGCCAACGATCTTTGAGCTGTGCGAATCACATGTCGGAGCCTTGAACGTCATCGGGCGTGGTTTAGCCAAACGCGACCGGATCGGATCGATCACCCCATGGTCGGCGTTTCGTGCCGCCCGGACTCACTTCAGCGGAAACGTCGCGGGATGGCTCCAGATCGACCGCGAGGTCGCGGATCGTGTCGTGCGCCGCGTGCGCGATGACGCCCCGGAGTTTGTGTTCGCCGCGCTCACGGGCGTCGACAAGGTGTCGCACGCGCGGGGGCAGGAGTCGCCGATGATCATGGACGCGCTTCGTATCGTCGACGCGGCTGCTGCACAAATTCGCGCAGACGCCGAGCGTGCGGGTCGGTGGGAGAGCATGTCATTGTGGGTCGTGAGCGATCACGGTCATTCTCGGGTCACTCAGCACGAAGATCTGGCCGGCGTGATCGACCGCATTGGCCATCGCACCATCTCACATCCGTGGGTCGTGGGCGTGGGAGGTGAGGTCGCCGTGATGGTGAGCGGCAATGCGATGGCGCATTTGTATCTCGACATTCGGTCCCGGAAACGACCGACCACTTCGAGCGGACGGTACGCCGAGTTGTTGGACGCGCTGCTCGCCCGGCCATCGGTGGATCTGGCGCTGCTTCCGGCGGGCGATCGGATCACCGTGCGCAGCTCAACGAACGGCAAGGCAGTCGTGCGCGTCGACGATCGTGGCTACCACTACGAACGCGAAACGGGCGATCCGTTGGGGATCGGGCATGATCTCTCAGCCGTCTCGAGCGACGCGGCGTATGACGCGACGATCGACACGGACTATCCGGACAGCGTTGTTCAGATCGTCCATCTCGCGCTCGCGTCGCGCTCGGGCGAGATCATCCTCTCGGCCGCGCGCGATTGGGATTTTCGCTCGCGCTACGAACCGATCGTGCACGTCAGCTCGCACGGCGCACTGCATCGCGAACACATGCTCGTCCCGCTGTTGGTGAATCGTCCGCCGCGCGCGCGCCCGCGTCGCACTGTGGATGTGATGCCGAGCGCGTTGACGGCGTTGGGCAAGTCGGTGCCGCGCGGGCTCGACGGAGTTTCGTTCTTATGAGCATGGACGTCGCGACACCCAGCGAGTCATCGCATCTTTCGCGCATGACCTCATGGCGGCCGCTCGTGCTGACGCTCGCATGGCGTGGCGTACGAAATCCGAGGACAGGAATCGCCTTGCTCCGCGTGGGATGGCGATTCCGTTCGCGAGGTTGGTATCGCCGATTTCCGTTCCTGCCGTTGCCGTCGCGCGAGTATGTGCGCTGGCGCATGTACACCGCGTACGGTGATGAAGCCTTTGTGCCGCCGGCTGACGACGTCGTTCGCTACGCGCGATGGGCAGTGCGCGAATTGTGATCGCCACAGAGAGCGAGACGAACGACACAGCGCGCGAATCTCGTCTCGAAGCGTTGATCAAAGCGCAGGCGTACGGCCTTGGCTTCGACCTCGCGGGCATTACCCGCCTCGGTCCCGCGACCACGGCAGACGCTTTCGACGACTGGCTCGCACGCGGATACGCCGGCGAGATGAACTACATGGCGCGTACCGCGGAGAAGCGGCGCGATACGCGTCTGCCGTTCGACGGTGCGACGACGGCGATCGTTGTCGCGCTGAACTATGGCGGTGCGGAGCCGGCCGGACCGGTCGCGCGGTACGCGCGCGGCGACGATTATCACGAGGTGATGTCGAACAGGCTGACGCGCCTTCATCGCTGGATCGAGCAACAGGTCGGACATGCAGTGGTCGGCAAGCCGTACGTCGACACCGGTCCGTTGCTCGAGCGCGATCTGGCGCGGCGTGCTGGATTGGGTTGGTTCGGCAAGAACACGACGCTCATCAACCCGACGAAGGGCTCGTTCTTTTTTCTCGGTGCGTTGTTGCTCGATCTCGAATTGGCGGCTGACGCGCCATTCGCCACGGATCATTGCGGGACGTGTCGCCGGTGTCTCGATGCCTGCCCGACCAATGCACTCGTCGAGCCCGGCGTGCTCGATTCGACGAAGTGCATTTCCTATCTCACAATCGAGGTCAAAGGCGCGATTCCTGTCGAGCATCGGTCCGAAATTGGTGAACTGATTTACGGATGCGACATCTGTCAGGAGGTGTGTCCGTGGAACGAGAAATTTTCGCAGACGGTGCGTGAGCCGGCGTTCGCGCCGCGCGAGGCACTGGCCGGCAAGGATGCGCGCACACTCGCGCGAGAGATATTGGCGATGTCTGATGAGGACTTTAGAAAATCCTTCAAGGGATCGCCGATGAAGCGCGCGAAGTTGCGAGGGTTGAAACGGAACGCGGCGGTGGTGCTCGGCAACATCGGCGACATTGGTGACGCCGACCTGCTCACCCGAGCGCTCGACGATCCCGAGCCGCTCGTGCAAGCGCACGCTGCGTGGGCGTTGGCACGGCTCGGCGCGCCGACGCAGGACATCAGTCGACAGGAATAGGGGACGAGGTGATCGATCACCTCGTCTAAGCGGGCGTCGGATGTCGCCGCGCTCCGAGGCTGCGACCTGCCGCGTCCTCGGCCTCCTGCTGCGCTTCGGCAAGCCGGCTCACGTCCTCGCCCAAGAGACGCGCAGCGTCCATCAGCGTAGTAAGCGGCGCCAAGTCGCTGGCGCCCGCGTGAAGACGAAGCAGGTCGAGACGGATGCCCTCGAGCGCAGCGACACTCTCGCCGAGGTGCGCCGCCGCCGCTTTGCGGCGCGCAGTGAGAACCTCTGCGTCAACCGACCCGGATGGAGCGAGAGCGGCCACCACGTCGACCTCGGCGCGCGCCTCAGCCGCGCGGGCCTCGAGCGCCGCGACGATCGCCGGCAACTCGGCGAACTGGTCCCGATATGCCTTCGGGAGCGCCGCAAACAGCTCCGACGCCGCGACTCCGAGCGCTGCCTCGGTGGCGCGAAACACGCCGCCGCCCACTGCGCGCGACCGATCGGGCGCGCCGAGCCGGTGGGCAAGCCATTGTCCCACGCGGCTATTCCAGAGGCGCGCGCGGATCCCAGTTTGCCATGACTCGCGAATGCCGGTCGGAACGAACGGGACGTCGAGCGCGTTGCTCACCGCGCCGAGCAGCATCGTGGTGAGCAAGGGCACGAGGAACCACCCGATGCCTGTCCTGTTCTCGTGGATCGTCCCTTGGAGGGCCAGCACGAAGGTGACGGCGAGCCACGTGCCCGACGCGACAGTCGCGAGTCGCAAAACCCGGTGGGCGCGGCTCTCTTCGTCCTCGCGCGCGACGGCCTCCGTTTCGGCCCGCTCACGCCGCGCGACATCGAGCGCGGAACGCAGGTCGGCGAGCGTGTGTCCGGCCCGGAACTGACGACGCGCCTGGTGAAGGTGGAAGCCGACGACCGGAAAAAGCGGCAACGAGGCGATCGTGCCGAGGAGCAAGAAGTCTCCTGGCGAGGATCCGGGATTGTGGGTCAGCCAGGCGAAGATGTTTCCCGCGGTGAGCACGCTGAACCCTGCGGACCACCCCATGTACGGCACGATCAGCGGGTTCCGCGCGGCGAGCCAGGCGCGCAGTGTTGGCGGCAGCGCGGGCCGCACGTCGGTCGTGGGGGCGAGTGCCGCCGCCAACGCCTCGCCGTCGGCGAATCGGACATCGGGATCGCGCGCGAGGCATCGGTCGATCGCCGCGCCGAGCGCTGGCGGAAGCCCGGGTGCGGCGCGCATCACGCTTGGCGGCGCCTCGGTCGCCTGACGCGCGAGCAACGCGGGCAGGTTCGACGTCTCGAACGGCAGACGGCCGCTCACCGCGAGGTAACCGACGACGCCAAGTGAATAGATGTCGCTGCGTCCGTCGACCGGCTCGTTCGCTGCTTGTTCCGGGCTCATGAAGTGCGCGGTCCCAGTGACCTTTCCTGGCTCGCTCTCGGGACCAGGGTCTCTACCGCCGTGAGCGATGCCGAAGTCCGTCACCAGCGCGCGGCCCGTGCCCGCCTCGAGCATGATGTTGTCCGGCTTCACGTCGCGATGCACGATGCCGCGTCCATGCGCATAGGCGAGCGCCCACGCCACCTCGCGCAGCACGCGCGTCGCGTCAACGGGCGGAAGGGGTCCGCGCGTTCGGAGTCGCTCGCCGAGTGTCTCACCGTCGACGTAGCTCATGACGAAGAAGACGAAGCCGCGCGCTTCGCCGACGCGATGGATCGGGACGATGTTCGGGTGCGAGAGTCCGGCCGCCGTGCGAGCTTCTCGCACGAATCGCTCGCGTGCCGCTGCGGTGTGGGCGAGGTGGGTCGGCAGGACCTTGATGGCGACGTCGCGATCCAGTTGGACGTCGCGCGCGAGGTAGACCACGCCCATTCCGCCACGGCCGAGCTCGCGCTCGAGCGAATACTCGCCGGCCAAGGCGGCCTGTAGATCGAGGAACTCGGCGGAGAGATGGGTCATGAAATGAATACGAGCCAGCGTCGGTGACGTTTCGCGTCCGAGCGATGGCAAAACGGGTTTATCGGCGCGGCGCGCACGACGTGCTCACGATGGGTGATGAGGATTTCAGAACACCGTTGGAGCATCGCTACCAGCGACCGCATGGTCGAGCTCCGCGACCGGCACGCGTCGGTCCATCACCGAACCGCGCGGCGCGATTGACAGTGCCCGGATCCGCATGGCAGGATCGATCTTCGATTCTTCGACGCGAGCTCTCGCCGGATCGATCGATTCTATGACGGTCGGGAGCAGCGCGTCGAGCATTGCGCTGAACGCCAAGTGCGACATCGGAAACGTGGCGAGCGCGAATCGAGGCGGCAGCGTTAGCGATCTCGTATCGACACCTGTATCCGGCGCTCGCGACAACACCAGCGGAACGCGGCGCACCGAGACGTCGAGCAACAACCGCTCGATGCGCCCGATGGGTGCGTCGCAGTCGCAGATGACGAGACGCGGCTGCGTTCGCGCCACCGTCACCCACGGCGTCTCGACGCCCGTCGGATACGCGGCCTTGAAGCCATTGTCGAGCACCATTCCGCCGACGACGTCCGCGAACACCGCGTTGGCGGACGCCACCAGAATGGTTCCGCGACTTCTCGCGTGGACGATCACGCCGCCGCACCTTGCATGCGTCGCATCAGAAGTTCAATCCAAAGCGGATGTGCACGCCGGCCTGCCCTGGTTCGGTGGTGTGTGTCAGCGTCACAACGGGCGACGCATTGCCGCGTCCTACCCAGATGCCTTCGCCGGTTCGCGAGTGCCAGCCGCCGGGCGAACTGCCATGATCGTAGACTCGGCCCGCTTCGGCCAATCCAAGAATTCCGATTCGCACGGGGACGAGCAACGAGAAGCGCGCCAGCGGAACACGAAGCTCCGATGTCGCGAAGAGCGATGCGTCGCCCGCGCAGCGACCTGGATCCATGTAGCGGGTCGTGCCTTCGCCACCGATCGTCGCCGCTTCGTAGAACGGAAAATCGCCGAATACCTTCTTGCCGCCGGCCCGCACGACGAGCAACGGGGACGTTGGCACCGGCAATACGCTCGACGCACTCATCGTGGCCGCCGCTGTCTCGAATGCCGAGCGGAGATCCATCAGCGCGGGGACGTATCGCGCACCCGCGTCGATGAGCAATCTGTGATGCGTGTGCTCCCCGTCCTGATCGTCGCCCAGGGGAGGTAGCTCGTAGCGCGCGCCGAGCTGGAGGCCAACTTGATCGAACGTGCCGAAGCCGTAGGGGCGCGTCGCCGACAGGTAGCGATTGGGTATGCTGTCGGTGGTCGAATGCTGAATCTCGGGACCGAAGGACAGCGACGGCCGGACGAAACAGCCATTGCCGTTGGCGAACCGCGAAATATTCGTTCCCGCCAACCGCGTCGGGCGTCGCGTTGCCGAAGCCGCTGAAGTTCAGGACTTCGAAATCCGACATCCGCGCAAACGCCAGGACGTGAACCGGCGACGATTCGAACCTGTGATCTACGGTGACGCCGACCCTGCCTGCCGGGACCTGCGTTGCATACTCGCCCTCGACCTTCAGCATCGATGCATACGGACGCTGTGAAAACCCATATGAGTATTTCGTGATACTTACGAACGGGGTGAGACCTACCCCACGGTGTTCGTTGAGTCCGATCGCTGGGGACAACGAGCCGCCGTCGTCGGCGAGATGCGGCCCCAGCGTGTCGTTCAGCGCCTCCCACGGGAGGCGATCGAACGCTGTGTCCGCGCCGTACGACACGCCGGTAACAGTGCCGACGTCGTACAAGCGCGTCGGATGCGCGTGACCCGCGACGGTCGACGAATCCACGAGCGCGTTGGTGCCATTGCCGCCGATGACACGAATGAGAATGCTGCGGCCGGCCGTGCCAACCACGACGGCCGTATCGTCGCCGCCGTGCAGGTACACGAGAAGCTCCGACGTCTCACGCGCGTCGAAGCGGCGCGCGAAATACGCCGTGCCTTTGGATTCGAGACGGACGTCGACGTGTCCGTCGCCCGCCCTCGTGATCGCGACGTGATCCGGGCCGTCGGTCCCGTGAATCGCGACGCGCTTGGCGAGGATGTGATAAAACTCATCAGCCAATTTCGGCAGCGCCGCGCGACGCGCCTCGAGGACGGCGGCCAGACGGCGGGCTGATCCCTGATACTCGATCGGCATCGCACGCGTTGCAGCCTCGATCACCGAGTCAGTGATTTTTGCTTGGAGCGCGAGAGCGACGGAATCCCACACCGGTTTCTCCAGTCCGGCCAACAAGCGCGCATCGAACCCGCGCGGCTGCGTGAGTCCTGGAACACTCGGCGAGTTATCGAACGCGACGAGCGTCGGCTCCGCGCGCCGCGCGAGCGACATCAGCACTCCATCGAGCGACACGAACGCGTGGTCGCGGTCGCGCGCGATCGGCTCCCACTCGGTCTTCGGTTCCGAGGGCAATCGCGCCCACTTCCAATTGCCGCCGTGCCGATCGTTGTCGTTGATCAAGAAGTCCGTCAGCCGCGCGGTGAGAAACGTGCGCGCGTCGACGTGCTCCTTGGAATCGGTATTCAGCAACTTCAACAAATCCTCACTGTCGATGATCTTGGTCGCGCCGCCGAATCCCGCTGCCTCCTTGGGCACGTTGGGAAAGGCCTCGACCATGCCGAGCTTCCCGGCAAAGTCATCGCGGAATTTTCCCAGCGCCGAGTCGTCGGGCATGACCATGAGCACCGGCGTGGGATGAAGCACACCACTCGCTTCGACGATCGGCGCCGCGATCTCCGCGCCTGCCGGATGCTGCGCGCTCACTTCGTCCTGAATGATCGCGGCCACCGGTGTGCCTTTCACTTGTGCCGGCGCGCTGTTGACGGTCTTGTCGGACACGCGGAAGACGTACTCCGACCCGTCCTTGGCCTCGAAGCGGAGCGACTTCGTCTGATTGCCGCCGCCTTCCTTCGTGGGATGGAGTCCGCCGGCGTAGGTGTGCCAGTCGAAGACAGGCACGCGCATCGGCGTCGTCCAGAGGTCGCGATATGTGTTTCCGAAAAACCAGCGGTACAAATCGCCGGCTTTGTAGTGTTGGCCCGCGACAACAGTAACGCTGTCTTTCGGTGCTCGTGCGATGCTTCCGTCGGACTGTGATTTCGTGACTCGGCCGGTGCCCTGCGCATCCACCGACGATGCGAACGCGCATCCAACGATCGTCGTGCAAATCGCCGCGCGAACCAAATACGTCATTCGCATATCAAGGCCACTTATAAAGCGTGATGATCGCCGGGCCCGACGTGGCCTCGTCACTCACGATCAGAATGCTGTCCTTGGTGATCGCGATCCCTTCCGCCTGCGGATGCCCGTCAGGCAACGGGCGCGCAAGGACCACCGATCCCGCCGGTGTGATCTCGATGAGTGTTTTCTCGAGCGACGCAATGAGGACGTAATTGCCCGTCACACCATCGATCGCGATGTCCGACGGATGAAAATGTTTCCAACTGTTTTCTTTGAAGACGTCCACGAGTGGGACCGTGAGCTTCGACAGCCGCGCGGTCGTGTCGCTTGCCAGGCTCCACCGATACAGCACGATGGCGTCGTGCACGTCCCTGTCGTGGATGTGCTTGCACGCCAGCACCAGCGAGTTGATCGTGGGATCGAACACCATCCCCTCGAACTCACATTCTTTTTTCAACCCGGTCTCGATGACGTTGTACGCAACGTGCGCGTTGTTCGCGCCTTCGTGGAACGTGGAGATCCGGCCGTTGCTCGCCATGAGAAAAACCGCATCGTTCGCGACCGTGATGGCCTCGAAGTCCCCCTTCACGGCCTCGCCGATGAAGAAATGCTTGACGAGAATGCCGCGACGATAGTCGACCTCCCAGATCTCACCGATCTCGTCGCCCTCCGCGAGCATCCGCCCGTCTTTGGTGAACGCGAGTCCGGAAATCTCTCGAAGGGGCGCCGGCAAGATCCACCGCGCGAGCGGCTTGCCGGCGAGCGCGGCGTTGTGGTCGCCGAGCGCCTTCTCCAACCGCGTCTCTCGCGCGACGGCCGCGGGGCTCTGCTTCAGTCTCGCCAGATCGTTCCCGTCATTGTGACACGCCGAGCCAACGACGAGACACAGTCCGAGCAACGCCACGCACCACCTAGGCGTCATGCTTCCGGCTCTTCCTGCTTCTTCCGCTCGCGACGTTCCTCGCCGGCTTCGACCGCCACCGCGTCGCCGATCTCGACGTCGGCAGAGTCGATCGTCCCGTTCCCGCTGGTCCGAATCGCGGTGAGCAGCGCGTCACGCTCGACCGACTTTCGCGTCCGCACGATGTAGTAGAGCTCGGACGGTTTGCCGGTGTTGGTCACGACCTCGTCGAGCTTCCAGCGTTTGGTGGCCTGATCCAACGCCACCTCGACGTGTTGCTGGGCCTCGGCAATCTTGTTCGTCATGATCGACACGACCGCGTTGAATCGCGGCTTCTTGCCGTTGGGCCCGAGGATCGCGCGGACGCGATCGAACCGGTCGGCGAGTGCATCGACCTTCTTGGGTGTGAGCGCCAGCACGAGATCCCGATCCGGAACCTTGTTGCCGCTCTTGTCCTTCCCCGCGAGGTCACCGAGCGGCTCGGCCCACTCGGCTGACGCTGTCGGCTCGAGCACCGGGCGCCCGAAGTCGTACCTCCAAATGAGAACGAGGACGAAGTTGAAGATGATCGATAGCATCAACGCGATCGTGATCTCTTGAACGCCGGCCGCGAACCCCACAGCGATCGCGAGAAAAATGAAAACAACGTCGCGCGCGTCGCTCAGGTTCGTTCGAAAACGCACAGCCGCAACGACGCCGCCGAGGCTGAAGGCCAACGCGAGGCTGTTGCTCACGATCAGCACGATGCCGGCAACGATCATCGGCAACACGATCAACGCCTGCACCACGGACTGGTTGTGTCCGTGTCCGGAGCGCGCCGACATGTACACCCAAGTGACCGGGAGCATGATCGCGAGCGTGCTCAACAGAATGAATGCCGTGCTCGCGGAAAACTCGACCCGCGATGCGACGTCCCCCTCCGGCGCCGCGATCTTTCCGCTCGCCAACCCGTCCTGCAACATCGAAGGCGCTTGAGCGAGGCGAGCAAGGTGCTCGCCGGTCAGCAGCCCATCGAGCAAGGGAATGAAACGGAAAACGAAGTACCCGACGATCAGCAGGACGGCGTAGTAGCTCGCCAAGCGTCGAATCGGGTGCGCAGACCCGAACGACATAAAACCCATCAGCCGCGTGAAGAACCCCATGACCTGATGCTCACAATTTGAGGAAGACGGTTCACTTCCGTCTTTCTATTGCAAGCCAGCGACCGGAGCAGCGGAGACATAACAGGCTCATCGTTTACAGAACATCAATTCTTGACAGCTGTGGGCCCCCTCTGCGAGCGTCCGGGTGTCGCTCGGAGGGCGGCGATTTTAACCGGGTTCATGATCGGACGGCAGTTCGGACGAGTCTGGTGACATGAGGCACGGCGGCGGGATGGGGTCCAATTGTACCGGCCTAACTCTTCGGGGCAACCACGTGTAGTGTTTTCGGTGGAGTCCGAACCTGCCCGTCACCGACGGCGAGTTGACGAATCCGAAGTTCCACGGGGGCATCGATCGTAACGCGTGAGTTTTTCAGCGGTGAAAACGAGCGGCTCGCGTCGGACATTCGGCGCGGGCCGCTCGTCACAGCGCGTTGATATCCGCCGACTCCATTACTCGCTTGGATGCACCATGTTTGGCCACGCTCAACATCGCGCGCCCAATCTGCTCGGTGGTCGTCAAATATTTTGGAAACCTGCCGTCGAGCAACCGCAGCAACGGTTTGGCGAGTGCGTACATCACCCGATACGAGCGCGTTTTCGACGTCAGCCCATGCAGCGGACGAATCATCGCCGGGCGAAACACGTACGATCGCGCGAACGGCAATCGCAATACCGCATTCTCCGCCCGTCCCTTCACGCGCGCCCACATCACGCTGCCTTTTTCCGAGCTGTCGCTGCCGGCACCTGACACAAAAGCGAACGTCATCGCCGGGTTCAACCGCGCCAACGCCTCGGCCGCGGCCACGGTGATGCCGTAGGTGATGTGAGAATACTCAGCTTCGCTCACCCCGGATGACGTCACGCCGAGGCAGAAGAAGCAGGCGTCGAATCCCGAGAGCTCGCGTTCGACGCTCGAGAAATCGTGAAAGTCCTTGTGGACGAGCTCCCGGAGCTTGGCATGCCGCTCGCCCGTCGCGGATCTGACCACGGAAACAACCGCACTCACGTCAGCGTCGAGAAGGCATTCTCGCAACACGCCTCCGCCAACCATTCCTGTCGCTCCGAACAAAATGACTTTCATGGAAACCGCTGCGGTCGTGGGATTACGCGCGCGTCGTGACTATGCGAATATGCGTACAATGACCACGACGGGCGAGGCGGGTTGAGAATCGTTGGAGGAAAGTTCGCCGGGCGCGACCTGATGTCGCCCGCCGACGGTCGCGTACGCCCGACCGCCGAAGCCGTGCGCGCCGGCCTGCTCGACCTCCTCACGCCGGATCTGCCGAATGCGCGCGTGCTCGATCTGTTCGCGGGAACGGGCGCGCTGGGACTTGAAGCACTCTCGCGAGGTGCACTCAATGCTGATTTCGTCGAATTCCGGCCGGCGAGTCTGCACGCGCTGCGCGCCAACGTCGCGTCGCTCAGGGTGCGCGACAGAACTCGCATCTTCAAGCGCGACGCACTGCCCTTCGCGGCCGCACTCACGGCAGACAGTTACGACATCACCTTCGCCGATCCGCCGTACGAGTCGCGAATGCTCGACCGCGTCATCGCCAGCTGGCGAGAAACGCGCTTCTCGCGCCTTCTCGCGGTCGAACACGCGCGGACCCATCGTCTTCCGGCCGGTGGCGTCGAGAAAGTGTTCGAGGAAACGGTCGTGACGGTCTATCGCGCGTGACCCGTGGCACCCTCTAACGGATTCCCGATCGCTGGCGGTTTTTCCATGCGCAATCCGATAGCATAGCGTGAGAGTTTTATGCCCTCGCAACACAGCGCTGGACGCGTTGCGGGCCGAAACCGGTTGGTTGGGTTGAGAATAGACTGGGAGAGAGACAGAGATGGGCGTGATCGATCGTGAGCGCTGGCAGGCCCTCGAGCCCCTGCTCGATCGGGCGCTCGGACTCTCGAGTGAGGCGCAGACCGCCTGGCTCAACGAGTTGACCGTTAGCGCACCCGACCTCGCAGCCGCGCTGAGTGCGCTGCTCACCGGCGAATCGGACGCGGACCGTCAGGGCTTTCTCGTCGAACCGCTGGAGCTCCGCCTCGCCGGACTCGAGCTCGGCGCTTACGCCCTCGAGCGCCCACTCGGCCAGGGAGGGATGGGTTCGGTATGGCTGGCCCGGCGCGTCGATGGACGATTTGAGGGCCGCGTCGCCATCAAGCTCCTGAACCTTTCGCTCCTCACCGCAAGCGGTCAGGAACGCTTTCGCCGCGAGGGATCGGCGCTCGCGCGACTCACCCATCCGGGAATCGCCCGCCTGCTCGACGCCGGCGTCTCCACAACTGGGCAGCCGTATCTCGTGCTCGAGTACGTCAACGGGATCACGATCGACTCGTACGCCGTCATTCAGCAACTGAAGCCCGACGGGCGCGTTCGCCTGTTCCTTCAAGTGCTCGCTGCCGTTGGCCACGCGCACGCCAACCTCGTCGTTCACCGGGACCTCAAGCCGAACAACATCCTCGTCACCGGCGATGGCGTCGTGAAGTTGTTGGACTTCGGCATCGCCAAGCTGCTCGACGCCGACAATTCGTCGGAACAATCGACGATCTCCGTCGAGGGGAGCCGGGCGCTCACTCCGGAATTTGCCGCCCCGGAACAGGTGCGCGGCGACCCGATCACGACGGCGACCGACGTCTACTCGCTCGGCACACTCCTCTACTTGCTCCTCGCGAGACGCCATCCGACGGCGGAAGGCTGCCGCACTCCGGCCGAAGCCATGCGCCGCCTTTTGGATGTAGAACCGGCGCGCATCGGTCTCGGTGATCTGGACAACATCCTCGCCAAGGCGCTTCGCAAGGAGCCGGGTGATCGCTATCAGACCGTCGGCGCTTTTGCGGACGACCTCGAACGATATCTGCGGAATCAACCAGTG
>Ga0193753_10000640_pt1 | contig 33320 bp, 27 predicted proteins | sample H1c2metaG_FD_144925 | JGI IMG/M metagenome (GOLD analysis project Ga0193753, IMG submission 144925) | Soil microbial communities from a riparian zone of the East river system, Colorado, United States - H1c2 | ecosystem: Environmental > Terrestrial > Soil > Riparian zone | place: USA: East...
CGGCCCCTGTGCCCGCCCTCGCAGTGCCCCTCGCAGTGCCAGACATCGCCGCAGCCGACGTCGTCGGGCCCGGCGTCGCGCTGCCGGGAGCCGAGCCGTCCGGGCGCGCGGCGCGGCCCAGGATCTGCAGCGCGGCGCGGCGCTCCTCGCGCTCGCCGGTCGCGAGCAGCGCGGGCAGGCGGGGCAGCGCCTGGCCGGGTGAGAGCGCCGCGAGCGCGGAGAGCGCCGCGGCGCGCAGCCGCGCATCGGTCGACGAGAGCGCGCGGTCCACGATCGCGGGGAGCTCCGGGACGCGCAGCGCCGCCAGCGCCGCCAGCGCGTCCACGCGCACGTCGAGGTCGCGCGACCCGTCGTCGAGCAGCGCGGCGAGCGGCGGTGCGAGATCCGGCGCGAGCCCGCCGGCGCCGGCTGTCGCGCACAGCGCGATCCAGCCGCGCGTGAGCGCTGCCGGCGCCTCCCGCGCGTCGAGGCCCGCCTCGCGCAGCCCGCGCGCGAGGTCCGCGAGCGGCGCCGGCGCGCGGTCCGCGACGACGCGGTGGAAGCCGTGGATGCGGTCGCGGCTCTCGGTGCGCGGCCAGTCGGCCAGCATGTCGAGCGCGAGCGCGCGATGCTCCTCGCGCTGGTCGGAGCGCGCCGCGAAGGCCGCGAGCGCACGCGCGTTCTGTTCGCCGCCGAGGCGGTCGTTGGCATTGAGCACGCGGCGCACGAGCGCGTCGAGATCGTCGTGCGGATCAGGGCCGCCCTCGCGCGCGCCGGGCAGGCCCGCATCGGGTTCCGCCGGCGGCAGCGCCACGATGAAGGATGCAAGCGCGGGCAGCGCCTCGGGCACCGGGAGGTCGTGGATCGCGCGCGCGGCTTCCGCCGCGACGGTCACGTCCGACGCGCCCCGGAACGCCGCGAGCTTCGGCGAGCGCTGCTGGCGGAGCGCAAGCACGCGCAGGAGCTGCAGCGGCCGCGGCTCGCCGGGCACCTGCGCGGCGAGGTCATCGGGCGCCGCCACCGCCGAAAGGCCCATCGCCAGCGCGTGGCGCAGGAGCGGGTCAGCCGGATCCGCGCGGCGCGCGGCCTCCCAGAGGTTCTGCGCCAATTCCCGGTGCGGACGGAGGCGAAACAGGCTTTCCTCGGGCAGGGCATCCGGTGCCGTCGGCTGGGAACGGGCCACGCGGCCCACGGCGAGAGCCGCGCGAGCGACGACGCGCGGCTCGGCGTCGGCCAGGCCGTGCGCGAGCGCCGCATCGATCCAGTCGGGCCACAGGGTGGCCCCGTTGCGATCCTGCCCGCTGGCGGCCGGGGCCTCGAGCACGCTGAAGAACTGGGCGCGGACCTCGCTGTCCGGATCGCGGTCGAGGCCTGCGAGGCGTTCGAAGCCGGAGATGTTGCCGCGCGCCGCGATGCCGAGGCCCCACACGCCGTGCAGCCGCGCGAGGCCCGTGCCGCGCCGGACCGCGCGCTCGAGCGCGTCGCGGCCGGGCACGCCGCGCGCCACCAGCTCGAGCTCCGCGGCCTGACGCACGCGCTGGTCGGAGTGGCCGAGCAGGGCTTCCAGCGCCGCCACTTCGAGCCCGCGCGGGCCCGCCGCCAGCAGCGCCGCGGTCTGCCGCCGCAGCGCGTCCGCGGCCTCGTGCGCCGTGTCTTCGCGCATCGTGTCGTCGCGCACCGCGTCGTCGCGCACCGCGTCGTCGCGCACCGCGTCGTGCGGCGCATCGGCGGTCACGCGCCAGATGCGGCCCTTGCCGGTGCCGTTCCAGCCTTCGACCCAGTCGCTCACGTAGAGCGCGCCGTCGGGACCGAAGTCCGCGTCCGTGCAGAGCACGCCGGAGAGCAGGTCGCGCACCTCGCCGAGCCGGTAGAAGGCGCCGTCAGGTTCGATCGGGAAGGCCCACACGTGCGAGCTGTCCGCGCCGCCCGTGAAGTCGCACAGCAGGAAGTCGCCGCGGAAGGCGGGGAACGCGGTGCCGGGCTCGTGCGCGAGGCCGCTCGGGCCCGAGGCGAGAGCGGCGATCGGCGGGATGATCCACGCGGCCTGGCCGTCGAAGCGCGGCGACCACAACTTCTCGCGCCCCCAGGGACCGCGGTCCGCGAGCCACTGGCCGGGCTGCCGCCAGCCGGAGTCGCCGCCCTCCACGATGGGCAGCAGGCGCGCGAGGTCCCCGGCGTCGCAGTTGTTGTCGCCGGTGAAGAGGTCGCCGCGGTCGTCGAAGGCCAGCTCCTGCGGGTTGCGCAGGCCGATGTGCACCACGGCCAGGCGCGAGCCGTCCAGCTCGCAGCGCAGCACCGCGCCGGTGTCGGGGTGGTGCAGCCGCTGGCCTTCGCGCGTCGTGACGTCGAAGCCGCGGTCGCCGATGCTCCAGTACAGCCGGCCGTCCGGCCCGAGCCGCAGGCCGTGCATGTCGTGCCCCAGGAAGGCGATGCGCACGCCCCAGCCGGTGGACAGCACCTGCCGCTGCTCGGCGCGGCCGTCGCCGTCGCGGTCGATCAGGCGCCACAGGTCCGGGATGTCGGTGTAGAAGACCTCGGTCGCGCCGTCGGCCGCGCGGTGCGGGAGCAGCCCGGCGCCGATGCCCTCCTCGGCGCGCGAGAAGCCGTCGGCGAAGACGGTCGCGGTGTCGGCGCTGCCGTCGCCATCCGTGTCCGCCAGGCGCCGCACGCGGTCGTGCTCGCGCGCGCTGGCCGGAAAGGCCGGACCGAGCCATTTCGCGGACAGCGCGAGCCGGTCCGCGACGGTCTGCGCGGCCAGGTCGTCGTCCAGCCAGTCCATGTGCTCGCGGATGTCCGTCACGCCGGCGTGCACGCGGAAGCTCTCCGCGACGTACACCGAGCCGTCGTCGGCGGGCGCGAGGCACACCGGGTTGGCGAGCAACGGCTCGGCGGCCCACAGGCGCACGGCGAGCCCCGGCGCCGCGTGCACGAGCGCCAGGTGGCCGGCCGCCTCGGCGCTCGCCGGCTGGATGAAGGGCACGTACTCGCCTGCGGCCTGCTGGGCGTCGGCGGGGCGGGCGGCGGCGAGGCACACGGCGAGAGCGGCCGTGCGCGCGAGGCTCACGTGAGCTGGACAGCCAGGCGCCGGAGCAGCGCGAGCGTCGCGGCGATGCCCTCGCGCTCGGAGAGCTGGTCGCCCTCGTACTCGATGCCGAGGTGGCCGTGGTAGCCCGCCGCGAGGACGAGCCGCAGCATGCGGGCGTAGTCGATGGTGGTCTCGTTGCCCGCGCCGTCGAAGGCGTAGGACTTGGCGCTCACGGCGCGCGCGAAGGGCATCATCTCGGCGACGCCCTGGTAGCGGTCGTAGCGCTCCGCGCCGCTGGCGCTGAAGTTGCCGAAGTCCGGGAGCGTGCCGACGCGCGGGTGGTCCGCGCGGCGCATCACGCCGGCCAGCCACGCGCCGTTGCTGGACAGGCCGCCGTGGTTCTCCACCAGGACGTTCAGTCCGTGGCCGTCCGCCTCGACCGCCAGCCGGTGGAGGCTGTCCGCCGCGCGCGCGGCGTGCTCGTCGGGGCTCCCGCCGCCGTACGCGTTCACGCGGATCGAGTGGCAGCCGAGCACGCTCGCCGCGGCCAGCCACTTGACGTGGTTCTCCACCGCGGCGCGCCGCGCGGACTCGTCGGGATCGCCGAGCGCGCCCTCGCCGTCCACCATGATGAGCAGGCTCGCCACGCCGAGGTCGTCCGCGCGCCGGCGCAGCTCCGCGAGGGCCGGCGGGTTCCGCACGTGAGCCGCGAGGAAGGTGCTGACGTGCTCGATCGCGTCGAGGCCGAAGTCCTGCCGCGCGACGCGGGCGAAGTCCCCCGGGCCGAGCACGCCGGCCTGCAGCGCGCGGTGCAGCGACCACTCCGCGAGCGAGATCGTGAACGGCGGGCCCCCGCCGCGGCGGGGCGCGGCGGCCGGTGCGGCCGACGGTGCGCCGGCCGGGGTCGGCGCCGATGCGCGGGCCGGAGCGGGCGCGGCGGCGGCCGCGGGCGTCAGCCCGGAGAGCGCCAGCCACGCGCCGGCGGCGGCCGCACCGGCGAGGAGCTCGCGACGCGTCGGCGCGCGCGGCCCGTCCGTGTCGGCCGGCTCCGCCGCGTCGCGCGACGTCCGCGCTCCGCTCACGGCTCGGCGTCTGCCGCGGCGTGCTTCGCCTCGCGCCGCGCCTTCAGCAGCTCGTACGCGATGGGCGCGAGCGAGAGCGCGATGATCGCCAGGATCACGAGCGGGAAGTTCTGCTTGACCACCGGCATGCTGCCGAAGAAGTAGCCCGCGAAGAGGAAGATGCCGGTCCACGCGATCGCGCCCGCGATGCTGAAGCCGATGAAGGTGCTCCACGCCATCGTCCCCACGCCGGCGACGAAGGGCGCGAAGGTGCGCACGATCGGCACGAAGCGCGCGAGGATGATCGTCTTGCGGCCGTACTTCTCGTAGAAGGCGTGGGTGCGCTGCAGGTGCGCGGGCTTGATGAAGCGCAGGCCGCCCGCCGCGACGCGGTTGCGCAGCGCCTTGCCGACGGAGTAGTTCAGCGTGTCGCCGAGCACCGCGGCCGTCGCGAGCATGGCCCACAGCCAGCCGACGTGCAGCGCGTTGCCGGGCTCGGCCGCGAACGCGCCCGCGGCGAAGAGCAGCGAGTCGCCCGGCAGGAAGGGCGTGACGATGAGGCCGGTCTCGCAGAAGACGATCCCGAACAGGATCAGGTGCGTCCACGTGCCGTAGCTCTGGATGACGTCGTTGAGGTGCTTGTCCAGGTGCAGGACGACATCGAGGACGTGCTTCAGGAACTCCATGCGCACTCCGTGGGACCGGCCGGCGGCCGCCGTCGTCGCGCGCATCGCGCGGGCCCGTCACGGGGGTCCTCGTCGATCGCGGCGGCCGCAAGGCGGCGCATCGTAGCCGCGCCTGCGCGCCGCGTTCCATCGCGCGCGGCGCCGGCTTGCGGCGCTCCGCGCGCCTCCGTTCGTCACGGGGCCGCCGGCCGTCTTCAGTCCGGGCACAGCTCGTACAGGACCAGCGGCGGTCCGGGGCGGTCCACGGCGCCCGGGTCCCGGAACGGGAACACGTGCTGGGGCAGGTCCGCCTCGCGAAACACGTCGAGCGGCACCGCGTCCGGGTCGGGCCGCGGGTCGTAGCGCGCGATCTCGCGGTAGCGGCTCGCGAGCAGCGGCTCCACGTCAACGCCCGTCCACTCGCGCAGGTCCGGCGCGCTGAGATCCTGCAGCACGTAGCGCGGCGGGTCGTCCGCCATGCGGGTGAGCAGTCCCCGGTCGCGCACGAGCATGCGGTGGATGTCGAGGAACGGGCTGGGAAGTCCCTCCGGGAGCCGCGGCAGGCCGAAGCCGCCGAGCGCCCAGATGTCCTCGCGCGGCGCGCCGAGCGCGGCCAGGCGGTCGAGCATGAGCAGCCGCGTGTCGGTGCGCGCGACGCGCGCGTCGAAATCGACGCAGCGCCGCGTGCCGGGCAGCAGGCACGCCGCGAGCGCCGCGGCCGCCACCGCGCGCGGCGCCGGGCCGGGGCGCGCGAGCAGCGGCGCGAGCAGCCCCGCGGCGGTCCCGGCGGCCAGCGGCACGCCGGCGAGCAGCACGGGCAGCCCGTAGCGCAGGGCCGGCAGGTCCACGGCCAGCGCGCACGGCAGCGCGAGCAGCGCGAACAGCGCCGGCAGCCGCAGCGGGCCGCGGCGCAGCAGCCCGGCGAGCAGCCCGCAGAGCGCCAGCGCGCACAGCGGCGCACCGAGCCCGTAGCCCGCCGTGAGGCGCGCGTGGTAGCGGACGAGCTCGCCGAGCGAGCCCGCCGAGGGCCGCATGCCGAAGCTGTCCACCGACATGATGACCTTGTCGGCGAGCGGGCGCGGATCGAGCCACACCGAGGGCGCGAGCAGCAGGAAGCCCGCGGCCATCGCCGCGCCCGTCCACGCCAGCAGCGTCCATGGCGGCGCGGGCCGGCCCTGCGCGCCGGCCCGGCGGCGCGCGACCAGCAGCGCGAGCAGCGCGTGCAGCACGAGCGCGCCGCCGAAGTACTTGATCGAGGCCGTGGCGCCGGCGAGCAGTCCCGCGCGCAGGAAGGACCGGCGCGTCCCGTCGGCAGCAGCCTGCAGCAGCGCGGCCAGCGTGCCGGTGAACAGCAGCCCGAAGAGCGGGTCCATGGTCCCGAAGTGGGACTCGCGCACGTGCAGGTAGAACGTGGCCGTGAAGAGCGCGGCGAGGAGCCCGGCCGTCTGCCCCATCCGGCGGCGCACGAGCTGCGCGAGCACGAGCACCGTCGCCACGCCGGCCAGCGCGGACCAGGTGCGGTGCCACAGGATGAGGCGCGAGAGGTTGCGGTCGAGGTCGGCGCGCAGGCCCTCCCACCCGCCGGGGTGCGCCAGCGCGGACGGCAGCAGCACGGCCGCATCGAGCGCGCCGAAGACGAGGAAGCCGCCCGGGCCGCGGAAGAGGAAGTCGCCGGGATCGAGGCGCCCGGCCAGCAGGCCGTCCAGCACCGACTGCGCCATGGAGCGCTCGTCGACCTGGTTGTTCAGCACGGTGTGCGACGGGTCGTCCGCGTCGAGGCCGAAGGACAGGCCCGCGAAGCGCAGCCCCGCCGCGAGCGCGAGGATCAGGACGAGCAGCAGCCTGCCGCCCGCGGTCCAGCCGGCGCGCGTGTCGGGCGCACCGGTCCGCGAGCGCGCGGGCGCCGCGGCGCCGCGAGCGGCCGGCTGCTCGCCGCGCAGCTCGTCGGCAGTCACGCCGTCAGCCGCACTCCGTGAAGCCGCACGAATGGCACTTCACGCAACCTTCCTCGTAGGAGAGCTGGCTCCCGCAGTCCTGGCAGGCGCCCTGCACGCCCTCGCCGTCGAGGCCCTTGCGGGCGTGGCCGTTGGGCGCGGACATGAGGTCCGCCACGCGGCGCCGGTCGAGGTCGGACGGACCCTCGGCGACGGAGTCCGGGAGGCCGCCGGCCGTGCGCGGCATGGCGCCCACGAAGGCGCTGCCCGTGCGACCGCGCGCCTTCTGCGCGCTGTAGTACTTCTCGAGCGCCTTGCCGATGGCATCCGAGCAGGACGAGATCTTGCCGTCCTCGCCCCACGCGGGCCGGTGGCACGAGATGCCCTTGAGCTGCTTGATGAGCGGCTCCATCGACGCGCCGCAGCGCAGCGCGTAGCTGATGAGCCGTCCGATGGCCTCGTTCTGGGAGGCCGCGCAGCCGCCGGCCTTGCCCATGTGGTTGAAGAGCTCGAAGGGCTGGCCGTCCTTGTCCTCGTTGATCGTGACGTAGAGATTGCCGCAGCCGGTGTTCATGCGCACCGTGTGGCCGGTGGTCACCGTCGGGCGCGAGCGCGGCACGAGCGTGCCCTCGTCCACGAAGCGCGCGTCCGCCGGCGCGGACGGCATCGCTCCGAGGCGCGACAGGAGCATGGGCCGGCGCAGCCGCGGGCCCACCTCCTTGGCGTAGAAGCGCTCGAGACCGCCGTCCAGCTCCACGCCCACGCCGCCCGCCTCGTCCAGCAGGAAGCGCCGTGCGGACTCGTGCATCTCGCACGCGTCGCGCAGAGCCATGAGCGCGGCGGCCTCGCCGGCCTCGGCAGCGGTCCAGTCCACCGCGCGCCAGGCCTTCACCACCGCGACGGCGCGGTCCTTCGCATCGGCCTCGACGCTGTCCGAGGTCACCTCGGGCGCCGGGCGCTCCTTGCCATGGCTCACGATGACGAACCCTCCAGCAGCATGCCCACGATGGCGTCCTTCTCGGCCTGCGCCTTCGCATTCGCGCTCACGACCGCACTGGCCTTGATAGCGTCCGCAGCCGGCGCGGCGGTCTTGCCGGCGCCCGCCTTGCTGTCCAGCGCCATCGGCTGGTCCTGGCGGCTGCCGTCACGGTACACGGTGATGCCCTTGCAGCCGGTCTGGTACGCGAGCAGGTAGGCCTCCTCCACCTCGGCCGGCGTGGCCTCCGGCGAGAAGTTGATCGTCTTGCTCACCGCGGCGTCGGTGTGCTTCTGCCAGGCGGCCTGCATGCGCACGTGCCAGCTGGGCGAGATATCGCGTGCGGAGCGGAACACCTTGAGCACGGATTCGGGGAGCGCCACGGGGCAGCCCTCGATCGTGCCGCGCTCGCACGCGAACTCCACCACGCGCTCCACCTGCTCCGGCGTGAAGCCGGCCGTGACGAGCGCGTCGCGGAAGACGGGGTTGATCTCGTACATGATCTGCGCACGGCCCGAGCTGTCCTTCATGACCTGGCGCTTGAAGGCCAGGCTGAAGATCGGCTCGATGCCGCCCGAGCAGCCCGCGATGATCGAGATGGTGCCCGTGGGCGCGATGGTCACGCAGTGCGCGTTGCGCATCTTGCGGTTCAGCACCGTGTCCCAGCGGCTGCCCTTCCAGTTGGCGAAGACGCCCTTCTCCTCGGCCAGGCGCGTGTCCTCGTCCCACGCCTCCTGCTGGATGAAGCCGGAGACCTCCTCGGCCAGGTCCAGCGCGGCCTGGCTGTCGTACGGGACGGCCAGCTTGAAGAGCAGGTCCGCCCAGCCCATGACGCCGAGGCCGATCTTGCGGTTGGCCCGGCACATCGCGTCGATCTCCTTGGTGGGGTAGTTGTTCACCTCCACCACGTCGTCGAGGAAGCGCACGGAGCTGCGCACGGTCTCGCCGAGCAGGGCCCAGTCCAGCGAGCCGTGGCCGGGCGCGCCCGAAGGCGCCGGCACGTGGAAGACCGCGAGGTTCAGGCTGCCCAGGTTGCACGCCTCGTACGGGAGCAGCGGCTGCTCGCCGCAGGGGTTGGTCGAGGTCATCGTGCCGACGTTCGGGGTGGGGTTCACCTCGTTGATGCGGTCGATGAAGATCAGCCCCGGCTCGCCGGACTGCCAGGCCTTCTTCACGATGAGGTCGAAGACCTCGCCGATGGTCCAGTAGTCGGCGGGCCGCGCCGCGGCGTTCGACAGCGCGCCGTAGTCGGGCCGGTTGTCGGACTTGCGCAGCCACGCCTGCTGGCCGTCGTGCGGGCTTTGCACGACGTGCATCGCGCCGCGGTCCGTGCGCACGCGGTCCATGAACGCGTTGCTCACCGTGACCGACAGGTTGTAGTTGGTGACCTTGCTGAGGTCCTCCTTCAGCCGGATGAAGTGCAGCACGTCCGGGTGGTCGATGCGCATCGTGCCCATGTTCGCGCCGCGGCGGAACGCGCCCTGCTGGATGGCGTCCGTCACCGCCGAGAGCATCTTGAGGAAGGAGAGCGGGCCCTCGGTCGTGCCGCCCGAGCTCTTCACGATGGAGCCGCTGGGGCGCAGCCGCGAGAGGTCGATGCCCGTGCCGCCGCCGGCGCGCTGGACCAGCGCGATCTGGCGCGCGGTCTCCATGATGTCCGAGATGCTGTCCTCGAGCGGCAGCACGAAGCAGGCGGAGAGCATGCCCAGCGGGCGGCCCGCGTTCATGAGCGTGGGCGAGTTGGGCATGAAGCGCCGGTCCCACATCATCTCGAAGTAGCGCTGGCTCCAGCCGGCCTTGTCCTGCTCGACGCTGGAGACGTGGTCCGCGACGCGCTGGAAGAGCTGGATCGGGGTCTCGCAGACCTTGCCCTGATCGTCCTTCTTCAGGTAGCGGTTCTGGAGCACCCGCAGGGCGTTCTCCGCGAGCTCGCCGCGGGAGGCCGCCAGGCCCTGGCTCTCCGTCAGCTCCGTGATCCGGCTGCCCGCCGGATGACCGTGCGCCGCACCGCTTCCGGCGACGCCGCTCTTGCTCATGTCACGCTTGCGCTCACTCATCTCGACCAAGTGTCCCTCCCACCGAAAAAACCGCCACAGACGGGCCATTCCGTCGCGCGTTGCCTGCTGTCACCGGCCCCAGCCATGGTGCCGCTCCGACCGCAGGGCACTAGATATGGTGGGCTGCCGGAGGCGATCAAGCGAAATGCGGATTTCCTTGATCAGGCCTGCATGAGCCGACCGACGGCTCCTCTGCAAGCCCTCTTGAAACCGCGCGGAGCACTCGCTTGCGAGCCACAGGAAGGCGCCGGCCGGAAGCCTAGCGCAAAGCGCCACTCGGCGCCTGCGGGGTGCCCCAGACCTCCACCTCCAGCTGCAGCTCGTGGCCGCTGCGCGCGCGCACCGCGGCGCGGACGCGCTCGATGAGGGCCAGCACGTCCGAGGCCGCGGCGCCGCCCGCATTCACGATGAAGTTCGCGTGCCGGGCCGAGACCTGCGCGGCGCCGACCGACAGCCCCTTGCAGCCGGCACCCTCGATGAGCGCGCCGCTCGCGGCGTCCGGGGCGTTGCGGAACATGCAGCCCGCGCTGCGCGCGGCGAGCGGCTGGGACTGCCGCTTGCGGCGCAGGATCGCGGCCATGCGCGCGAAGATCGCGTCAGGCCCGTCGGCCTGCAGCTGCAGCACGGCGTCGAGCACCACGAGGCCGCGGAAGGGCGAGCGCCGGTAGCCGAAATCCGCCGGCGTGCACGGCACCTCCCGCGCGGCGCCGTCCGGCTCCGCCACGGTGACGGAGACCAGCCGCTCGGAGATCGCGCCGTGGCTGCTGCCGGCATTGCCGGCGACCGCGCCGCCCACGGTGCCCGGGATGCCGATGAGCATCTCCGCGCCCGCCAGCCCCTGGCGCTGGCAGACGGACACCAGTCGCGCGAGCGAGGCGCCCGCCTCCGCGCGCAGGCAGTGCTCGCGCTCGCCGTGGTACCACAGGCCCTGCATCGCGCGCGTGTGGATCACGACTTCGGGCACGCCGCCGTCGCAGACCAGCAGGTTGCTGCCGTGGCCGAGCATGCGGAAGGGCAGGCCGGCCCCGGCCAGCTCGCGCACGGCGAGCTGCAGCTCCTGGCGCGTGCGCGGCTCGATGATCCACGGCGCGGGCCCGCCGACGCCGAGCGTCGTGCGCGGCCCCAGCTCAGCCTGCTCGTGGACGAGCAGCTGTTCCCGCAAGACGGCCGGCAAGTCCATCGATGTCGCCTGCTCCCATGAGGACGCACACGTCGCCAGGCCGCACCATCGCGGCCACGGCCGCCTGCGCCGCGGTCGCGGGCCCGAGCCGCACGAGCCGCTCGCCCGTGCGCTGCGCGAGCGCCGCCGAGAGGCCTTCTGCCCGCTCGGGGTGGCGGTCGCGCGAGACGAAGATATCGCACAGCCCGACCGCGTCGAAACCCTGCAGCGCGGAGGCGAAGCCGTCCAGGAAATCCGCGGTGCGGCTGACCTGGTGCGGCTGGAAGATGCCGACGAGCCGCCGGCCCGGGAAGCGCGCGCGCACGGCGCCGGAGGCGGCTGCCAGCGCGTCGGGGTGGTGCGCGAAGTCGTCGATCCAGCGCACGCCGTCGCGCTCGCCGAGATCCTGCAGCCGGCGCGCCACGCCGTGGAAGCCCGCCACGTGCGGCAGCGCGAACCACAGCGGCACGCCGAGCGCGACGACCGCGAGCAGGCCCGCGCGCAGGTTCTCGAGGTTGTGGCGGCCGAGCAGCGGCAGCTCGAAGCTGCCGCGCCCCCACGCACCGCCCTCCACGACGCCGTGGAAGCCGCGCTCGTCCTCGGTCACGCGATCCAGGTGCAGGTGATCCTCCACGTGCCAGCGGCGCGCGCCGGGCGGGCAGCGCAGCTCGCAGTCCGCGCCGACGTCCGCGCCCAGCACGAGCGTGCCGCCCGGCGGCAGCCGCGAGGCGAAGCGCCGATAGGCCTCGCGCACGCCCTGCTCGTCGCCGAAGCAGTCCAGGTGGTCGGGCGCGATGCTGTTGACGACCGCGATCTCGTAGTCGAGGTTGAGGAAGGAGTGGTCGTACTCGCAGGCCTCGACGACCATCGCGTCGCCCTGGCCCCAGCCGCACGCGTCGGGCAGCGACAGCGGCCGCGCACCGACGACCCAGGCCGGATCGAGGCCGCCCGCGCGCAGCAGGTGCGCGACGAGCGCCGTGGTGGTGGACTTTCCATGCGTGCCGGCCACCGCGATGCCGCGGCGGCCCGTCATGAGGCGCCCCAACGCCTCGCTGTACTTGAGCACCGGAACGCCCGCCGCCAGCGCCGCGGCCACCTCCGGATTGCTGTCGGGCACGGCTGCGGAGCGCACGAGCAGCTGCGCGTCGCCGAGGTGCCGCGCGTCGTGGCCCGCGCGCACGGACACGCCGGCCGCGGAGAGCTCTGTCACGTGGAAGTCGGCGGCGCTGTCGCTGCCGCTCACGCTGTGGCCGCGCGCGGCGAGCAGGCGCGCGAGCGCGGACAGCCCGCCGCCTCCCACGCCCACGCAGTGGATGCGCTGCGGCAGCGCGCGCGCGCCGGAGCCGCGGGACGGCGAGTCGGGCGGCGTCGCGATCACGGGCGGTTCTCCGCAGCCTCCACGACGACGTCGGCGACGTCGCTCGCGGCGCGCGGGCGCGCGACGGAGAGCGCCGCCGCGCTCATCTGGGGCAGCCGGGCGAGCGCGCGGCGCAGCAGCGCGGCGGCCGTGCGCGCGCCCGTCGCGTCGTCGCGGCCCACCATGAGCGCGCCGCCGGCCTCCACGAGCTGGCGGCCGTTGGCCTCCTGGTGGTGGTCCGCGTGGTGCGGATAGGGCACGAGCACGGAGGGCGTGCCGGTGCACGCGAGCTCCGCGATGGTGCCCGCACCCGAGCGGCACACGGCGACGTCGGTGATCGCCCAGGCCGCAGCCATGTCCGCCACGAACTGGCGCCGCACGACGGGCAGGTCGGCCCGCTCGCCGTCGCGCGCGGCCGGGGGAGCGGGCTGTCCGCCGGTGATGTTGAGCACCTGCCAGGCCTGGCCCGAGGCGGCCAGCTCCGCGGTGAGCGCCGGCAGCAGCGCGTTGAGGTCGCCCGCGCCCTGGCTCCCGCCCATGAGCAGCAGCGTGCGCCGTGCGGCGTCCAGCCCGAAGGCCGCGGCGGCCTGCGCGCGCGTGCGCGGCGGCCGGTCCGGCGCGGGATTCCCGGTCACGTGCGTGCTGCGCCGACCGCGCGGCATGTCCTCGCCATCCACGGCGAGGCAGGCGTGCTCCACGCGCTGGCCGAGCAGGCGCTGCACCTTGCCGGCGCGCGCGTTCTGCTCGAGCAGCACGGAGGGCCGGCCGTAGAAGCCCGACAGCACCGCCGGCAGCGCGACCCACCCGCCCAGCACGACGATGGCGTCCGGGTCGTACTCGCGCACGGTGCGCCGCCAGCGCCGGCTCGCGGAGAACCAGCTCCCCACGTCGAAGGGCGAGGGGCGCGTGCGGTCCCCGAACAGCTCCACGCTGGACAGGTGGCGCGGCTCGAGCAGCGCGTGCTCCACCGGCCGCCCGGCGATCAGGAACAGCGACTCGTGCCCGCGCCGGCGCAGCTCCTCGGCCACGCCGACGCCGGGGGCGAGGTGCCCGCCCGTGCCTCCGCCGAGGAAGGCGACCTTGAACGGGCGGGACGAGGGCGGCACCTGCACGTCAGGGAATCCGCAGCACCTGGCCGAGCTTGAGGTCGTCCTTGCTCTTGAGCACGTCCTTGTTCGCGGTGTAGAGCTCGTCGGCCTTGGCCGTGCTGCCGAGGTACGTCTTCGCGATGGCACCGAGCGTGTCGCCCTTGACCACGGTGTGCGTCCGGCCCGCGGCCCTTGCCACGGGCGCAGCGGCCGCGGCGGGCTTGTCCGGCGTGGCGGTCAGCGGCGTGACCGGCTTGGCGGCAGGCGCCTTGGCGGGCCTCGCGTCCGCGACCTCGGCCTCGCCGCTCACGCGGATCTGCGTGCCGATCTTCAGCTTGCGCGGGTCCAGGCCCGGGTTGAGCTTGACCAGGTCCTTCCAGCGGCTCTCGCTGCCGAGGTAGCGCGCGGCGATCGACGAGAGCGTCTCGTCCTTCGCGACCACGTGCATGCCGGCCGGCGCCGCGATGACCACCGGTGCCGGTGCGCTCGCCGCGGGCGCCGCGGGCGCCGCGGCCACCGGCGCGCCGGCGGGCGCGACGACGGAGAGCGGCGTGCCCTCGTCCGCCGCGCCGGGCAGCGCGGAGGCGCGCTCGCCGGGGTACGCGATCGGCGGCTCGGTCCAGTCGAAGCTCGTCTCGGGCATGATCGACTTGACCCGCACGCGGTTGCCGGCGCTCTGTGCCGCGACCGGCGCGACCGCCGCCACGGGCGGCACATCGCCGCCGATGACGACCGGCGCGACCTTGGGCGCGCTGCTGAAGCCGCCCTGCAGGCCGATGACGAGCAGCAGCCCGCCGATGAAGATCACTGCGAAAAGGCCGTATTTTTCCACGTCATTCATGACCGCACTCCCGACCGCCTACAGCTCGTCGTTGCCCACCTGTGAACGTCCGCGCGCATCAGACGCCGGACTCGCCGCGGCGCGCGAGCGATGTCGCCCAGCGCGCCTCCAGCTGCGGATCTTCCTCCGGCGCACGGGCCAAACCAAGCAGCAATCCGGTGGAGATGCACAGCATCAGCAGCGACGTCCCGCCCGCGCTGACGAAGGGCAGCGGCAGCCCCTTGTTGGGCGCCACGGCCGTCACCACCGCGATGTTCAGCACCGCCTGCACCGCGACCTGCATGAGCAGCCCGGTCCCGACGACGAGCGCGAAGCGGCTGCGCATCCCGAGCAGCAGGCGCACGCCGTGCCACAGGAAGAGCGCGTACAGCAGCACGACGAGCCCCGTGCCGACGAGACCGAGCTCCTCGCCGACGACGGCGAACAGAAAGTCGTTCTGCGCCTCGGGAAGCAGGCCCCACTTGCCCATGCCGTTCCCGAGGCCCGCGCCGAACACGCCGCCGCTCCCCAGCGCCGTGAGGCCCTGCGTGACCTGGTAGTCGGTGCCGGGGTTGCGGAAGCCCTCGATGCGCTGGCGGAAGTGCGGGAAGGCGAACCAGCCGACGAGGCTCGCGGCCACCAGCGTCGGCACGAAGGCCGCGAGCAGGTGCTTGCTGCGCGCGCCGCCCACCCACATGACGAGCACGGCCATGAACAGCAGGTACACCGAGCTGCCGTAGTCGGGCTCGCAGAAGACGAGCATCGCCGGCACGAGCGCGAGCCCGAAGGGCACGGCCAGCCCGTACTTCACGTCCGCGGCGCGCTCGCGGACGGCCACCATCCACGCGCCGATCATGAGGATCGTCGCCACGCGCGCGAACTCGCTGGGCTGGAAGGACGTGCCGCCCACGCCGAACCAGCGCACCGCCCCGTTGCGCCGCGCGCCGACGACGAGCAGCAGGACCAGCAGCGTCACCGCGGCGATCCACGCCGGCCGCGCCAGCGCGAAGAGCCGGCGCGGCCCCGCGCGCAGCGCCACGAGGAAGGCGAGCATGGCGAACGCGACTTTCAGCAGGTGCAGCGCGAGCGGGTGCAGCACGCCGCCCGGGCCCGATTCGCGCAGCGCGTCCACCATCGCCGACGAGTACGCCATGACCGAGCCGATGCCGAGCAGCGCGAGCATGCAGCCCGTCACGACGCGCATGCTGGAGGTCATCTGCTCGGGGGTGGTGTAGGGAAGCTCGCGCACGGGGACTCCGGTTCAGGCGACGGCGAGGCTGGCCATGCCGGCGGCCGCGAAGAGCACCGCGAGGATCCAGAAGCGCGTCACGATGCGCGTCTCCGGCATGCCGCCGAATTGGAAGTGGTGGTGCAGCGGGGCGCAGCGCAGCAGCCGCTTGCCGTGCGACCACTTGAAGTACCCGACCTGCGCGATGACCGACAGCGCCTCGATCACGAACACGCCGCCGATGAGCAGCAGCAGCAGCTCGTGCTTGGTGACCACGGCCACGTAGCCCAGCAGGCTCCCGAGCGGCAGCGAGCCGGTGTCGCCCATGTAGACCAGCGCGGGCGCCGCGTTGAACCACAGGAAGCCCAGCGTCGCGCCGACCATCGCGGTGCAGAACACCGTCATCTCCTGCGTGAGCGGCACGTAGAGCAGGTCCTTCCCGGGCAGCAGGGTCTCGGCGCGGCCGACCGCGACGCAGATCGCGGCCATCGCCAGCGCGGACACCACCATGCTGCCGGCCGCCAGGCCGTCCATGCCGTCGGTGAGGTTCACGGCATTGCTCGTGCCCGTCACGACGACCAGCACCATGAGCACGTGCGGGAGGCCGTGGAACCAGGAGAGGTCGATCACCATGCCGTGCGTGAACGGCACGTGCAGCGCGAGCAGCTCGCCGGCGTTGGCGCGGCTGCTGAAGATGAGCGTGATCACCATGCCCAGCGCGAGCGCGACGAGGAACTGCAGGGCGTACTTCGCCTTGGCGGACAGGCCGCGGCGCTCGCGCCGCGTGAGCTTGACCCAGTCGTCGATGAAGCCGATGAGCCCGTAGCCGAGCGTGGACAGCAGGCCCAGCAGCACGTAGTCGTTGCGCAGGTTGCCGCACACCAGCCCCGCGACGAGGATCGCGCCGATGATCATCACGCCGCCCATCGTGGGCGTGCGGGCCTTCTTCGCGTTGATGCGGTTCAGCTCGGGCGCGTCGGTGTTGGTCTCGACCTCGAGGAACTGGTGGCCGTGCAGCCAGCGCAGCAGGCGCGGCCCGACCATCACCGCGACGACGAAGGCCAGCACGGCGGAGAGCGCGGCGCGCACGGCGAGCGAGCCCAGGGGCCCGCGGGTCCCCGAGCCCCACTCCGCCAGCAGCCAGAGGATCACGCCACGCTCGCCTGCGGGCGGGCCAGCTCGGCCACGACGCTGTCGAGGTGGATGCCGCGGCTGCCCTTGAGCAGCACGGTGTCGCCGTCGCGCAGCAGCGCGCCGAGCTGCGCGCTCGCCTGCTCCGTGCCGCGGCAGGCCAGCGTCGCGGACTCCGGCAGGCCGGCCGCGCGCGCCCCGGCGAGCAGCTCGGGGCCCTGCTCGCCCACGGTGACGACGAGCGCCGGAGCCAGCGCCGCGAGCCGCTCGCCCGCCGCGCGGTGCAGCGCCGCGGACGCGTCGCCGAGCTCGAGCATGTCGCCCGCGACGATGACGAGGCGGCCCGCGAGGCGCAGGTCCGCGAGCGTCGCGACGGCGGCCGCGAAGGAGCCGGGGTTCGCGTTGTAGGTGTCGTCGATGAGCAGCAGGCCGCGCACGCGGCGCACCTGCAGCCGCCCGGGCGGCGAGGGCACGGCGGCCAGCGCCGTCACGGCCGCGTCGAGGTCCACGCCGGCGACGCAGGCGATGGCGATGGCCGCGAGCGCGTTGAGCACCGCGTGGCGCCCGAGCAGCTGCAGCGCGACGGGCCTCTGCCCGCCGACGGTGAAGCGCGTGCCCTGGCCGTCGCAGCGCACGTCCGTGGCGCGCACGTCCGCCTCGGGCGACAGCCCGAACGAGACGACGGGCCCGGGGGCGCGCGCGGCCAGCGCCGCGAAGGACGGGTCATCGCGATTGAGGACGGAGACCTTGCGGCCCGTGAGCCCCTCGAGCAGCGCGCCCTTCTCGGCGCGCACGCCGTCCACCGAGCGCAGCCCCGCGAGGTGCCCGGGCCCGATGTTCGTGATCACGCCGACGTCGGGGCGCGCGAGCGCCGCGAGCGCCGCGATCTCGCCCGGCGCGTTCGTGCCCATCTCCACCACCGCGGCGCGCGTGCCCGCGCCGATGTCGAGCAGCGTGAGCGGGACGCCGATGTCGTTGTTGAAGGAGCGCCGGCTGGAGACCACCGGCCAGCTGGTCCCGAGCGCCGCGGCCGCCAGGTCCTTGGTGGTCGTCTTGCCGTTCGTGCCCGTGATGCCGATGACGAGCGGGCGCCGCCCGGCCGTCTCGCGCTCGCGCACGTGGCGTCCCAGCGCGCCGAGCGCCGCCAGCGTGTCGGCGACGACGACCTGCGCGCCGCCGCGCACGACCTCCGCGGGCAACAGGCGCGAGCCGAGCACCGCCGTCGCGCCCGCGTCCACCGCGCCGGCGGCGAAGTCGTGGCCGTCGAAGCGCGGGCCGGTCAGGCACACGAAGAGGTCGCCCGCGCGCACGTCGCGGCTGTCGGTGGTCACGCGCTGGCAGCGCAGCCGCGGCTGGCCGTGCAGCGTGCCGCGGGTCGCGAGGGCGATCTCGGAAAGGCTCAGAGGCTCCACAGGATCTCCCGCGCGACCTGCCGGTCGTCGAAGGGCAGCACCTGGCTGCCGATGGTCTGCGTCGTCTCGTGGCCCTTGCCCGCGATGAGCACGATGTCGCCGCCGCGCGCGGCCTCGCACGCGCGGCGGATCGCGCTGCGGCGGTCGGCATCGCGCGTCGCGGCGTGTCGGCGCGGGGCCGGGATGCCGGCGAAGATCTCGTCGAGGATCGCCTCGGGGTCCTCGCTGCGCGGGTTGTCCGACGTGGCGAAGGCCAGGTCCGCCGCGTCCACGACCGCGCGCCCCATGAGCGGGCGCTTGGTGCGGTCGCGGTCGCCGCCGCAGCCGAAGACGACGATGAGCCGGCCGCGCGTGAGCGGGCGCAGCAGGTCCAGCACCTTCTCGAGCGCGTCCGGCGTGTGCGCGTAATCCACCAGCACGCGGAAGTCCTGGCCACACTCGATGCGCTCCACGCGGCCCGGCACCTGCGGCAGCCCTTCCAGCGCGCTCGCGACGAGCGACGGCGACAGGCCCAGCGCGAGTGCCGCCGACGTGGCCGCGAGCGCGTTCATCACGTTGTGTCGGCCGACGAGGCGCGCGTTGACCGACGCGTCGAGGCCGAACTCCGGCGCCGTCACGCGGAAGCTCGTGCCCTCCGCGTCGAGGCGCGAGATCTCCGCGCGCACGTCCGCCGGCACGCCGATGCCGTAGTGCAGCACGCGCGCCTGCGTCGACAGCCGGTACAGGCGGGAGGCCGGGTCCGTCGCGTTCAGCACCGCGGTGGCGCCGGAGTCCAGCATCTGGAACAGCCGCGCCTTGGCCGCGCCGTACTCCTCCATCGTGCCGTGGTAGTCGAGGTGATCGGGCGTGAGGTTGGTGAACACGCCCACGTCGAAGGCCGTGCCGTGCACGCGCCGCTGCACGAGCGCGTGGCTGGAGACCTCCATGACCGCGGCGCGCAGGTTGTCGTCCACCATGCGCGCGAGCAGGTGCTGCAGGTCGATGGCGTCGGGCGTCGTGTGCCCGATCTCCTGGTGGCGCTCGCCGACCCACGCGCCCAGCGTGCCGATGAGCCCGCAGCCGCGGCCGTCCATCGTGAGCATCGCGTGCAGCATGCACGAGGTGGTCGTCTTGCCGTTCGTGCCCGTGATGCCGACGACGTCGAGCCGCTGGCTCGGATGGCCGAAGAATCGGTCCGCGAGCAGGGCCTTGCCGAGCGGCACGTCGTCCACGCCGACGAAGGCCACGTCCGCGGGCAGCTCGGGGCGGCGGTCCGACAGCACGGCGACCGCGCCGCGCGCCAGCGCCTGGCTCACGTGTGCCAGGCCGTCGGCGCGCGTGCCGCTCGCCGCGACGAAGAGGTCGCCGCGCGCCACCTTGCGGCTGTCGGTGCACAGGCCCTTCACGGTCACGTCGGGGCCGCTGATCTCGGCCGACGGAATCGCATCGGGGAGCACGTCGCAGAGCGAGGAGAGGGCCAGAGCGTTCACGCTGGTCCTCATTAGGCGGCGAAAAACTGCGTTTTCAAGCGTGCTCACGACGACGATCCTTCACGAAATCAGGGTTGGCTGCCGCCGATCCCCAGGTAGGGCACCACGCGGTTGAGGATGCGGCCCGTCGTCGGCGCGACGGTCTGGGCGGCGTAGCGGAAGCCCTTGGGCTGCTCCAGCACCACGACGAGGGCGATCACCGGCGCGTCGGTCGGCACCAGGGCGACGAAGGAGTGGGTCTCCTTGCTCTTGTCGCGCTCGTCGACGGTGGTGCCGGTCTTGCCGGACACGGGGACGCCCGGGACGGCGACGCACCTGGCCTGGCCCTCGTCGACGACCGCGCGCATGAGGCCGCGCACGAGGTCCGCGTTGGCCTGCGTGAACACGCGCGTGGCCGGCGCCACGGGCATCTCCGTGCGCTGGCCGTCCTGGTCGCGGTAGGCGCGGATGAGGCGCGGCGCGCGGAAGGTGCCGTCGCCGAGGCTGGCGGTGATGGCGGCCATCTGCAGCGGGGTCACCGCGATCTCGTGCCCGAAGGCGACCGAGGCCAGGGTCTGGTTGCGCGACCACTTCGACAGCGGGGTGATGAGGCCGGCCGCCTCGGCCGCCACCGGCACGCCGGTCCGGTGCCCGATCCCGAGCGCCCGCAGCACGTCGTACACGGGGCGCATGAGTTCCGTGTCGCGGTCGTGCCCTGGCGGAAGCAGGCTGGTCAGGATGCGCGCCATGCCCACGTTGCTGGACTCGACCAGGATGCCCTGCAGGTCCAGCAGGCCGCTGGCGGGGTAGTGCTCGGGGTGCGTGTCGTGGATCCGGCGCTTGCCGAAGAGCGCGTCGCGCCCGCTGTCGGGCTTGCAGTTCACGCGGCTGTCGCGGTGGATGATCCCGAGGTCCAGCGCGGCCGCCATCATGAAGGGCTTGAAGGTCGAGCCGGGCGAGTAGACGGTCTGCACCGGCCGCAGGACCTGGCCGGCCGTGGTCCAGGTGGCCGTGTCGGTCGGGTCCAGTCCGGGCACGCTGGCCAGCGCGAGCACGTCGCCCGTGGCGACCTCCAGCAGCACGGCGCTGCCGCCCACCGCGTGCAGCTCGGCGCACGAGCGCGCCAGCTCCTCCTCCACGATCTGCTGGCAGACGACATCCAGCGTCAGCAGCACGTCGAAGCCGTCGAGCGGCTGCTGCGGCGCGCTGTTCGCGTCGGCCATCGCGAAGCTGCCGGCGCCGTGGCGCGTGGGCAGCGTCCCGTTCACCGTGCAGTCGAGGATCTCGTCGAGGCCGTGCTCGAGGCCCGAGCCACCCACGCCGTCGTGGTTCACGAAGCCGAGCAGCGGCCCGGCGCAGTTGCCGAACGGGTGCTCGCGCTTCCAGTCGTGCTCGAGGTCCACGCGGCGCAGCGCCCCGCGCGGCCGCTCGCGCTCGGCCAGCAGCCGATCGATGAGCGCGGGATCCGTCACGGGCGAGCCGAGGCGCGCGTTGCGCGGCCGGCCCTGGCTGTCGCGCGCGAGCATCGCCGGCGCGAGCTGCTCGGCCGGCACGCCGAGGATGGGCTCCAGGAACCCGGCGATCGAGGAGAGGCTCGCGACGACTTCCGCCGGCGAGCGGGGGCCCTTGGGGCCCTCGGTGATGGACGGCGGCCACACGGTCACGGCCACCTCTTCGACGGACTGCGAGAGCGGCTGGCCGCGGCGGTCGCAGAGGCTGCCGCGGCGCGCGAGGCGCACGCCCGCCGTCGTCGACTGGCGCTCCTGGCGCTCCACGGCCGCGGGCGCCGTCGCGACGTGCAGCCACACCAGCCGCCCGAAGAGGCCGAGCAGCGCGCCGAGCAGCGCCGCCGAGAAGATCCGGACCATGCGTCGCGCGCGGAGCATCATGAGCGGGAACCTCCCTTGGGCTGGCTGGCCGGGTCCTTCCGGCCGATGTCCTGCCAGCGCTGCTGGAGCTGGATCTGCAGGTCGCGCTCGCGGCGGTGCAGGGCGCCGCGGCGGTGCTCGAGCTGGAGCAGCGAGTGGCCCTCGGCGATCACGCCGGCGCGGATCGTGACGGTCAGCAGCGCCAGCGCGAGCAGCGCGGCGCCGACGGCCGCGGGCTTCCAGGGAAAGCGGAGCGGATCGTTCATGCGGAGTCCCTGGCCGACTTGCGGAGGACGCGCAGGCGCGCGCTGCGGCTGCGGCGGTTGCTGCGGGACTCCTCGCGCGAGGGCTGCACGGCCTTGCGGGTGAGCAGCTCGTGGCCTCGGGCCGCGGCGCTCTGCATGAAGGCCTTCACGAGGCGGTCCTCGCCGGAGTGGAAGCTGATCACCGCGAGGCGACCGCCCTCGGCGAGCGCCGCCAGCGCGGCGGGCAGCGCCTCGGTGAGCTGCGGCAGCTCGCGGTTCACGGCCATGCGCAGGCCCTGGAAGGTGCGCGTGGCCGGATGGATCTTGCCGCCGCGGCGCCCGAGCACGGTCTCGAGGAACGAGCGCAGGTCGCCGGTGGAGCGGAAGGGGCGCTGCGTGCGGCGCTCCACGAGGGCGCGCGCGATCTTTTGCGCCGAGGGCTCGCCGCCCAGCTCGCCGAAGGCCTGCTCGAGCTCGGACTGTCGGGCGTGCTGCAGGAAATGGCTGGCGGTCTCGCCGCGCGTCTCGTCCATGCGCATGTCGAGCGGGCCATCGCTGCGGAGCGAGAAGCCGCGGCCCGGGTCGTCGAGCTGCATCGAGGAGACGCCGAGGTCGATGAGCACCGCGTCGGGGCGCCGCTCGCCGGCCGCCAGCTGCGCGAGGCATTCGGTGAACGTGCCCTGGACGAAGCGCGCGCGGCTGGCGAGACCCTCCTCCTCCAGCCGGGCACGCGCCAGGTCCAGCGCGCGCCGGTCGCGATCGCAGGCGCAAACCGTGCCGGTGGGCGCCGTCGCGCGCAGGAAGGCTGCTGCGTGCCCTCCGGCGCCCACCGTCAGGTCGGCCAGGAAGTGCCCGGGGGCGGCACCGAGCAGAGCCATCACCTCCCCCGCCATCACGGGGGTATGGCTCCAGGGCGCTTCTGTCATGAGGGCACCCCCACTCACCGGAACACTTCCGTGGCCTGCTTGTCGTATTGCGGGCGGCTGGCCTTCTGGCGCGCCTCCCATTCCTCCGGCTGCCAGAGTTCCACGCGCTGGCCCACGCCCGCGAAGACCACGCTGTCGGTGATGCCCACCAGCGCCTTCAGCGCCTCGGGCAGCACGATGCGGCCGCTGCGGTCGATCGAGCAGGGCTCGGCGCTCGCGTAGAAATTGCGCTGGAAGTCGCGCGTGGAACTCTGTCCCAGCGGGCTGCTCTCCACCGCCTTGCCCATCTGCTCGAAGCCGGCCGGGGTGTAGAGGAACAGGCAGCGGTCGAGACCGGCGGTCAGGACCACCTCGCCGGGGGACCCGAGGTCGCGGAGGGTGTCCACGACCTTGCGGGGCACCGAGACGCGGTTCTTCGCGTCGATGGCGTGCGTGTAGCAGCCCGTGAAAAGGTTCATGCGCCCCGAGCCCATCCGACACCGGAATCGTCGGATCCCACTATATCCCACTTTGAGGGAAAGCTAGGGGCAATCTTGCCTTTTTGCGTCCCTTTTTCACGAGATCGGGGGGAGGCGCGCTCGGGAGGCGGGGCTCCGCTCTTCGGCCGGGCCCGGCCCTCGACTTCAGGGACCGGAAGCTCGCCTGGGAGCGGGTGTGTGCGCGCTGCGAGGCCGGCTGGTCGACATCCGCAGAGGAATCATCGCGAGCGGTTTTGATCCGCTCGCTGCGGATGCACCCCGAAGGGGAACCTCGCGGCCGCAGGCCGCGAACATCTGGGCGAAGGCCGACCTCGCATCACGCACCAGCCGAGGCAGGGGCTCCGTTCGAAACGGAGGATGTCCGCGCGGAGTCTGCGGGTGCCGGCATCGGCACCTGGGTCGCGCGCACCAGGAGAGGCCGTGCCTCTACTGGCCCACGAGTCACGGCAGACCCTGCGCGGATGATGGTCATTCGTCACCGCAGTCTCTGCGAGTCCCCGCTCCTCAGGCGCGCTCCCCGTTCATCGAGTCGGCCGCGCAGCGCGCCACGCTTCGGCACGTGCATCTCGAGCGCAGCTCTGTCCGAGCGCAGCAGAGCACCCTCGGCGGCGCACTGCGATCTCAGTCCGACTCACCGGCGCCGGGACGTCAGGGGCGGGCAGCGCCGTTCTCGAGCAATCCGACCAGTTCGGGAAGGTCGTGATCCGCCAGGTCCGCGTGGAGCAGTTGCGCGAGCTGATCGCGCACCAGCAGCAGATCCTCGGCGGTGAGCAGCGGCGCCGGCACGTCGAGGCTCGGCTGGCCCGCGCCGCGCGTGACGACCATCACCTCGCGGCCCGCGCGGCGCTGGAAGCCGACGAGCCGCAGGAAGCGCTTGCGGATGAGCACGAGCGCGACGAGGTACGAGAGCCGGCGATAGACGTCATCGTCGCGCAGCAGCATGCGGCCGAAGAGCTCGCGCAGCATGGCGTAGTCCACCACCGTGCGCTGCTGGGCCGACTCCGGGCGGCGGCGTGTCCAGAAGCAGACCTCGGGCTCGGCCACTGCCCGCTCTCCACAGGCTGTGCACAGGTCTTCACGCAGTGGCGCCTCGGCGAGCAATCGCACGACGGTCGTGCACATCATGCCGGCGAGCAGCGGCTGCTGGCAGGAGGCGCAGCAGTCGCCGGGCCGCGGGAGTTTCCATGCATCGGGCTGGCTCACGGCGCGACGCTAGCACAGCGTGCGCGGGCCTCCAAGCGCGGCGGTTGAAGGCCCGGCCGCGCGCCACTAGGGTGGCCACCCGCATGACCGTCGCACCCTTCACGCACCTGCACGTGCACAGCCACTACTCGCTGCTCGACGGCGCGATCACGATCGACACGCTCGTCGGCGAGGCCGCGCGGCTGGGGATGCCGGCGCTCGCGCTGACGGACCACGGCAATCTCTTCGGCGCGATCGAGTTCTACACCAAGGCCCGCAAGGCCGGCATCAACCCGATCCTCGGCTGCGAGGCCTACCTCGTGCTGGGCGATGCGACGGCAGAGGCCTCGCCCGGCGAGAAGCAGCCGCGCCACCACATCACGCTGCTCGCGCGCAACCGCACGGGCTGGGAGAACCTCAGCAAGCTCTCCTCGATGTCGTGGCTGCGCGGCTTCAACCGCAAGCCGCGCATCGACAAGCGCATGCTCGCCGCGCACGCGGACGGGCTGATCGCGCTGTCGGGCTGCATGTCGGGCGAGATCGCGACGCACATCACGGCGCAGCGCACGGAGGAGGCGGTGCGCGCCGCGCACGAGTACGCGGAGATCCTCGGGCGCGACAACTTCTTCCTCGAGGTGATGAGCACGGGGATCGGCGCGCAGGCGGGCATCCGCGACGGCATGGTCACGGTCGCGCAGCGCACGGGCCTCCCCATCGTCGCGACCAACGACATCCACTACCGATGCCAGGGCGACGCGATCGCGCAGGACGCGCTCATCTGCATCGGCACGGGGCAGCGCATGCACGACGAGCAGCGCCGCTTCCGCATCGAGACGGACCAGCTCTACTTCCGCACCAGCGAGGAGATGGCCGCGCTGTTCGGCGCGGACAGCGAGGCGTACCGCATGACGGCGGAGATCGCGTCGCGCTGCGACATCCAGCTCGAGCTGCACAAGATGCACCTGCCGCGTTTCGAGATCCCGACCGGCGAGCCGGCGGACGTCTACATGCGCCGCCTGTGCGAGGCCGGCCTGCGCCGGCTCTACGGCGACATCACGCCGCCGGTCCGCGAGCGCTTCGAGACGGAGTTCGCGGTCATCGCGAAGATGGGCTTCGTCAGCTACTTCCTCATCGTGTGGGACCTCATACGCCATGCGCGCGAGCAGGGCATCCCGGTGGGCCCGGGGCGCGGCTCGGCCGCGGGCTCGATCGTCGCGTACTCGCTCGACATCACGCAGCTCGACCCGCTGAAGTACGACCTGCTGTTCGAGCGCTTCCTGAACGCCGACCGCATCTCGATGCCCGACATCGACATCGACTTCTGCCGCGACCGGCGCGAGGAGGTCATCGAGTACGCGCGCCGCAAGTACGGCAGCGACCAGGTCTGCCAGATCGTGACCTTCGGCACGCTCGCGGCGAAGGCCGCGATCCGCGACGCGGGCCGCGTGCTGGACGTGCCGCTGGCGGAGGTGGACCGCATCGCCAAGCGCATCCCCGAGCTGCCGAAGACGCACCTCAAGGATGCGCTCGCCGCCGACAAGGAGCTCGCGGGCATGCTCAAGGGCAGCGAGCAGCTCGCGGAGCTGCTCGACGTCAGCCAGCGCATCGAGGGCATGGCGCGCAACACCTCCACGCACGCCGCGGGCGTCGTCATCACGGACCGCCCGCTCGTGGAGCTGGTGCCGCTGTGCGTCGTGCAGGGCCAGGTCAACACGCAGTTCCAGATGAACGACCTCGAGCAGATCGGCCTGCTCAAGATGGACTTCCTGGGCCTGAAGAACCTCACCATCCTGCAGAAGGCCACGCAGATCGTGCTGCGCACGCAGGGCGTGGCGGTGGACTACGACACGCTGCCGCTCGAGGACGCGGCCACGTACGCGCTGCTCAAGCGCGGCGACGTGGGCGGCGTGTTCCAGCTGGAGTCCTCGGGCATGCGCGAGCTCGTGCTGCGCCTCGCGCCCGACTGCTTCCCCGACATCATCGCGCTCATCGCGCTGTACCGCCCCGGCCCGCTGCAGTCCGGCATGGTGGACAGCTTCGTGCGGCGCAAGCACGGCCAGGAGCCCATCGCCTACGAGCACCCGCTCATGGAGCCCGTGCTGCGCGACACGTACGGCACGATGGTCTACCAGGAGCAGGTCATGCGCCTCGCGCAGGTGCTCGGCGGCATGTCGCTCAACGACGCCGACGGCCTGCGCAAGGCGATGGGCAAGAAGGACAAGGTCCGCATGGCCAGCTACGAGGCCAAGTTCCTCAAGGGCTGCGCGACCAACGGCCTGGCCGTGCACACCGCGGCCAAGATCTGGTCCGACATGAGCCGCTTCGCGGAGTACGGCTTCAACAAGAGCCACTCCGCCGCCTACGGCCTCATCACCTTCCGCACGGCGTACATGAAGGCGCACTACCCTGCCGAGTACATGGCCGCGCTCATGTCCTGCGACGCGGGCAACACCGACAAGCTCGCGGAGTACGTCGAGGAGTGCCGGCGCGCCGGCCGGCGCGTGACGGGCCCCGACATCAACGCGAGCGCCGACGACTTCCAGCCCGAGGGCGAGACCGTGCGCTACGGCCTCTCGGCCATCAAGGGCGTCGGGCAGCGCTTCGTGTCGGCGCTGCTCGCGGCGCGCGCGGCATGCGGCGGACGCTTCGCGTCGGTCGAGCAGGCGCTCGACCACGTCGACAGCCGCTCGATGAACCGCGCGAGCTTCGAGGCGCTGGTGAAGGCCGGCGCCTTCGACCGTCTCGGGCCGCACCGCGCCGCGCTGCTCGCGGGCTCCGAGCGCCTGCTGCGCGACGCGGCGGCCGCGCAGGTGGACCGGCTCGCCGGCCAGTCGCTGCTGTTCGGGGCCCCGCGCGCGGGGCCGGGAGCGGGCGCGGCGGCCGTCGCCACCGAGCAGCGCGCGGACGCCCTCCCGCCGCCCACCGACCGCGAGCTCCTCGCGATGGAGAAGGAGGCGCTGGGGCTGCACATCTCCGTGGACCCGATGGGCGAGTACCGGAGCCTGCTGCGGCTCGTCGCGACCCACGACATGGCGGCGCTGGGAGACGTGGACGACCGCGCGGAGGTGCTCGTCGGCGGGCTCATCGGCGCGCTGCGCACGACGGTCAGCAGCAAGGGCCGCTCGGCCGGCCAGCCCATGGCGATGTGCCGCGTGCAGGGGCTCGGCGGCACCGCGCAGGCCGTGATCTTCCCGCGCACCTACGCGCGCTGCCGCGGTCTCGTGCGCGAGGACCAGGTGGTCCTCTTCCGCGCCACCGTGGACAAGAGCCGCGAGGACCCGACGCTTCTCGTCGAGGACGTGCTCGACCTCGCCGACCCCGCGTCTCTCGGGACGGACCGCCGTCTCGTGCTCGAGGTGCAGGGCAGCGACGGCGACGCGCTCGACCTGCGCCTCGACGCGCTGCGCGACGTGCTCGCCCGCCACCCGGGTCCCGTCGACACCTACCTCGTCGTGGAGCGCGAACCGGGTCGCCGCGCGACGTACCGCCTCGGCGAGGGCCATCGCACCGGCCTCTCGGTCGCGTTCGTCAAGGAGCTCGAGCAGCTCCTCGGTCCGGCGTGCGTGCACCTGCGCTGAGGCGCAGCCGGCTCAGGGACTGCCGGGTCCGGGGGCAGGCGGCGCCGGGACCGGCGGCTGATCGGCGGGCACGGTCGGCGCCGGCGCGGGCGCCGACGGGCTGGCGGGCACGGCGGGAGGCTCGTCCGTCGCGGGAGCCTGCGAGCGCTCGGGCAGCGGCGGGAGCGGCTGAGGCTCCGCGAAGCTGGGCTCGCGGAGATCGTCGCCGGAGAGATCGATGCCCACGAAGCCGCCGAGGAAGTCGACGAACTCGACGGGCCGCAGCCCGAGGCGCGCGCCGAAGATCCCGAAGAAGATGTCGATCTCGAAGAGGTCCCACGCGCGTGGCACGTCCGGCCCGTCGCGCGAGGCCTGCCAGAGCGTGGCGCGCTCCGGCGTGCCGAGCTTGTGGAGCGGCTCCTCGTCGCCCTGCTCGAGGCGCAGGTCGTGCCAGTTCAGCGCGCGACGGTATTCCGGGATGACGAAGGCGCCGCCCGTCTCGCGCGCGACCGGGTGGTGCCGTCCCCACACGCGCTCGATCGGCTCCCAGTGCGAGCTGTCGTAGCCCTCGCCGCTGGGCGCATCCTTCATGATCTGCCACCGGTACATCAGCGGCACGCCGTCGCCCCACGCGCGGTCGTCGTTCGCGCCGTAGGGCCGCGGCGGGATGGATCCCAGGTCTTCCAGGAACGGCGTCCACGGCAGCTCGGTCTGGTACTCGTGCCAGACGCCGTGGAAGGTGCGGTCCGCGTAGCCCCAGCGGTCCGAGACGACGGGCGAGATCCCGATCCCCGCATGGAACCACGAGGTGGCCTGCAGCGAGATGCTGCCGCCCCAGCCCCACGCGATGCTCACGGGCACGACGTCGGCGGCGTCCGCGGTGCGCGAGCGTGCGTACGCGGGCCACGACGCGCAACCCGCGCACAGCAGACCGAGGCCGGCGGCGAGCGCGGCCAGGCGCACCATCAGTCCTCGGCCGACTCCCCGCCCTTGCGCGCCTTGGCGCCCTTGCCCTCCTCGGGGGCCGCCCTGGGCACAGGCACGTGGTTCACGAGCTCGAGGAACACGCGGCTGCCCTTGTCGCCGAGGCGCGGCCGCGGCAGCTTCACGATGCGCGTGTAGCCCCCGTGGCGGTCCGCGAAGGACGGCCCGATCTCGTTGAACAGCTTGTGCACCGCGGCCTTGTCGCCGAGCACGGCGACCACGGCCCGGATGTGCGACAGCGTCTTGGTCTTCCCGAGCGTGATGAGCTTCTCGGCGATGGGCCGGTACTCCTTCGCCTTCGGCCCCGTGGTCACCACGCGGCCGTGCGTGAACAGCGCGGTGACCAGGTTCTTGGTGAGGGCACGGCGATGCGACGTCGTGCGCCCGAGCCGGCGGCCCTTGATGCGATGGTTCATGTCGTTCCTCTTCTCGTGCTCGGGGCGTCAGCTCAGCTGTCGGTGCCGGACAGCTCGGGGGACAGGCTCATGCCGAGCGACAGGTTCATGCCGGCCAGCTTCTTCTTGATCTCGGTCAGCGAGGTCTTGCCGAAGTTGCGCACCTTGAGCAGCTCGGCCTCGGTGCGGACCACCAGATCGCCCACCGTGCGGACGTTCTCGCTGTCGAGGCAGTGCCGGCTGCGGACGGAGAGGTCCAGGTCCTCGATCGGCGTCGCGAGCACGCCCTTGATGCGCGTCACGTCGCCGGCGTTGCCGGAGAGCGCCACCGGGCGCGCCTCGTCCGCGGGCACCGACTTCTCCATGTCGTAGTAGTGCACGAAGGCGTTGAGGTGCTTGCGGTAGATCCGCGACGCCTCCACCAGCGCGTCCTCGGGCGACACCGTGCCGTCGGTCCAGATCTCGAGCACGAGGCGGTCGTAGTTCGTGATCTTGCCGACGCGGGTCTCCTCGATGCGGTAGCGCACGCGCGTCACCGGCGAGAAGTTGCTGTCGATGGCGATGACGCCGATGACCTTCTCGTCGGCCTCGTGCTCCTCGGCCGTCACGTAGCCGCGGCCGCGCGCCACGGTGATGGTCATGTTCACGTCCACGTCGTCGGTGAGCGTGCACAGCACCAGGCCGGGGTTCAGGACGCGGACGCCGCTGCTGGCCTCGATGTCGCCGGCCTTGATCTCGCCCTTCTTCGTGCGGCGGACGTGCAGCTCGGCGGTGTCCGCCTGCTCCAGCTCCACCAGCACGCTCTTCAGGTTCAGCACGATGTCCGTGACGTCCTCGAGGACGCCCTTCACCGTGCTGAACTCGTGCTGCACGCCCTCGATCTTGACCGAGGTGACCGCCGTGCCCTCGATCGAGGACAGCAGCACGCGGCGCAGCCCGTTGCCGATCGTGTGGCCGAAGCCCTTCTCGAACGGCTCGATGGTGAACCGCGCGTACATTTCCGTGAGCGTCTCGTGATCGACCGAGACCGTGGACGGAAGCTCGAAATTGCGCCAGCGAATTCTCATGTTGTCTCCTGCTCGTGCTGCGCCCCCGGCGGGGACGCGCGTGCCTTGCGGCGGTGTGCGTTGTCGTCCTGCGGACGGGCTACTTGGACATGAGCTCCACGATGAGCTGCTCGCGCACGTCGAAGCTGACGTCGGAGCGCGTCGGCGTCGTGGTGACGCGACCCTCCATCGCCACGCTGTCGCGCTCGAGCCAGCCCGCCATCGGGTAGCTGCTCCGCTGCTCGAGGCTCTCCTTGGCGACCTTGCGCACGCCCTCGCGGGTCGTGGTCAGCGACACGCGGTCGCCCGCGCGCAGCAGGGCCGAGGGGATCGTGCAGCGCCGGCCGTTCACCGACACGTTGCCGTGCGCGATGAGCTGGCGGCCGCCCTTGCGGCTGGTCGCGAAGCCGAGCGAGAACACCACGTTGTCGAGGCGCCGCTCGAGCAGCACCAGCAGGTTCTCGCCGGTGTTGCCCTTCATGCGCGTCGCGGTCTCGTAGTAGTTGCTGAACTGCCGCTCGGGCACGCCGTAGTAGCGCTTCAGCTTCTGCTTCTCGCGGAGCTGGCTGCGGTACTCGGAGTGCCGCGCGCGCGCCCACGGATGGGCGCCCGGCGGGAAGTTCCGCTTGGTGATCGCGCACTTGCTGGTTTCGCAGCGCGTGGCCTTGAGGAAGAGCTTCACGCCTTCCCGGCGGCACAACTTGCAGACGTTGGTCTTGGGAGCTGTCATGGTTTCCTCAGTCGATCAGACGCGACGCCGCTTGCGCGGGCGGCAGCCGTTGTGCGGGACCGGTGTGCGATCTTCGATGGCCTTCACCTTGAGGCCGGTCTGCGCCAGGGCGCGGACCGCGGACTCGCGCCCGCTGCCCGGACCGCGGACGCGGACCTCGACGTCGCGCACGCCGAGCTTCATCGCCTTCTGGGCGGCGCGCTCGGCCGCCTTCTGCGCGGCGAAGGGCGTGCTCTTGCGGCTGCCCTTGTAGCCGCTGCTCCCGGCGCTGTCCCACACGAGCACCTCGCCGTTGTGCGGGTCGGTGAAGGTGACGATCGTGTTGTTGAACGTCGCCTTGATGTTGACGACGGCGCGCGAGAGGACGCGTCGGATTTTCTTGGTGGCTGCCATGCTTTGCCTGCTGGTTTCCTGTGTGATCCGTTAGCCGAGCTGCTTGACCGACTTCTTGCCGGCCACCGTCTTGCGCGGACCCTTGCGGGTGCGCGCGTTGCTCTGCGTGTTCTGTCCCCGGACGGGCAGCCCCTTGCGGTGCCGCAGGCCGCGGTAGCAGCCGATGTCCTTGAGTCGCTGGATGTTCTGCGCGACCTGTCGGCGCAGCGAGCCCTCCACGAGGAAGGTCTTCTCGAGCAGGCCGGCGATGTGCTGCACGTCCTCCTCGGTCAGGTCCTTCGCGCGCAGCGCCGGCTTGAAGCGGAGCTGCTCGCAGACCTTGCGGGCCGTCGTGTTGCCGACGCCGTAGATGTAGGTGAGCGCGACTTCGACGCGCTTGTTGTTCGGGATATCGACGCCGACGATGCGGGGCATGTTCCGGAAGCTCCTCAGCGACCCTGGCGCTGCTTGTGACGCGGATCCGTGCAGACCACGCGCACCACGCCGAAGCGGCGCACGATCTTGCACTTCTCGCAAATCCGTCTGACTGACGCTCTGACCTTCATGTGTTCCTTCCGTTCCGACGGCTCAGCCGCGGTAGACGATCCGGCCCTTGCTGAGGTCGTAGGGGCTGACCTCGACCGTCACCGTGTCGCCGGGAAGGATGCGGATGTAGTGCATCCGCATCTTGCCCGAGACGTGTGCCATGAGTTGATGACCATTCTCCAGTTTCACGCGGAAGACCGCATTGGGCAGGGCCTCGAGGACCTTCGCCGAGACCCGCAGCTGTGTCGCTCTCGCCATCAGCGGTTACCTGCGGCGCCGGCGACGCCGGAGCCGAGGACCTCCACGATGCCCGCTCCCACCTGTTCCACCGCCTGCGTGCCGTCCACCGTGGTGAGCAGCCCGCGCGTGCGGTAGTAGGCCTTGAGCGGTTCCGTCTGCTGATGATAGACGGCGAGACGCTCCGCCACCACAGCGGCGGTGTCGTCGGCGCGCTGGATCAGCTCGCCGCCGCAGTCATCGCAGCGGCCCGCCTGCCTGCTGGGCACGAATTCCACGTGATGGTTGCGGCCGCAGCCCTTGCAGATGCGGCGGCCGGTGATGCGGCGCACGAGCAGCGCGTCCGGCACCTCCACGTCGATGACCGCCTGCAGGCCTCGCTCGCCCTGGGCCAGCCGGCGATCGAGCTCCTCGGCCTGCGCACGGTTCCGCGGGAAGCCGTCCAGCACGAAGCCCTGCGCCGCCTCGGCCAGACGCTCGAAGAGCACGCCGAAGACGACCTCGTCCGGGACCAGCCGGCCCGCCTGCATGTGAGCGGCGGCCGCCTTGCCCGAGGGGGTGCCCGCCGCGACCGCGGCGCGGAGCAGGTCGCCCGTGGACAGGTGCGCGATGCCGGTCGTCTCCGCGAGACGCCTGGCCTGGGTTCCCTTTCCGGCGCCCGGGGCGCCCAGCAGCACGAGGCGGCGCTTCATGCGGCGCCCCTTCCCCCGCCGCGGCGCGCCCAGCCGGCGCCCGCGTCTCCGAGGCCCTCGTAGCGGCGCATGACGAGCATGGAGTTGACCTTGTCGACGAGGTCCAGGATCACGCCGACCACGATCAGGATGCTCGTGCCGCCGAGGAACATCGCCAGCGCCGGCGGCATGTTGGGCACGTAGCTCGAGAGCACCTGCGGGAGCACCGCGATGATCACGAGGAACGTGGCGCCCGCCAGCGTGACCTTGAACATGACCGACTCGAGGAATTCGGCGGTGCGCGCGCCCGGCCGCAGCCCCGGCACGAAGCCGCCGTACTCCTTGAGGTTGTCCGCGATCTCCTTGGGCTGGAACATCAGCGACGTCCAGAAGAACGAGAAGACGAACACGAGCGCGGAATAGAAGAGCACGTACCAGAAGCCGCCCCAGGCGAACGCGTTCTGGAAGTAGTGGTCGCCCAGCAGTCCTCCGAAGACCTTGTCCATCACCGTGGGCACGATGAACAGGAAGGACGCGAAGATGATCGGCATCACGCCGGCCTGGTTGACCTTGAGCGGCAGGTAGTGCCGCTGGCCGCCGTAGACGCGCCGGCCGCGCATCTGCTTGCCCTGCTGGATCGGGATGCGCCGCTGGCCCTTGGTGACGTACACGATGCCGATCACGATCAGCACGTAGAGCACGAGCAGCCACATGACCGACTGCACCCACGCGCCGGGCTCCG
>Ga0193753_10000641_pt1 | contig 33241 bp, 25 predicted proteins | sample H1c2metaG_FD_144925 | JGI IMG/M metagenome (GOLD analysis project Ga0193753, IMG submission 144925) | Soil microbial communities from a riparian zone of the East river system, Colorado, United States - H1c2 | ecosystem: Environmental > Terrestrial > Soil > Riparian zone | place: USA: East...
GGGTCTTCATGGGGCCAACCGGTTAGGAGGAAATTCGCTTTCCGACTTACTCGTGTTTGGCAAGCGTGCCGGAGAATATGCTGCGGCCTATGCAAGGCAAACACCCGTCGGTAAGATCAATGATCAGGAAGTTCAGGAAATCGCGGCAGCGGCACTAGCTCCCTTTGAAAGATCGGGCGCTGACGGTGAAAATCCATTTCAGATCCAATCCAAGCTTCAGGATATGATGCATGATCTGGTGGGGATTGTTCGAACAGGAAAAGAATTGGAAGACGCCATTAAGAATATCGGTGAGCTTAAAGAGAAGATCAATCACGTGGCTTGCAATGGAAATCGAGGGTATAACCCTGGGTGGCATACAGCCCTTGAGTTAACGCACATGATCACCGTGGCCGAGGCCATTGCAAAGGCCGCACTTCAGCGGAAGGAGAGTCGTGGTGGGCACTTTCGCGAAGATTTTCCGGAAAAGAGTGATGCCTTGGGAAAGGTAAATATGCACCTCAAGAAAGATGAGAGAGGGCAGATGACGGTCAATCCAATTTCGAAATCAAAGATGCGCGACGACCTGCAACAGATCATTAATGAGATGAAGTGATCGCGGAGTACTTTAAGCTAACATCTCACGACTTAAAATGTATTGCTTATGGCCCACATGACCTTTAAAATCTGGCGTACGCATGCTAATGGAGGACAGCTTCAGGAATACAAAACTGATATTTCCGAAGGAATGGTCGTGTTGGATGCCGTTCATCAGATTCAGGCCGAGCAAGCCAATGATATGGCTGTACGCTGGAATTGTAAAGCCGGCAAGTGTGGTTCCTGTTCCGCCGAAATCAATGGCCGCCCTAAGCTGATGTGCATGACGCGCATGAGCGATATGCCAGTGGACAAGCCAATAACTATTCATCCGATGAAGGCTTTTCCTGTGATCAGGGACCTCGTAACGGATGTTTCTGTCAACTATCGGATGAAGATGAAGATCAAAAAATTCAAACCGAGACCTCCTGATGCTCCGGATGGTACGTGGCGAATGGCGCAGGGAGACATCGACCGCATTCAGGAGTTTCGAAAGTGCATTGAGTGTTTTCTTTGCCAGGATGTTTGTCACGTGTTGCGCGAACATAATCTCCATGATGAATTTGTTGGCCCGCGCCACATGGTGTACACGGCAGCTTTGGAAATGCATCCACTGGATGTCGAAGACCGCCGAGAAGAGCTAAAGGATGCGGCTGGTATTGGATTTTGCAACATCACCAAATGTTGTACGACTGTATGTCCGGAGAATATTACAATCACAGATAACGCTATCATTCCATTGAAGGAGCGTGTAGCCGACAAGTTTTACGATCCTCTGATGAAGCTGTTTCAACTGTTTAGTAAGAAAAAGTAACCATTAAGTCATAACGCTATGATCTCACAAACACAAACGCCTGGGAAAAGTGAGTTTGCATTGAAGCCACTTTCAAAAAGTGGAATTGACGCGGCCCTGGAAAAAGCCGAACAGTACCGGTTGCTGAATCAACCGCGATTTGCAGAGAGTATATGCCTGGATATTCTGGACGTTGAGCCTCATCACCAAGCCGCGTCAGTGGTGTTATTGCTGGCGCTAACGGACCAGTTTGGACAATCCTCAAAGACCGCTAAGCAAGCAAAGGATATTGCCAATAGCTTAAATGATGAATATGATAGGTTGTATTATACCGGCATCATTCACGAACGTCAAGGCAGCGCTTCCTTAAGCACCCGTTCGCACGGTTCAGACTTTGATGCGTATGAATGGTATACAGAGGCTATGGAGTATTATGAAAAAGCCGACGCTGTCAATCCAAATGCTAAAAACGAAGATCCTATCCTGCGTTGGAATACGTGTGTTCGCATAATTACAGAGAATCATCTTCGTAAAAGGCCTTTGGACGATCTGCTGCCTGCCCTGGAGTAGGGGGCGCCAGTTTAATGTCCGTCATTCAGATCAGCACGGATGCACGCTCTTGAAAGCACTCCTGTGAATGTACTCCTCTCGTTCAGATAACTTCCCACGAGGAACCCCTTGGATGAACCGCAGTCCGAAGTAGACACCGAAGAAAACCAGCCCGATCCAAGAAGTCCTTCGCGTGTACTTGCGAAGTTATTAAGCAAAAGATCAGACATCATTGAATGTTTAGCACCCTGATAATGAGAAGTCGCTCTGGATGACGGTGTGTATGGGAGAGACGCAGTAAAATATTTCAACATGCTGCCCATAAATTGGAAACGGGAGAACATGTCGCTCCTGACCGCCTCCCGTTTCTATCCTTTACCAACTGTAAACAGATAGGTAATTAAGATACAACAAAGGCTGCATTTTTACCAACACCCTCTAAAGTTTTTTATCCATTCAATCCCCGCACAAATATCCAACGCCGGAGAAGTGGAGTTCGGAGTCGGCAACCAACGTTTGATTTGTCAGACTCTTGACAAGGAATTGGTCATTCAGGCCGATGGTGTACGTCAGCTCAACACCTGTGTTATCCTGCCAGGTGCCCTCCCCCCAATAGGTAATGGTGGAACCAGCTGCGAGGGTTTGGAACACATGTGCAGTTTTATAGATGTTGACAATGGGCTCCACTTGGACAATGTTCTCGTAATAGAGTCTGAGCTCTTTTGACGCCGCATAAAAAGGCAGAGCGCCGTCAAATGTCTCATTTACGCGCGCAACTCTTTCTGGATAAAAGGCCCCTGGTTTATAATAAACCTTAGCTGGATTGTTATCCGTGCCATACTCATACCGGATATTTAGAAATTCACTGGAACCCCATGAGTTGCGTATCTGTGAGAGACGATTCTTTTCATCATACGTAAATGTGGATTTTCGAAGCGAGTCACCAGGTACATTCACCCAATCTATCCTGCTTGGCAAGCCGGTCGCGTCGAAGTCGATGAAGAATGTACTGATCAGCTTTTCAACAAAGGGATCCAATGTGGTTGTTGAATATAATTGGATCTCTTGCAGCGTACCGGTGCCGTTATATTTGTACGATGCCCTATGGAAGCTAAGCTTTGATTTTCCTCCAGGAAACCACTTGATGTTGTCAAGCTTTCTATCGGGCAGATAGGAGAAAGATATTGAATCATATTGACGGTTCGGCCACAACGTTCCACGCAAAATGTAGGTGGGTAAACAATTTGTTTCACTTTCACTCGCGTCGACGTTGATGATCTGAGAAACGGAATCCTTTCTATTCCCGCTGGTGACACGCAATTTAACCGTAAACTGACCTAACGATTTAAAGCTATGATCCGGTGATTTTGTCGCGTCCGTCGTGCCGTCTCCGAAATCCCAGAAATAGGTAATGGACTCTTTTGAGCAGCTGGCGTCAAAGCTAAGTGCCCTGTTTCTGATTGCCACCGTGGGCGCACTAAAGCATGCAATTTGCTCATTTTCAGGGTCTACCGCGGGATCGTCTTGACATCCAAATATAATTGTCAGCAACAGTATGTAACAGGCGTTCCTTAAAAACGGGATCATGGTTAGGTTATGCAATGAATTCGTTAATACACCGAAGATGACGAACGTAAACGATGGGAACGGATTAAATTGACTGAAAATTCAGGAGTTATTGCAGGAACACAAGTCATTAATGGTTCACAAAAGAACCCTCAATGGCTCAACGCACTGACGAACCTCATCACATCAGTAGAAAGAACGCGCATTCAAGAAACCGGACCTCATCACCTCATTTTGCAATTTCAATCACGTCACTTTGAACGCCAATCTTTCGGCTCAATGAATGAGGTAATGAGGTCAGAGTAGTGGATTGTGGCTTGTGCTACTGCGGTGATGATGTTCGTTCCATTGGACCCATACCTCAGGAAAGGGTTTAGTCTGCTATAATAAGGTCGATGCGTCTGAGGACAATAAAGTTTCAAAGAGCGATTACTTTTTTGTAAGCAAACGCAGGCCAATTAACTCTCTGCTTTTTGAACCATGTTTTTCGAGCCGACATAAAAGGGTGTTCGTTGATGTAATTCGTGAGGATCAATGTCTAAAATCCGAACGACGCCGTTGCTCGCCTTGCCACCTGCCTGTTCGGCGATAAACGCCAGTGCATTGCATTCATACATCAATCGAAGTTTACCTTTTGGATGTTTTTCCGACGTCGGATAAATATAGATACCACCTTTCAACAGATTCCGGTGAAAGTCTGCGACCAGGGATCCAATGTATCGCGCAATGTATTTTTGATCCTTACAGTATTGAATATATTTTTTGACAGACTCCGGGAAGGAATTTGAGTCACCTTCATTTACTGAATAGATCTTTCCGTCGGCAGGCATCTGCAGGTTTGGATGCGATAAAAAATACTCACCTAGTGTTGGGTCGTAGGTGAAGCCATTCACACCATGTCCTGTTGTATAGACCATCATAGTGGATGATCCATACAATACATAGCCAGCGGCAACTTGATCTGCGCCGCGTTGCAATATATCCTTTGCTTGTAGCCGTTCCCGCGTGGAACTTTTTCGCCTGTAAATTGAGAATATCGTTCCGATCGAGACATTGACGTCGATGTTGGATGAGCCGTCCAAGGGATCGATAGCAATTATATATTTACCTTCATTGCTTAAATCAACCCACGACTCAGACTCTTCAGAAACCAGGGCGCAAACCTCGCCACCTTTCGCTAATGCCCGCGTAAAACGAATATTTGCCAGGACGTCTAACTTTTGTTGCTCTTCACCCCCTGAGTTCTGGGATCCGACCGATCCCATGAAATCAATCAATCCGGCCTTGTTAACTTCCCGGTTAACCACCTTTGATGCCAATGCGATGTCTCGTAACAACTGCGATAATTCACCACTGGCGTAAGCGAACTGATTCTGGTTGTTCTTGATAAAGCGATCCAAAGTACTTCCTATTGGCTGCGCGATCCGTGAGACTTCAATACTAGGAGCGCTGGTTTTGTTGGGGTTTGGCATAGGTGATGTTGTTTGAAACTGAACTTTATGACCACTTCATACTGCCTGGATCACCAGCAAGTTTAACGAAAAAATTGGTCGGAAAGGAAATGACAAAACCGCCACGAATAATACAACCGACCATTCTGTTGAGCGGCTTGTCAACATTTTTTTAACTTTGGTCATGAGCGCTAAGGATACACTAATATTCAAGACCTTGCCCTTTGCCAAGGAGAACCGGCTGATGAGCTGGTATTACTTGGTGTCAACATTATTGTTGGCGATCATCGCTTTTGCATTGACATGGCTTTTGGGTTCACCATCACTAAAGCTTCTCTCGGGCATAGTCGCTGGCCTCATCACCGCCCGACTGGTTGTTATCTATCACGATTTTCAGCACGGCGCAATCCTGAAAGGATCTAAACTTGGAAGCATTGTTATGAAGTCAGTTGGCACGTTGACGCTGACACCTGCGAGCATATGGGATGAATCACACGAACACCATCACCATACCAATTCCAAATTCGCAACGTTTGTGCTTGGTAGCTTTCCGACGATCTCGACATCTGCGTACCAAAGCCTCACTAGGAAAGCACAATTCCGGTACAGACTCCTTCGTCATCCCCTCATGATTGCTTTCGGTTACATTCCGATATTTCTGATTTCATTTTGCTTGTGGCCGTTTACCGAAAACCCAAGACGCTATTGGGATTGTGGCGTTGCGGCCGTGATACACATCGCGATTGCGTCAGGGCTGTGGTTTTATGGCGGATGGATGTCGTTCGTATTTTCAATGCTAGTACCATCATTAGTGGCTTTTTCGCTCGGTGGATACATCTTCTATGCACAACATAATTTTCCTGAAGTTATGTTGTCCAATGATGAAGCGTGGAATTACTTTGACGCTGCACTGAAGTCGTCCAGCTACATTCGGATGAGCCGGATCATGCGATGGATTACAGCAAACATCGGGTATCATCACATACACCACGTGAATCCACGAATACCTTTTTACAAGCTCCCACTTGCTATGGAGGCCATTGTTGAATTTCAGAATCCCCGGTGTACATCTCTTGAGTTAGCGGAGATCCGGAGGTGTCTCCGATTAAAGTTGTGGGACGAGGGTAGGAGAAAAATGATTTCACTGGAAGAGCTTGACGATGGTTTTGAAGTCCGCCATTCTGATCAGCACTGATATTCCAATTGACAATAGTCATTCATGATCGCTCCCAACGTTCAGGTTGCTTCCCAAGAAGAATCCCTTGGCTAAGCCGCAACGTGTACCAGGATAGCGACGTCAACAAAGAGTTTGTGCTGGTAATATCTGCCTCAGGTCACTGAAACAATTTATCCAAATATTCTTTCTCATTTGCTGAGCCCTGCCAGACCTTATCGGGCGGGAATTGAGGATTCATGATATCGTCCTCAGTTGTGTAACGCTTACCCAGTTGATTACGCGCCATCTCCCTTAGCACAGGCGTCAGGAGGTACTTGTTTGGAATGTTGTCACGTAATAGAATTCGCCATCCATAGGTTAATGTCTGAGGTACGGTGAAGCTGCTCCAATCTGTCGGGGCTTCTTCGAATTTCCACCAATCAATGGTTAGCGTTCCACCTGGTGGTTGCAGGCCGCGTTTTTGAGCCTCACTGTAGAAGTACGTTACAATCCATTGGACTTCTTGAGGTACGCTGTAAGTGGATCTTCCAAATAGTATGTACAGCGTGTCGCCGTAATGGTGGACAGCGGTATAAATCGTATCGTAATGGTTGACAGTGCGTTCTACGAAGACACTGTCAACTGTTACGATGGTGTCGTACTCGATTATGGTTGAAGTTATTACCTGGGTAACTGTGTCGTGCAATACTACTGTGTCCCGGTGTGTCTCGATACGGGGAATTATTGTCTCAACTGTGTCGAGAGCTTGAAACACCCTGTCGATGTAGTTGTTGACTTTTACGGTGTCGTGGATTGTTTTGACTACGTCTATATATTCCGTTTGCGTGCACGCCATTGCACCAAGGAAAAGGATAGGTAAAATGAAGTTTTTCATTTTATGCCTGCATTTAATGGTAGAACTGTTTCTTTTACACCCCTGCAAAACAAAAGCCAAAGAATGGCGTCGCCCTTATCGAATATCTTATTGCCGATCTAAAGGAAAGACCAGCATCTCATGAAGATTTTAGAACTTTTCTAATTTAGTTGCGACATCTTTAACAGAAATATATTGCTATGAGGAAGGTAGCCATGATTACAGGGAGTACCAGTGGAATCGGGTTGGCTATCGCAAAGCACTTCGCAAGTAAGGGTTATTGCTTAGCCTTCAATGGGTTGGAGTCTGACGGACAGGAGATCGCCAGCGAAGTAGCCTCCGGTTGTGGTGTAGAATATGATTTTTCGCCTGCGAATATGCTTGATCCGGACGCGTTGAGGCAAATGGTCGTGGAGGTAATCGCAAGATGGGGCAGGGTGGACGTGCTCGTTAATAATGCGGGTATCCAGTACGTTGCACCGATTGTGGACTTTCCTGATGATAAATGGAACGAGTTAATCGGAATTAACCTCACCGCTCCATTCTTATTGATTAAAGCCGTATGGCCGGTAATGAAGAAGCAAGGATTTGGACGAATTATCAATATCGCCTCTGCCCATGGACTGGTCGCGTCGGAATTTAAGAGCGCTTATGTTTCAGCCAAACATGGATTGATTGGACTGACTAAGACTGCCGCGCTCGAAGGCGCGCCATATGGAATTACTGCTAACGCAATATGTCCCGGATACGTCAAAACGCCTTTGGTGGACTGCCAGATCCAGGATCTTGCGGATGAGCAAGGCAGCGGCCCGGAGCAAGTAGCGAAGGATCATTTTCTTAGAAAGCACGCGATCAAGGAATTTGTTTCTGCGGAGAGTATTGCTGCGCTGTGTTACTTCCTGGCGTCTGACGAAGGTGCTATGACTACAGGTGCTGCTATTCCGATTGATGCGGGCTGGACGGCGCAGTAGAAAACTGCGCCAGCGCACTGGCGCAAGTCTTCCATGATGAATTTTCGATCCTGTACGCTTTGCGGGAGACTTGTGCCTACCATGGTGGCAGTCTTCCGACTGCCGAGTTGTAGGTATTTCTTTCAATAATATATCATGAAAACATTGCCCTTATTTCCAACAGTTCAATCACTTAGCTATTAAATTGAATCGGGAGTTAGTCCCACATTGTATTAAGCTATAGTAGCACATGAGCCGAAAGTATAAAGTTCGGGACCAGGACAAGCTTTATTTCGTAACGTTCACCGTTATTCAATGGTTGGATGTCTTTACAAGACGACTCTACCGCGATATTTTTTTAGATAGCTTACGTTATTGCCAAAAGCATAAGGGTCTTGAGCTATGTGCTTACTGCATTATGTCAAGTCATGTGCATTTGATTATTGGGCGCAACAAGGAGAATCCCTTGGAAGGCATCATCAGGGATATCAAGAAATACACTGCCGTTAAAATAATTGAAGCAATTTCGATCAATCCCGAGGAAAGTAGGACAGCACTATTGCTTTGGCTTTTCGAAAAGGAAGGGAGGAATAATAGTAATAATACGAAGTTTCAATTCTGGCAACAGCACAATCATCCTATTGAATTGGCGACAAATGATATGATTGACCAGAAATTAGATTATGTGCACAACAATCCCGTCGAGGCTGGAATTGTTTTATCGCCTGAGGACTACTTGTATAGCAGTGCGATAAATTATGCTCAACGGCCGGAGACCATGATTGATGTGATTCTGATATGACCTTGCGCTGGCTCGAGGTTCTGGCACAAGTCTTCCATGATTAGTTCTCAATACTACAAAAAATACGGGAGCCTTGTGCCTACGATGGTGGCAGTCATCAGACTGCCGGGTGAGGCGTCTAAGTCTGAAGACTTAGCCTATGAAAGGCACAAGTCTCCCGTCATGTTCGCGGGCCTTAACGTTTACCGAGGAAGACTTGCGCCAGCTGCCTTTACTGGCACAAGTCCTTCCGCAACGTCGCGGGCCTTAAACCTTATTGAGAAAGACTTGCGCCAGCTGCCGACTTGCGCCAGCCGCTGCATACTGCTACCTTAGGATGATTCCTTTATCATCACTTTGCAGTTCACATGAAAAAAACCAACAACACCCGCCGCCACTTCCTTAAGGAAATAACCGTCGGCGCCAGTATCCTTCCACTTACTCTTCCTGGCATCGACTCCGTTGCACAAGCAGCAAAAAAGAAGATCGTATGCGTAGGTGGTCATCCTGACGATCCGGAAAGTGGCTGCGGTGGGACATTGGCGAAGCTTGCCAAACAGGGTCATGATGTCACCATCATATATCTCACCACAGGTGAGGCTGGTATAACAGGTAAGACACACGCAGAAGCTGCAACGACCAGAAAAGGCGAGGCTATCGCCGCGTGTAAAGTGCTCAATGCGAAACCGGTGTTTGCCGGACAAATAGATGGTGATACAATCGTCAATACGGAATGGATTAAAAAGATAGGGGAACTAATCAACGTTGAAAAACCAGATATTGTATTCACGCACTGGCCGATCGATTCACACAAGGATCACCAGGCAGCGTCCATGCTAACGATCCAGGCCTGGATGAATTCCGGTAAAGGGTTTCAGCTATTCTTTTTCGAAGTGCTCACGGGTATTCAAACAGCTGTGTTCAATCCAACTGATTACGTCGATATTGAAACAACTCAGGACCAGAAAAGAAAATCAGTTTTCTGTCATAAGAGTCAGGATCCAGCGGGCATTTATTCGGCAGGTCATGAAGATATGGAAAATAGCAGAGGTAGGGAGATTGGTGTGAAGGCTGCAGAGGGATTCGTCAGGGCGAATGGTAAGACTGGATTTATTTGATTTTGTTGTAAACCAGAGAAAACGAATGCTGGTCCCCGGGTGACACACCCGCATTCAGATTTGTTATAGTATATTTAGGCTATGCCTTCCCTTATTCCGGGCTTTGAGTACGACATCTTTATCAGCTACCGCCACAAGGACAACAAAGGCGATCGGTGGGTGACAGATTTTGTTATAGCATTAAAGGCGGAACTAGAAGCAACATTCAAGGAGGAGATCAGCGTTTACTTTGATGAAAATGCTGCCGATGGAATATTGGAAACTTACCACGTAAGCAAAAGTCTGGAGGGTAAGCTTAAATGTCTCATCCTTATTCCTGTGATCTCGCAAACCTATTGTGACCCGCAGAGCTTTGCGTGGCAGCATGAGTTTTGTGCGTTTAATAAATCCGTAAGTGAGGATGCATTCGGCAGAGACATCAAATTGTCTAACGGGAATGTGGCGAGTCGGATTGTTCCAGTAAAGATTCATGAAATTGATTCCACCGATCAGAACCTCATTAAAAATGAAATCGGTGATGTTCTCCGGTCCGTCGATTTTATTTTTAGATCACCCGGCGTTAATCGTCCGCTTAAAGCGAATGATTTAAGAACCGAAAATGACAATCGTATCTACTACCGGGATCAAATTAATAAGGTTGCAAATACGGTTAAACAGATTGTGGCAGCGATGCGAAGCCCGACAAAGTTGGTACAAGTGTCAAGTCCAACGTCCCATCTATCCGTCAAAGGAATAAAAACAACTAAAAAACCCATTATTGTAATCGGTACACTGCTACTGTTGAGCATTCTACTCATTGGGTATTATTTGTCCACCGTCAAAAAACAGCAATACCTGGATAAATCGATCGCTGTTCTTCCTTTTTTAGATCTAAGCCAGGAACACGATCAGGAATATTTCAGCGATGGCATGATGGAGGAGATTCTGAATCACTTGGCCAAGATTAAAGATCTGCGGGTTATTTCTCGCACTTCTTCTATGCAATACAAAGGCACTAAGATTGCCCTAAGTGAAATTGCCGCAAAATTAGGCGTGGCCAGCATACTGGAGGGAAGTGTACGCAAGTCCGGTGAACGTGTCAGAATTTCGGTTCAGTTAATTGATGCGGTAAATGAGAGCACGCTGTGGTCTGAAGATTACGACCGGGAGTTGCAAGATATTTTTGCTGTACAATCGGAGGTCTCTATCCGTGTGGCAGAAACGCTGAAAACGAAATTGACCCAACAAGAAAAGGAATCTCTATCAAAGTCTTACACAGTAAATCCACAAGCTTATAAGTATTATCTCAAGGGCCGCTTCTTCTGGGACAAAAGAACCAGGCAGAGCTTTGACAGCGCGGAAGTTTATTTCAAACGGGCCATTGAAATTGATCCTCAGTATGCACTTGCCTACGCAGGGGTCGCAGATTGTTACTCTATAGACCTCAACGATGCGCCCGAATTGCAAGACGTACTCATTGCAAAATCTTATGTGGCCAAAGCACTTGCTCTTGACAGTACGTTGGGTGAGGCGTGGACAACAATGGGGATTATCCGATCGGCCCGCGAATATGATTGGGAAGGATCCAAAAAGATATTTGAAAAAGCGATTCGACTTAACCCAAATTACCCACCCGTGTATTTGTTCTATGGGAACGTTTTTTTCTATACCGGGGATTTACAACGAGGAATTAAGGAAAATAAAAAGGCGCTTGATCTTGATCCTCTTTCTTTCCCGATAAATGGTGTCCTGGGTAGTCACTATTTTCAAGCCGGCGAATACGATCACGCAATCGCACAAGCGATGCGAGTTAAGACCCTTTTTGGTAATCGGCCTGCATTCCTAGGCCTTACTCTTTTAAAACAAAAAAAGTATGCAGAGGCAATTGACGTTTTTGCAAATCTTCCGGAGACCAACATTGCTCACGGCCTGGCACTTAGCTATGGCTACGCTATTGCAGGGGAAAACACAAGAGCGAAGGAAGAACTTGCCAAAACTTTGAAGCAGGAGGGTACTCGATCGAACTTCTGGTTGGCCATCGCATACATAGGTTTAAAAGAATATGATTCGGCACTGACGAAACTTGAAAGGGGATATGAAGTAAGGGAATTCCCAATCGCCACCATAAAAGTGAACCCGCTTGTAGACCCGCTTCGGAATGAGCCTCGTTTCAAGGCGCTTTTGAAGAAAGTGAACTTGGATTGAAATGACAATAAGGCACGGTTAAGTCTGAAGACTTAACACACGAAAGGCACAAGTCTCCCGCCGGGTTCGTAGGTCTGAACGTTTATGGAAGAAGACTTGCGCCAGCTCGAGGTTCTGGTGCATGTCTTCCATGATGAATTTTCGATACTGCACGCCATACGGGAGACTTGTGCCTATGATGTATGCAGTCTTCAGACTGCCGAGTGAGTCCTAACTTAAATACCGCTCCAAATTCTTCTTAAAGAACGCAGCACTTTGCGTAATGCTGTCCATCGGACTGATCTGAAAGTTACCGCCCTGTTCTATATAATAGTATTGCAATCCAGCGCGCGAGGCTTCGGGAAGGATCTTTGTGTAATCAATGGAGCCATTGCCAAGCTCTGAATAGTCGCGCGTTACTTTATCCATGTCCTTGATGTGCCACATCACGAAGCGTCCAGGCTGTTTCGAAATCAGTTCCGCGGGACTCAGCTTGGATGAATGCATCACCCAATACATATCGATCTGAAGCTTAACCAACTTCGGATCAGTTTCTCTCATGACAATGTCATACCCGTTTTCGCCATTAAAGTCAACAAACTCGAAATTATGATTATGATAGGCAAAGCCCAGTCCCGCCTTATTCACCTGTTCACCGATGGCATTTAGCTTGCCCGTTAATATTTTGAACTTTTCAATTGTTCGTGACTGTGGATCCAACCATGGCCACGTAATATATTTTTGTCCTAACGTATGAGCCCCCTGAATGCATTGGTCTACAAAGCGTTTCATGTCGTCCACTGATTTGTCAAAATATTTAGCAAAGTCGTAATGACCACTGGTGGTGATCAATTTATTGTCTGACAGGACTTGTTTGAACGCTGAGGCCTTCATTTTGTAATATGTTCCCTGGTCTGGGTCGTAGCCATACGTTTCGCAATCTTCGTAGCCGATGGCAGCAACCTTTTTCATAATACCAGCGACGTCACCAGTTAAGATGGAGTTGAGGGTAAAAAGCTGGAGGCCCATTTTATATTTTGCAATAGATGTTGCCATGGCTGGTGCGATGAGTGTTGTCGAAAGTGCTGCGGTAGATTGGATGATGAAGTCCCGGCGGGTGATGCCCATGGTTATCTATTTGAATATGTTTGACAATTTTATTGTTCCGTCGGCAGCATGTTCCTGATGGCGCCAATCTTCCACTTTCCCTTATCGGAGACAACGACAAAGGTACTCCACATCTTACGGATGGATCCATCTGTATTTTGTATCTCATATCTGCAATCAACAATTGCACTATGTTGATCGAGAAGACGTATTTTTTCAATTTTCAGGGTTCTTGTCCCTGGGCTACTGGCTGAACTCTTTAACATGCCCTGAACGGAAGAGCTGACACCATTTCTCCATTCACCTGTGGAGACCAGCTGATCGACATCAGTGGCCAGTATATTCTTTAGCAAGACAGTATCCCTTTTTTCCCTTGCCTGGGAATATTGATCAATTAAGGCGTAAATATCTTTTCGCTGCTTCTCATCAGGCGCATTTTTTTGGCCAAACAAGAATGATGTTCCTGCCAACTGGATTAAGATGATCAAGACGATATTTTTCATAAGCAGCCGTGTGAAGTTGTTAATTCAGTTTTGTTCAATAGAATTTATGTGGCCTGAACGTTGCGTTGAAGATCGATATAGATACTGCTGAAATAACGTAAATTGCGAGTCATGCTATTATACAATCTTTTGCATGCTCTTCCAACTTCTTGCCGCTATTTTGTGTCAAATGGAAAATTGCTAACGTTTATGCGCTACTTTCTCATTTTGTGCTTGCCACTGTTCATGCTAATCATGGACTCATGTGACCGGGATGACGACGTCCTGGTGGGCGATAATTCTTATTTACCCTTAGAGATCGGAAATTATTGGGATTTTGTGGCGATCGGCGGTGTTGGTGGACAGCAATCCATTGTAGAGCATCGGGAGGTGATGGGTAAAACCTTTCTTAGTGGACACGAGTATTTTTTAATGGTGTCAGAGCGGCCGACTGCAGGTGATCCATTCATCGACAGCGTCTATTATCGTGTAGCGGACAATGGTTACGTATATACCTATCGAACGAACTTTCCCGGAGAAGCGCAGGATTTTCGTCTTAATGGAAAGGACGGAGATGAATGGACCTACACATACGTTGATTGGGAGACCAACATTAAGCTTACCGCCTCATCGTTGGATATCAATTCTAACACAATATCGAACTGCAAGAATTTTTATCGCGACGTCCGTCAGTGGGCCGACGAGGAGTACACCATCACACTGGCCCCGGACGTAGGATTTGTAAAGGAGTTTAGCAACGCATGGGGTGGCGGCCAGGTGCTGAAGTCTGCCAGGATAGGGGGCAGGTTGGTGAACTTTTGATTGGGTCAACCGATAGTCGAAAGTGCTTCCGGCCCGATCTTATCGTCAGGCCGGATCCGTGTTCAGCGGGTTTCCATTACACTTACGCGTTCTTAAGCTTTTCCAGGTCCAGTTTTTTCATACCCATTACCAGCTGCATAACCCGTTGACCTTTTTCCGGATCCGCCATTAACTGTCCAATGATGGAGGGAATAATTTGCCACGAAACGCCAAACTTATCTTTAAGCCATCCGCACATGCTCTCCTGGCCTCCATCAGCCGTAAGTTTATTCCAATAATAGTCGATGTCGGTTTGCGTGTCACAATTCACAACAAAGGAAACGGCTTCGTTAAACTTGAAATGAGGTCCTCCATTCAAACCCATAAATTTCTTACCGTTCAATTCAAACATCACAACCATAGGTGAATCTGTTGTGATCTTTGAATTTTTAAACACCCCGCAATAAAAGGATGCCGCCGCCTTGGCATTTCCGTCAAACCACAGGCAGGGATAAATTGGTTCAGTCATAATTGAAAATGGTTATTGTGTAGTTGGTTTTGTTTAACTGTACAATGCTACGGAAGTATTCAATACTTAAAACGGTGTGAAACTGACATTTTACGGGGTGTTTTGCGACAGGAACTGAATTTGGTATTAATGAAATCTCTTGTACATTTGACTTAGGTTGTAAGGGCAGCCTGTCCCACAAAAGATAAATTCACCCTTTTCCAATAGTTTTAGGAGTCTGTTTAATTTCCGCCAAGTGTGGGGCATTGGCATGCTGGAAATTATATGAACACCTTAAAACCAATCCGTCTCAGTGAATTAAAAACTCAAGCTTCATTTCTTTTAAAGGAATTAAGAAACTCTTCCGCAGACAATCGTAAATCAGCAGAACGATTTCTCGCACTCCCGGGCTTCGAGGATAAGACTTCTCAATGGATCGCTGAACACCTGGACGCTATTCAGTTAAAGCACGCCTACCTGGTCCTTGCCGTTGAAAATGGCTTCACGAGCTGGACCGAATTCAGAAGAATCGTGATCGACAAGGACTGCCTGTACAAGTCTTCCTCAGTTGGCTTCATCCATTCATGGTTTAACCATTATCCTCAGGCTGAAGCCTATCATCTCCGGCATGGAGGATACTTACTTTCCTTTTGGGATGATTATGTTGTTTGTGGCGAAGAATATATCAACCGCATTGGTTTGGACATTTATCAGGAACAATGGCGAAGCATTGGCTACGATTGGGTCGCTCCCAAGAATAGGAACGCATGGACTTTCTTGAATGAGAAAGCAAGATTGAATTACATAAATCAAAAATAAGCTCTATAAAAAAACAAAAATGAAAAACTACCTGGGCAGAATTGTCATTCTGGTAAAAGATTACGAAGAAGCAACGAGCTTCTATGAAAGCAACTTTGGCTTCGAAAAAATGTTTGATACTACGACCCATGTAGGGCAACGATTTCTCCACATTGGAACACATGCGTTGGATTCGATGGGTATTTGGTTTTTAAAAGCTGACGGCAAACAGCAAAGGGAATTGATTGGCAATCAAACAGGCGGACAACCGACGATGGTTATTTACACTACATCTCTTGAAGAATTACATCAAAAGCTAAAGAACAACAAGGTTAAGATAACTGTTGATCCCGTGATCACGCCCGAATACAAATTTTTCCATTGTTGTGATCTTTATGGAAATGAAATTGTGGTGGTGGAGAAGAAGGAGTGAGGTAGTCACTCGGCTGGGCTGGCGTAAGTCTTCCTTGATGAGTTTTGAAAAGCTACGCAACAAGAGGGAGACTTGTGCCTACGATGTTGGCAGTCTTCAGACTGCCGTCTGATCCGGTTAAGTCTGAAGACTTAACACATAAAAGGCACAAGTCCCCCGCCGCGTTGGCAGGTCTGATCGCTTGTATTGGAAGACTTGCGCCAGCTCGAGGTACTGGCGCAAGTCAGACTGCCATCAAACTACTTTAACAAGTTGAAGCTTAAACCAGCGGTGTACAGGCCAGCGGTTTGGTCAGCGGCGTAAAATTCTCTTGTGCTTGAAGCAAAGGCGTTACGCGCATTAACAAACACATTCAGATTCTTAACCACTTCGTAGGAAACCTTCGCGTTCATCGTGAATTTTCCTTTGATCTGGCCCAGGCTGTATTGTGGCGCGTTGATACTTCCGTCGTCATTATATTGCGATCCGTCGTATTGATTCTGCTTTGTGTAATAATATCCACTCAAGTTAATATTGAATTTTGACGTTGGCTTATAGTTGAAATAGAAACCGCCATATGAGCCAGGCGTATAAGCATGCTTGCTGTCATTGTAGGTTACCAAACCTTCAGGCACAATGGTTGGATCCACATAAACGGAAGGCAGGTCTTTCGTGTCCGTTTGTTGGAATGTAAAGAATGGTTTAAACTGGATCTTTTCATTCGGCACAAAGTTCAACGAAATGGTTGTTCCAATCTGCGTTGCCTTAGTGGGTACGTTATTGAACTGAAGCGGACCCGCAGTTTGAATCAGTGCCGTTAGATTCTTGGCGGTTTGTTGAAACACATCAATGTCCAATTGCAGTTGACTGGTGAGCTGAGCGCGATACCCAAGTTCTATCACGTCAAGGGTGAACAACTTAAGATTTGAGTTACCAATTTGTCCGCCTCCGATGTTAAGGAAGTTGTAGCCAACAAAGGAACCGCTGTTTGATCGGGTGATTGCAAGTCGAACGAGGTTCTTGGTGTTGATCTTGTAAGTAGACGCAAACTCGTACGCAAGGTACGCATCATCCGGATCAGAGAACTTGTCGATGCGCAATCCTCCTAAGACTCTGAACTTTTGCGTGAAGTTAAGATCCGCGCGTAGAAATCCGGCCATTGTTGTGATCGTATTTTCAGCGTTAAACAGACCAACAACACCTTGTGAAGGATTTGTGTAGTCACGGTCATCAAACGTCACGGTCTGGTAGCTAAGGCCAGGAGTGAAAGTATATTTTGAGTTTAGCTTGATATCATAGTCAATGACGGCGTCTGCAACTGTAAATTCGTACTCAGCGTGTGGGGCATTGTCTCTGAGGTCGAAATTGTATCCCTTTAAATAGGAAGTTCTTACATTCAAACCATAGATCTTCGCGCTCAAATTGGCTGTAGCATTGCGTGTTGTTCCGTCATTTAATGGATTCGTTATCCATATTTTTTGAAAGGAGGCCTCCTGGTGAGACAGGGATAAATCAAAGGATACGTTTTGTGAGGCCTTATAATTCAGAAATCCATTGACGCCCCATTTGTTTAATGACCGGGAAGGATCAGGATATTTCAACGCGCGAGCTGCGGGATCGGTTATGTATTGATCTAATTCCAGATACTCTCCTGTGGTTTCTTTGTAATACTTACTATCAACTCTATTTCTGTCCTGGAAATTTCCAGAAACAATAGCACTGAATTTTCCGAATCGTTGACCAGCACTCACATTAGCGATGCTGGTTCCAAGCGTACCAGCCTGAACATTTGCATTTACGAGTGTCTTGGATTCGTTCAAGCGCTTTGTAATAATGTTAATTACTCCAGTGACGGCATTTGGTCCGAATAGTGGGGATGAAGGACCGCGGACTATTTCGATTCGTTCAACGTCATTTAAATCAATCGACAGTGATTCCCAATTCGTGCCACCCAAACCGTGATTGAAGACGGGGCGATTATCGATCATGACCAACGTATAGGAGTTGCTTTTTAAAAACGTACCGTTCGTTCTGTCCAAATTCTCCATTCCACGAATGTGGATATCATACATTCCATTGGCTTGCTCACGCACAATTATGCCAGGAGCCATCCTTAGTGCTTCCATAATGGAAGTTGCGCCTGATTTTTCTATGTCAGATTTCGTGATGGTGTAGCTTGACAGGGGAGCGTCGAACAACGTTTCTTCTTTCTTTGACGCCGAGTTGATTGGTGTGTTCATCAACTCTTCGAGTGAAAGAGCATACAGGTCAATTTCTGCATCCTGTGACAAGGATGGCGTCGCGATGCCCAGCAGACCTAGACATAATACGTAGTAAAAATACTTTTGCATATCGATTTTTTTTCGGTAGCAAAAGTGTTCTTTCAGATCTTATGATTTAACCAAAACCGCTGCCAAATCTTACACTCATGAGGAAACAGTGTTTTCTGGTCCGCACTTGCCTGGCAACCGGAAAGCACGTATGAAATATTTAAAAAAAGAAAAAATTAAAATCGAATTGGCCGAATGCTAACGTTTGCTGTATACGTACGACTGTTGGTCTGCAAATGACATTCGTTAAAGGAATCAAAACTATACGTGAGGAAAACTTGTAAAATCTAGTTTCTTAGCGATTCCACAGGCCGTAGGCCTGAGCCCCCAACACGGGGGCCCCCCAACTCATAACTCATGACTCATAACTCATAACTCTCCCGATGATTATTGTTCAAGTTGAAACTTGATCGGAATACTATAAGCCGCATCGACGTTTTTGCCCTTATGCTTCGCAGGTTGCCACTTGGGCATGTTGCTTACTACGCGTACAGCTTCATCCTTTAATGCTGGGTTTACATCACTGTTTACGGCGTCAGTGGCTACAACGTCTCCTACCTTGCCTGTTTTGTCGATCACGAAGTCCACGAAGACCGTACCCTCTTCGCCCGCATCTTTTGCGTTATCGGGATATTGAAGATTGGCTTTTAAGTATTTCATCATTTCTTCGTCACCACCGGCGTACACGGGCATCGTTTGAGCCTTGATATAGATCGTCTTTCCTTTAGCATCCTTATACGATTCGGATTTCTTTGCCTTTTCAATGGCTGCTAATCTGCGCCTTTCAGTTTTATCGGCGATTTCCTTTTCAAGCTTGTCGCGTTTAGCAGTTCGTTCGGCAATGGCGATGTCGTCCAACGAATCCGCTGTGACTTTAGCTTTAGCTGCTGCGTCTGCCTCTGTTGCTTCCTTGGATTTGAAGTTGCATCCTTGCATGAGGATAGCGGCAATGAGGAGCGTGGATAGTTGCAAACTGAGTTTCATAATTATTTTGATTTGATTGTAACGGTAAGTGTGCAATTATATAACCAACAAAAGAGGCGCGTATCTGATGGTATTTGGCAGGTGTTAATCATAATTGTGAGATAATGGGATGATTTTCCCCAATGGTGTGTTTGTAATTTGGTGTGTTTGTAATTCGATTTGTACGGGATTGAAGCATTAGAACGAAATGGAGTCCGTCCGTTGCAGTGTTAATGCAGAGGTTACGTTACGCAGGAGGAACCAAACAATGTTTGCACCGACGAAACCAACCTTATCACCTTAGTAGCAAAACCGGCGATTAGATCTCCCTGACCTTATTACCTTATTGTCGAGGTTTACACCGTCAACCGGACCTGAGTGGATGGTCACACAAACAGTAGGGCCAACAATGATGTCAATGCAAGTCACTCTATAAGCATGCGCAGTGCTTACGCTGGCGCAATATGTTAACGTTCCTACGGTGTTTTTGTAATCTCCAGCTTATAAGTGGGGACTTGGGTATACACATGACTCCTGCCACGAAGGACAGAATCCCTGTCGTATCGTAAGAAATTAACGTACACGTAGCCAACTTCTGACGCCCCATGCGCCATCGAGACTTTATTGCCAACCGCGGGCGGATTTGTATGGGACAGAAAAAGATCAACGTGATTGAATTGAACGTTCGAACGATTGATTTCCGATTGTTTAAGCAGACGCCATGGTAAACCTGCAGCGGTATAGACAATACCAGGCGAAGGATTTGTGGAATCAACGTGTTGCGCGAAAGTGCTGATGCTGATGGTCAGCATCATTATGGCTGCCAGAGTTTTCATTCGTGTTTATCGTTTAAGTTGATACTCATTAAAGTTTCGTTTCCAATACAACTCTCTACCAAAGTTAGAAGTTTCCACGTATTTTGAAAGCGAACGGCTCAATAAATGAGGTGATGAGGTCAGGGTTGTGTGAAGTGATTTCGTGTTACTGATGTGATGAGGTTTGCTTCTGTCGGACGCGGTGAACCGCTGTGATGGGAAGCCATATCCAAATGATTAAACGAGGCTAACCAAAGCAACCCAGATCATGTGTACCATCCTTGTTTGTGTTGCAGGTTCTTATCAGCATGACAGAATCTATTTTGGGGGTTCACCTTTCACTTTTCACTACTCACTTTTCACTTTGCATTTAAGTATTTCATTACCGCTTCATCACCTTGAAGGGAATTTGCTGGAAGTTGGACAGTTTTGTCGAACACCATTAATTCATCTTTTTTCAAGATGGTAACAAAATCCTCTTTGTATCCACCGTTGGAGGCAATGTTCTTGTCATCGAGCTGGAGATAAGGCGTGAAGAATTTATAGACCGCCGCTCTCTTGGAGTAGCCATAGTCATGTCCTTCAGCAGCGAAGTGTGCATTGCTGACGCGATCTTCCGCTTTGTAGGCGGCATAGACTTTCCGGATGTAGGGATATTCAACATCCGGTGTATTCTTTGTCCAATCGCCGCCATCTGAAACAATCAATAATGGTCTTGGCGCACACAAAGCAGCGATCTCCACGTTATTGGTTTGAAAATTTGCCTGTTTATGAATGGGCATCCCGCTCTCGCAAACACAACCCCCAAAGAAGTGTGCAGATACCTGGGTGACGGGAGCTGCTATTTTTATCCGATCATCGATGGCTGTTAAAATGAAAGTTTGGGTACCACCACCAGAATAACCCGTCATTCCTATTCTGTTGGGGTCAACATCAGACTGGGAGAGTAGATACTCTAATACTCTCCTGCTATTCCAGGTTTGAAGCAAGAGGGCAATTGGCATTTTGTGATTTACCTGCAGACATTCTCCGGTGCCCACCATATCGTACGTAAAGACTATCGCGCCCATGCGGGCAAAGACCGCGCATCTTTTTTGCGTTTCTTCAGTAAAACGTTTGTCAACGCCGTGGCCATGCGGGCTCAGGATGGCGGCATATTTGGTTTGCTTTTTTGAGGGCTTGTAAAGGTTACCAGTGATGTAAAATCCCGGGAAGCTTTCGATAGCGATATTTTCAACGGTATACCCATCCATGTCGCGGTGGTGTGTAACAATAGGATTGAAGTGGCCGGAAATCTTCGGCATCGTTGAAAGTTTCATGCCGTCAATAATGCCACTCCTTATTTGTGCTGCTCTCTTTTCCCACGAATCTTTGTCAGTCCATTGCTGCGCAAATTTATTCATCATCGCCTTTGCTTCATCTTCAGTCCAGTAGTTGCCGACATACAGCGTTGTATCCTGTGCGTAGCTATTAATACTTAAGCAAAGCGTTATGAGTGGGATGGTAAATGCAACAGCGTATTTCATCAGGGTTTTCGATTTTATGTAGCTATTAAAGTTACCAAGCTCTTTTCACTTTTCCTTGTCCGCCGTAGCGCCTCGCGGAGAGAGGGCGCTATTAACTTTTGACTTCAGTTTGCCGGAGTGCGTGACAAAATCATTAAATTGTCCTTAACATGTTCAAAAACTACCTCATCACGGCGCTGAGAAATCTGAAAAAAAACAGGTTGTACACGTTCGTGAATGTGCTCGGACTTGCGCTCGGTGTTGGGTGTTGCGTAGTGATCTTTGTAATCGTCCGGTATGAAACTTCGTTTGACAACTACCACACCAAGGCCGAACGCATTTATAGAGTGAACCTCACGCAGCATGGCGTTCAAGGTAGGCAACTGAACGGCTGTAATTTCTCACCTGTGACGGAGGCTATCCGCCACGACGTAACTGGCCTCGAAGCGGTAACCGGTGTTTATTGCCTCCAACGCTACCAGATTACTAAGGACAAAGATCTCTTTGAGGATAGGTTCGCCTTCTTTGCCGACGAGCATTATTCCGATGTGTTCGATGTCAAGTGGATCGCTGGCAATCCCAGACAGGCATTGAAGCTTCCCGGAATGGTTGTCGTCACAGAATCCTTTGCCAATAAATTTTTAGGCGGCGTCAGGAATGCGCCGGGAAGCACATTCGTGCTCGAGAATAAACTTCCCCTCACCGTGTCAGGCGTTGTTGAGACTCCTCCAACGAACACAGATCATCCCTATAGTATGTTGATTTCGTATGCAACGTTAGATGATTTTATTCCTGGATTGGAAGACGACTGGAACAACGTCAGGGGAGGAGCTACCTATGTATTGTTTGGACCCAGCACTACGACAGATCAGGTGTATGGCCAATTCAACAAAATAATATCAAAACATCTGCCGGAAGATCGGGCGAAAAATACATCGTTCTTTCTGATGCCGTTGTCCGACAATCATGACCGGAATGGCGACTACAATAGTTATAATTATGACTTTCCAATTCCGGTGATGATCATATTATCTATCATGGCTGCCATGATCGCATTTATTGCCTGCATAAACTTTGTTAATCTCGCAACTGCGCAATCTCTCAAAAGGGCAAGGGAGGTAGGTCTCAGAAAGACGATGGGTAGTAGCCGATTGCAGTTGATAGTTCAGTACATGAGCGAGGCATTCATAATCACGTTGCTTGCCGTGAGTGTGGGAGTGGTACTTGCTAAGGCTGGGATCATGCAATTGAACAGCGAATTTAGCGGAGATCCCCTTCGATTTAATTTTCTGAAGGAGCCGTCAATTTTGTTGTTTATGCTTGCTATCACAGTTGTTATAAGTGTTCTCGCGGGTTTTTATCCTGCTTTGATCCTCTCGGGTTATCAACCCTTGCTGGCGCTGAGGTCCCAGACGTATACGGGGAAATCAGGTGGCTTCTCGTTAAGAAGGATCCTCGTGGTTGCGCAATTCATGGGAGCCCAGACGCTTATTCTAGTCACATTGATCGTGACAAGTCATATAGATCATTTTAAGAACCGTCCTCTGGATTACGATCCTGAGACTATTTTGATGATCCCTTACTTGCGCGGCAATGACGCTGGTGAACACGAAAGATTGAGAAAGTCGTTGCGGGAAGTACCAGGTGTCGTTAACCTGACCTTTGGCTTAGCGGGGAATGAACATGGAGAGTTCTACACGCGCGAAGACGCTAAGCACGTCGCTGTGTTAAGTTATGTGGATACGTCATATTTTGCCACGTTTCAAATGCGACTCCTGGCTGGGCGAAATTTTGACGATAGACAAACTGCTGCACCAGAAGTGATCGTCAATGAAGCCCTGCTCGAGAAATTAGAGATCAGTAATCCACGGTCGGCAATCGGCAGTATGTTTGTGCTTGGCGACCAAAACGTAGTGATCAGAGCCGTAGTAAAGAATACATATACGCAACCTCTTACGAATAAGGTGGACCCAGTGGTTATTCAATATCGTCCCGAAAAGTTTGCATCAGTTGCTTTGAATATTTCGACGGCTGATGTGTCGTCGACGCTTGCGGGCATCGAGAATGCATGGAAAAGTGTTTATCCCGACTATCTCTACAAGTATGAGTTCATGGATGAAAAGGCAGCCCGGGAGTTTGGTTTTTTTACTGTCATATTCTCGTTTTTCGGCATCGCTTCGTTCCTTGCGATCTTTATCGGGTGCCTGGGTTTATATGGTCTCATTTCATTCATGGCTATTCAGCGCACGAAGGAGATAGGTATCCGTAAAGTACTTGGAGCTACTGTGTCGAACATCATACTGATGTTCACGCGCGAATCAGCGGTGCTCATTCTGATAGCATTTATTGTTGCCAGTCCGGCAGGACATTACCTTGGTATTGCAATGATGATGGAGCTTCCGGAGCGGATCAATCCCGGATGGTGGATCTTCGCGTTAACGTTCTTCGGTTCGCTTATCGTCGCCCTGACGACAGTCGCACATCGATCGTTTGGCGCTGCCACGCAAAATCCAGTGATAAGTCTCAGGCATGAGTAGGATCTCGCGATGGCAGGCTAAATCCCCGACCAGGGATTGACTTTTACATTTTGCATTCGATGTTTTACATTTTGCAGTTAGAATTTCCAATGTAAAACTCTCAATGTAAAATTGGGAATTATTTCGACCTGTCAAGAGATGACGTGATAACCATTACACGGGGAACAAGAAATTAGGTCAATCCTCTATCGAACAGCTTGATTCGAGAACCTTAACGACATATGCGTGTGCCAACAAGCACTATGTTACTTCATTTAAATTGACACGAGCAGCAGCGCTACACGATAATCTGATTGGCATCATCGGCCAATGCAAACGCCGCGTTCTTGTCTCCATTAAAAACCATATTCCTCAAAATTTGCCACCTCTATGAAGGGTGAGATGAATACCACGGCGATGTGATTTTGACTAATTTGCAGGATGCGTCAACTGGCAGCGATAGTTTTTGCGGACATGGTAGGTTATACAGCGCTGATGCAGGCGAATGAGCAGACTGCGCGTCAAAAACGCGGCCGGTTCAAGGAAGTTCTTGACGCCAACGTAAGCCAGTTTAATGGAAAAATACTCCAGCAGTATGGTGACGGCTCGCTTTGCATTTTCAATAGTGCCATTGACGCCGTTCTTTGCTCAACGACAATACAGCTGCAACTTTTACATGAACCCAAAGTTGAACTTCGCATTGGCATCCATACGGGTGACATCACGATTGAGGATGGCGCAATTTTTGGGGACGGCGTAAACCTTGCATCACGGATCGAGTCGCTGGCTGTACCTGGCAGCGTGCTTATTTCTGAGAAAGTGTACGATGAGGTAAGAAATCAGCAGTCCATTCAAACGCACGAGCTCGGCTTTTTTGAATTTAAAAATGTTAAGGAGCCCATGCGCGTGTTCGCGATCTCCCACGATGGAATTGTGCTGCCATCGCGAGCGGCATTGAGTGGAAAGACGCGGCAGCCGGTCAACCGTCTGGCGGTACTGCCTTTCGTGAACATGAGCACAGATCCCGAAAACGAATACTTCAGCGACGGCATTACTGAAGAGATCCTGAATGTGCTGGCAAAGGTCGAAGGACTTCAGATCACAAGCCGTACGTCTGCGTTTGCCTTCAAAGGCAAGCAAACGGACATCCGTGATATAGCCATACAGTTGAACGTCGACAAGGTCCTTGAAGGCAGCGTTCGCAAGTCCGGGAACCGCGTTCGAATTACGGCGCAGCTAATCAACGCTGCCGACGGATATCACATATGGTCCGAAACATATGACCGCAACCTTACAGATATCTTTGAAGTCCAGGATGAAATCAGCGGAATAATCGCCAACAAGCTTCGGAAGAACATGTTGCCTGAGGAGCAGATTCTGTTGGTAAAAGCGCCGGTGAAGAATGTTGAAGCTTATACGCACTATCTCAAAGGGCTGCATTACTGGAATAGAATTACACCCGCCGATTGCCGACTTGCTATTGCTTGCTTTGAACAAGCCATTGCAATTGAGCCACAGTATGCCGTTGCGCATGCGATGATCGCGATGGCGTATAGCCAGCTGGGTTCTTCTGGTCAAATGTTACCGATGAAGGCATTTGGCGAGGTTCATCGATACGCTGACAAGGCCCTGGAGTTGGACCCTCACGTTGCCGAGGGATACGTAGCCAAAGCTGCAGCTTATTTATTGTACGAGTGGAATTGGAAAAAGGGATTTGATGCCTTGCAAATGGCACGACAGGCGAATCCCGGTGGAACATCCGGCAACGACTTGCTGGGTTTTTACTATATTCTGATGGGAGAAAATGAGTTGGCGATCAAGACGATGGAAGAGGCTGTTCAAAGAGATCCACTTTCCACGATCATGAGCCATTCACTCGGCAATGTGTATCAGTTTGCTGAACGATATGATGATGCGATCAGGCAGGCAGATAAAATACTGGAGATCAATCCAACCATGCGAAGCAGTATTGAGCTCAAAGGTTTCGCGACAGGACTGAAAGGCGATTGGCATGCTGCATTATTACTTTTTCAGGAGGTTCACAGGCTCACTGGCCATCCGCTGAAAGGTCTGATGGGCTTGGGTCTTGCATACGCCAAGATAGGAGAACGCGAGAAGGCCATGGAGTGTATTCGAAAGCTTGAGCAGCGTCAAAAGGAAGACCCCAATACGGTGATTGATGCTGACTTGGTGACGATTTGGTATGGTTTGGGGGATATCGACAAGACCCTCTATTACATTCGACAGTGTATGCAGAAGCGCATGGCGCCGATAAATTACTTCATTCAGTATCCTCTATTTAAGTCGTTGCGCGAGGACGCGAGGTACAAAGAACTTGTGAAGGAGATTCCGGTCAACTGAGGTGTCTGCAGGTCATCGACCTGCCAACGTTTGGTGGTCGTACGCAAGCACGAGATTACCTCCGTGCCCGAATGGAAAAGCGTTTCGTTGGAGTGAGTGATGTCCTTTCGGCAGCAGCCATGGCAGCAACATCACCGCTGTAGATTTGGTATAAGTGTACGCCAAAAGGTGTAGCCTGCCGGAATGTGGTAACGTTAGGCGTACGAAACCAAAAACTACTCACTCCGCAATGATTTTACCGGATTTATTGAACCAGTTTTAATTGTTTGAAAGCTAACTGTTGAAAGCGAAATCAATAAAAGGATCGCGGCTGGTATGACAAACATCACCCAACCAATATTGATGCGAAAGGCAAAGCTATTTAGCCATCGCTCAATCATATAGTATGCAACTGGCAAGGCGATCAGATTAGCAATAACGATCAGGCGTACAAAATCTCTCGACAACAGCGTCACCATACTGTAAATGGTTGCACCCAACACTTTTCGTATGGCTATTTCCTTAGTGCGCTGGGAGATCATGAACGTGCAAAGGCCAAACAATCCCAGCGCGGCAACTACCAGGGCAAGGCCTGAGAATAACCCGAATACTTTTCCGAATTGTTGATCGGAGGCATATTGCTGATCGAAATAATCATCTAAGAAAAAATATTCGAACTGATTTCCTGGAAAAGCCTCCTCAAACGTGTTCTTGACAAAGGAAATGGTTCCTTGCGTATCGTCGAGGCTCATGTTAATCGTGAAGTACTGGCCCGAATAGCCCTTGACGGGAAAATAAATAATTGGGTTATACGGATCCCGCAAAGATCGCTGGTGATGATTCTCTACGACACCTACGATTTCTCCCTTCCAATCAGGATCACCTCTGCCGAAAATGATCAGCTGATTTACCGCATCCGCAGGCGTTTTATAGCCCAATAGTTGTACTGCTCGTTCATTCAGCATTATCGGCATCGCTTTACTTTTGTCCTTGTTGTGCCCAAATGACTCCTGGTCAAAAAAGTTGCGACCTGCTTTTATCTCCAATCCATACGTACCTACAAATTCAGCATCGATATAAAAATGATAGGCAGCTATATTACCCTCTGTACCTTCTTTGATATTGCGTATATTATTCACCTGTGATATTAATTTTCCTGGTATCTCACTGGTGGGTGCCACGCTGTGAATTCCTCTATTTCTTTTCAATTCAGTCTTGAATGAGAGTAGCCTGTCACCGAAAGTAGAATCTGCAACCAGCGGCGACTTGACGATCAATAGTTGTTCTTTGACATATCCCAATTCCTCATTTCGCATGAACGACACCTGGCGGAAGACTATGATCGTACCGGCGATTAGCGTTACTGAAATCACAAATTGCGATCCTACCAGAACTTTACGAACGACGATTCCAGAGGTCGACCCGAAGAATTTTCCTTTCAGCACGGTAACGATCCTGAAGGATGATAAAATGAACGCCGGGTAAAGTCCTGCCCCGAAAGACCCCAGCGTGAATACCAGAAGCAGCATCAGCCAAAGCCACGGTTCCGAAATAGCATGGAAATACATGAGTCCGCCGCCTATGTCTTTTCCAGTAAGCTGATTGAAGTAGGGCAGGGCCAATGCTACTAGTATTATCGCCAGTGTTATGCTGAAGAAGTTGATGGTGGAAGACTCGAACAGAAACTGAAATATCAGTTGTTGTTTAGTCGCACCAGCTACCTTGCGAATACCCACTTCCTGTGCGCGTTCAATTGATTTGCAGGTCGAAAGGTTGATATAGTTGATCCAGGCAATGACAAGAATAAGGCCGGCGATAAGCAGCAGAAAGTAGATCATCTGCTGACTTCCATGCAACTCCTGCTCCTTGATCATGTGCGGTGCGTTGAGATGTATATCCATGATCGGCTGCATAAAGAACAGCTCCTTATAGTTCATCTCCTTATTGCGAACGCCGATATGTTTGGTCACAAATTCCGGAAGCTTAGATTTCAGCGCATTGGGGTCCGCGTTCTCATCTAGAAGAATGTAAGTATAAAATTCACACCAATTAAATTCGTCTGCAGCTTCCCATTGGCCCCTCCAGCCATTTTTTAAGAACCAGGATGTGAGGATGTCAAATTGAAGGTGAGAATTTTGTGGAACGTCCTTAAAGACCCCAGTCACGGTGAAAGACTGAAACCCGTTCATGCGCATTGTTTTGCCAATTGGGTTCTCGGCTCCGAAATATTTGTGGGAGATCGACTCGGAGAGTACCACTGAAGTTGGATCGGCAAGCGCCGTTTCAGGGTCGCCGTAGAGGAGAGGAAAAGAGAACATCGTGAGCAACGATTGATCGGCATCGTACACATGCTCCTCGTTGAATACTTTCACGTTTCCCTTTCCGTCGTCGTAAGACCACGCCATGACGTCACCCATAAAAATAGACTGATGAACAATACGGGCGAAGTCTTTGACTTCCGGGAGTTCGGCTTTCAAAGCAGGCCCGGTACCGTGGTGATTTGTGGCTTGATGAATAGGATCCTGACCGGGTCGCTGGACGATATCGGAGACGCGGTAAATGCGACTGCCGTTGTTGTGGAAGTCGTCGTAGCTCGTTTCAAACAGTACGTACTGAACGATCAGCAGGCATGTGGCGATACCAATCGCCAGCCCAAAAATATTCACAAGTGAAAAGAGTTTGTGGCGGATCAGTTGCCTGTATCCGATGGTGAAATAATTGCTGAACATGGGCGTGGCGTTTTTTGATCTATTAAATGAACGTAGCTTCGTCGTGGATAAAAGAGAGCGTATAACGTCCGCTATAAATAGCAATTTTGCAAAACGGAGTCCGCTTTCCTTACGGCGTTTATGAAATGCTTCATGGAGATCTCCCTGGACTTCTTCGATGAGATCCGGCTCGCAGGCCCAAGCCAGAAAGTCATCTGCCCATTTTGGTGGTCGGTTTCTTAATTCTTGTTCATCCATTTTTATTCAAACCCAGTTCGGGAATTTTTGACCACATGCGGAGTCGCTCTTTCTTGATCTGACGAATAATATTAAAGCTGTAGGCCGTGGGCTCATAGAGACGCTTACGTCGGCCGCCGCGTTCGGGGCTGGATTCGCCCATCCTGGATTTAAGTAGTCCTTTATCTTCTAATCTTCGGAGGACGGTATGTATAGCGGGTATGGAGATCCCATTTTTAGTTTGCTTTTTGTATTCGTCGGCGACGGAGACACCGTAAACCTCATCGAGGTACATCGTTATAAGCAGGACCGCCTCTTCAAGATTTCCCAAGTGGTAGCTCATGCCATTGTTTTTTTAAGTGCTATGTGTGAATATAATTAATATTTGTATAACATATAAAAAAATTGGTACAATTGTCAAACGTCATCACCTCGCTCACGTTATATGTGATTTTTGAAGGCCGGCGTTTTATTCAATTCCGGACAGTCTTATGGCGAATGCGGACGTCGAGCGCCGAATATCCTGCTGTAATTCACCGTTCTTACACTGGCGCTATTATTGTGAAACAGTTGAAAACCTAAACTCATGCTTTTCAGCTATTTGAAAATCGCCTACCGCAATATTTTGAGAAACGGACACTATTCGTTCATCAATATTTTCGGATTGTCTCTTGGAATTGCCTGCTGCTTACTCATGTTCAGCTTTGTGAGGTTTGAAATGAGCTATGATAACTTCCACCCTGACGCCGAAAGAACATTTAGAATTGATCAGAAAATGCCCTGGAGCTATGAAGGCTTAAATGGGTCCACTGCGCCTCCTGTCGCTGCCGCAATAAAATCGAACTACCCTGAAGTTGAAGATGCGCTTCGGATTAACACCCCGGGTGATTTTATCATTCGGTATGCCGATGACTCAAAGCAGCTGGCGTTTAACGAGACACGCCTGTTCGCTGCCGATCCTAATTTCTTTTCCTTTTTTGGCTTCCGTTTGAAGGAGGGCAACAACCAAAAGGCGTTGGAGGGTGTGAATAAAGTCGTGCTCTCGGCGGAAACTGCTGAGAAGTTGTTTGGAAGTAAACGTGCACTGGGGAAAATTCTTGAGCTCGGCGACGAGAGAACACCAATCGAGGTGACCGGCGTGACAGAACCTCAACCAGAAAATTCACATTTCCATTTCGACTACCTGTTGTCAATGGAGACTTTCCCCGAGGTCAAAAAACGGGACTGGAGTTGGGTGTGGACCCAAATGGCTACTTACGTTCGGCTCCGGAAGGATGCTGATCCGGCTGCGTTGCAGACCAAGCTTTTGAAATTGGCGGTTGATGTCGTTAAGCCAGCGATGGAAGCGAGAGGAATGAATTTTGGCGACAACGTGAAGCAGGGGAGTTGGGATTTTTTCCTCCGGCCCATGCGCGACATTCACCTCCGATCGGGAGATAATCGTCTTGGACCAGTGGGAAACGTACAATACGTCTTCACCTTTGGCATCGCAGGGATATTTGTGCTTCTGATTGCTGCAATAAATTTCATTAATCTAACAACGGCGCGTGCCTCGAAGAGAGCGAAGGAGGTAGGTGTCAAGAAAAGTCTCGGCGCTTATCGCAATTCCCTGATCTATCAATTTCAGATTGAATCCATTCTGTTAACTCTCCTGTCGACTGCCGTGGCGATGGTCATGGCTGAAGGGATCCGTTTGTTGATAGCCGGGAGCACCGGTACGGATATACCGTTTACGCTGTGGAACGATAAACCACTTCTCCTCGTCGTTATCCTCTTGCCTTTTGTTATTGGATTTTTGGCTGGCATTTACCCTTCTTATTATCTCACCGCATTCCTGCCTGCCCAGGTATTAAAGGGTAGGATTGCATCGGGCATGAGCAATGCATGGCTGCGCAATTCATTGGTTGTCGTTCAGTTTACGATATCGATCACGCTCATTGCGGCAACACTTATTGTTTTCCAACAGCTGAAATTTGTTGACTCAGCTGACCTGGGCTTTAACAGAGAGAACGTCTTATTGATCAAGTATGCGGAAAAACTGGGTACACACCTGGAATCGTTTCGCAATGAGATTGCGAATTTTCAGGATGTGACACAGACAGGAATTGCCATGGAAGTGCCAGGTGGTGGAACCTGGGAGGATGACATTAAACGGGAGGGAACCGATGTCCACACTTCTGTGGCGTTTGTGAAGATTGATGAGTATTATTTTCAGACGATGGGCTTTAAGCTGCTGACGGGACGAGCTTTCGAAAAGGAGAGGCCCTCGGACAAAAATGCAGTTATTCCAAATGAGGTCACGGTACGATTGCTGGGCTGGACACCGGAGCAGGCCATAGGTCAATATCTTGTGTATCCCGGAAATGATAATACACGCCATGAAATTATTGGTGTAATGAAGGATTCGCATTATCAATCCCTCCGTCAAAGTATCACGCCACTGTTGTTCAATAAGATCGAGTCGGACTTCTGGGGTGACTGGCGTGTCTTAACCATAAAGTTCAAATCGAAAGACACTGCTGGTTTGATCAAGCGCGTCAATGCTTCCTGGAACAAGGTTTTAAACAATACACCCATGGATTATTCATTCCTGGATGAGAATCTGGCCCGGCAATATATGCAGGAGCAGAGCTTAGGCGGGTTGTTCGCAACCTTTTCCGGTCTTTCGATCGTCATTGCTGTCATTGGTTTGATTGGACTGGTATCGTACGCAACAGAAATGAGGAAAAAGGAAATTGGGATACGAAAGGTCTTTGGCGCTTCAACGGGTCGTATTGTGCTGATGATGAACAGCCAGTATGTGCGCCTCATAGCCGTCGCGTTTCTTATTGCATTACCACTTTCGTGGTGGATCATCACCAAATGGTTAAGCTCTTTTGCGTATAAGATTGATATTGGACCTCTTCCATTTCTAACTGCTGGACTAGCGGTTTTGACGTTGGCCTTTCTCAGCGTCGGGTATCTATCACTCAGGGCAGCATCCACCAATCCTTCCAACGTTCTGAGAGACGAATAACCCCGTTCCGAAACTCGGATTTCAGGCCAATATTGGACATGTTTTGTCATGTTTATTATTCCATTGCCCCTTAAACCTGGAATTGGTGCAATTGTTAAAAAAAATACGCCACACGGTGTGACTGCTTCGAAAAAAGTTCATAAACTAGTAAAGTGGAAGACCCTGAATTCGTTCCCATTCGTCCTAACGCCCTAACAACTACCTTATGAACACATTTGCCGCACTGTTGCGAGTGATCCTGATCGTCCTCGTACTATTTGTCGTCCACTCATCTTGCAAGTCCACCGCCGCCAACAACAAACGTGAATTTAAGAAAGAGCTAAAGAAAATGGAGAAAGCCCATTAACGCGACTGGACTGGTTTGATCCAGGAAAGAGTGTTTGCGGCTGATCACATGAGGTAATGAGGTTGCGTGGTAAGGGGTGATCCTTGTGCTACTGAGGTGATGAGGTTCATTTCGTTGGGCCATCCTAAGGTGCTTGATGAAAACCTCCACGGTAGTGTTAGAGAGGGGAACTGGCTAACTGTTCATGTAAATTCAACGATGTTAACGTTTCAGAGGGTCTTTGTGGGGAGTTCAGCACTGTGCCCACCGTAGCTTCGATTGCTATCGGGACAATTAGAGGGTCAAATCATGTAAATGATACCCATAATTATACAAACCCCATTCCTATTATTCATGGTATAATTGTACAGCCAACGTGATATGCGACGTAGTTGGCTAGT
>Ga0193753_10000642_pt1 | contig 33206 bp, 24 predicted proteins | sample H1c2metaG_FD_144925 | JGI IMG/M metagenome (GOLD analysis project Ga0193753, IMG submission 144925) | Soil microbial communities from a riparian zone of the East river system, Colorado, United States - H1c2 | ecosystem: Environmental > Terrestrial > Soil > Riparian zone | place: USA: East...
CCGCTGCGCCGAGCCAGTTTCCGCACACCGTTCTCACGAACGTTCGGCACGCTGTCGCCGCCAATGCCCAGGCCGCGCTCAAGAAAGCCGGCGCGCCAGCGCAGATGGTTTTCATCCCATTGGGCCCCGACATCGCGCGCGCTTGGGGACCGCGCCGCACCGTCGCCGCCGATTACTTGAAGGATTATCCAGTCCAAGTCGGCAACTCGCGTCTCGGCCCTGATCTCTCGAACATCGGCGCGCGCATGCCGGACGCGAAGTGGCACCTGCTGCACCTTTACGATCCGCGCACGGTCGTGAACGGTTCGATCATGCCAGCCTATCGTTACCTGTTTGAGACGCGCCCGCTCGGCAAGGTCCCTGCGCCTGACGCCTTGAAGCTGCCGGAAAAATTTGCGCCGAAGCCGGGCTACGAAGTGGTCCCAAAACCTGAGGCGCTGCTGCTCGCGGCTTACCTCCAGAGCCTGCGCGTGGAGATGGCCCTGTTTGAAGCGCCCGCTCCAGTGCTCGCGCCGCCGCCTTCTGCTTCTGGCACAAACGCACCCGCCGGAACCAATGCGCCCGGCGCCTCTACCAACACGCCCAGCAAATGACAAAGGACGTGATAGAGAAGAATCTTCGAGACGACACCGAGCCTTCCGTTCGCTCCGGCGCGGTTTACCTGCCCATGTGGATCGTCGGCTTGCTCGGCATCCTGCTCTACTGGGGCTGCAATTACATCGATGCTCGCGGCGGCCGGTTCAGCGCCATGGTTTACGAACCGTATCTCTCGGAACAAGAGTTGAAAGACGTTGTCCCGCAGGATGAAGTCGCGGCGCAACTGAAACAGGGCAAACAGATTTACGATCAGTTCTGCAACAACTGTCACCAAACGAGTGGCGCCGGCGCGGCTGGCCAATATCCGCCGTTGGCCGGATCGGAATGGGTGATGGGTCATCCCAACCGTTTGATTCCGATTCCTCAGCTTGGCTTGACCGGCCCCATCAAAGTCGGCGGCACCGACTGGAACGGCGTCATGCCCATGATGGCTGGCGGCGGCTTAATGACGGACGAGCAATTGGCGGCAGTGCTGACTTACATTCGTAACTCCTTCGGCAACAAGGCGCCGGCCATCACGGCGGCGGAGGTGCATGGAGTGCGTGCCGAACTCGGCAATCGCGCCGACCCCATCACAGCCGAAGAATTGCAGAAGCGCCCGGAAAAGATCGGCGGGCCTTAGCCGCGATGCCTTTCGGGAATTCAAGCCAACCTTTGTCCCGGAGGGACATCCGACAATAGCCCAGCGTTTCAACGCTGGGTTGAGGCGGACAAAAAGGAGAAGTCCCGGAGGGACGGCACAAATCCAACTCCGAAGCCCAATGTTCTTTCGTCCCTCCGGGACTCGGTGGTTCTTGGACCGCGTAACCCAGCGTTGAAATCCAGAAAGGCATTAAGCTTGGCTCAGACCTGTTGTCATCGCTTCAATCTCGCCACCGCATCCTTGATCACCCAGTTCTCGCGCGTCAGCGCTTCGCGCGCCTCGTTTTCCTCCGCCCCACTCAGCGTACGGACAATGCGCACCGATCGGTCCCGCAGCTTGGTGTTCGTTGCCTTTACATCGACCATCAGGTTGCTCAGCACTTTGCCCATCTGGATCATCGCCAGTGTGGTGAAGATGTTCAGGATCAACTTGGTCGCCGTTCCCGACTTCAAGCGCGTGGAGCCAGTCAGAATTTCCGGCCCGACGTTTGGCGCGATCAAAATGTCCGGCCGCTGCTCGCGTGGGATTTTCAATTTGGAATTGAACGTCAGCAGAATCGTCGTTGCTCCGCGCCGCTTCGCTTCTTGCAGCGCCCCCCAGACGAATGGCGTGCGTCCGCTCGCGGCGATGCCGACGACGGTGTCGCGCTTACTCACGTCTCGGGATTCCATCGCGCGTGCGCCGGCCGAGGGATCATCTTCCGCGCCTTCGACTGCTTGCCATAGAGCCGTCTGTCCGCCCGCAATGATGCCTTGGACCATATCTGGATCGGTGCGGAACGTGGGCGGACATTCGCTCGCGTCCAACACGCCGAGCCTTCCGGAGGTGCCTGCGCCCACATAGAGCAACCGTCCGCCGCTCTTGAACGAATGCACGATGCAGCGCACGGCGCGCTCGATAGATTTTCGTTCTGCCAGAATTGCCGCTGGAATTCTCTCATCCTCGCTCAGCATGAGAGCGATGGCTTTCGGGAGCGGCAACTGATCGAGATTCATCGAGAGCGCGTTGCGTTGCTCCGTCGGCGAATCAATGAGGCTGATGGCGGATGTCCAATGTGCAGCGGCAGCAGATTCTTTCCCAACTTTGGCACTTGGAGCTTGGCTCTCAGCTTTCGCGAACTGCTTCGCCATCTCCACCGCGCCCAGTGCGGCTTCGTGCCGCAACGGCGCGACCTCCGCGTTGCGCCACTCTTTGCGAATCTGTCGCGCGACGCTTCGTTGGAGCGCCAGTTGATTCAACAATACGCTGCCCGCCAGGACGAACTTCACCCGTTCGCCGCGCCTCGCGAGTCGAGCGGCACACACCAGCGCGTCCTGCGCGATGCTGTGCGCGGCGCCGGCGAGAATGTCGCGCGCCACGCGATCCCCCTTCGCCGCTGCGGTTGAAACATCGCGAGCCAGCGCGGCGATGTCGGACTTGCTGGCGGTCAACGCCCACGGCGGAATGTCGTTCAATTCATTCAGCAGCAAGGTGCGAAGCAATCGCTGCCCGAGCGGCGGGACCTTGCCATCGCGATCAAAATAGAAGACGACAGCTTTCAAAGCCCGCAGTCCGATTTCGTACGCGCTGCCTTTGTCTCCAACGATATGGCCCCAGCCGCCGACTTTGATTTGCCGACCGCGAGCGTTCTTGCCGAAGAAGCAGGAGCCAGTGCCACTGAGCGCGACCACGATGGCAGACAATCCGTTTTCTCCGACGCGCTCGTCGATTTCCGCCGCCGCGAGCGCCGTGTCCAAATCGCCGCTCGCCACGCACGGCGTGTGCGGCCACACCTTCGCCGCGACACGACGCACGCGTTCACGATCGTTTTCCTGCCGTGCGCCGGCCATGCCAATGGCGACAGCAGTTGGAGAAGGCAGATCTGCGTGGACGGCGCTTAACTCCCGGAACAAGGCCAGCAGTTGCGTATCACTGAGCAAGCGGACATTGCCTGCGCCGGCTTCGAGGCGGCATTGCACTTCACCATTTTCATAAATGGCGACCGAGCGTGTGCCGCCGCAGTCGAGTCCAAGGAAAGCAGCGCTGGGTTCCGTGAGTCGCTTCATCGGCGACACGTTAAGAGCGCGCCGCGCGGCGAGGCAATTCAACGTTGGCGCGATCGGTAGCGGTCGCGCACGCGCGAGGCGACCGGTTCATCGTGGTCTGTGTCGTTGTTCACCACGCCGGTGAATTCAATCAAGTCGGCGCGAATCGTGATCTTCGGAAGCGAAAACAAAATCAAATAAATGGAGCTACTTTCATGGACCACGTTGGCCAGCGCCTGCGGGCGGCCTGGTTCCACCTGGGCTTGATCGTAGAGCCGCGACATGGCGCGCGTGTACGATACGGGTTTAAGCGTGATGAGTCCGAGCAGTTTGAAGCCGCGGCTCTTTCCGATCACATTGGTTTCTACGATGCGGAAATTGTTTCCCGTGAGAGTGACGTGCGTGGAACTCAGGATCTGCGCGGATGACGAGGCCGGCTTTAACCAATCGGGCGTGAGGGGAATGGGCAATTGCGCGAGGACAGCGAGTGGAAACCAGCACAAGACCCAATAAGCATATTTCATCTGAAACCTCCGCGCGCACATTACCGCGTCGCGCTAAACGTGCAAATAACGGCGGCGTCCGAGTCAACTTAGAGAAGACGTGTCTGGGCGCTCTCGCCGAATTTCAAACCGAGCTTCTTGTAGCTCAACTCGGTCGCGACGCGGCCTTGCGGAGTGCGTTTGAGGAAACCTTCCATGATCAAGTAAGGCTCATAAACTTCCTCGATTGTGTCCGGTTCCTCGCCCACGGCCACGGCCAGAGAACTCACGCCCACGGGGCCGCCACCGAATTTCACAATGATCGCTTCGAGAATTCTCTTGTCCATTTCGTCCAAGCCATTCTCGTCGATCTCGAGCATCGCCAGTGCGCGATCCGCGATGTCCGCCGTGATGTGCCCATCGCCACGCACCTGGGCGTAGTCGCGGACGCGGCGCAGCAGGTTGTTGGTGATGCGTGGCGTGCCGCGGCTGCGCCGGGCGATCTGCGTGGCCCCGTGTTCGTCAATGTCGATGTTGAGGAGGCGCGCGGATCGAATGACGATTTTCCTTAACTGCTCGGCGTCATAATAGTCGAGCCGCTCGCGAACGGGAAAACGGGTCAGCAACGGGGAGGTGAGCAATCCACTGCGAGTGGTCGCCCCAATCAAAGTAAAACGCGGAAGATTGAGCCGCACACTGCGGGCGTTCGGTCCTTGATCGATAATGATGTCGAGTTTGAAATCCTCCATCGCTGGATACAGATATTCCTCGATTGTTTTTTGCAGGCGATGGATTTCGTCGATGAACAGGACGTCGCCCTCTTCAAGGTTCGTGAGCAGGCCCGCGAGATCGCCCGCTTTCTCGATGGTGGGGCCACTCGTGCATTTGAGGCTGGTGCCCATGGCTTTCGCGATGATGTGGGCCAGCGTCGTCTTGCCCAGCCCGGGCGGTCCGCTAAGGAGAACGTGGTCCAACGCCTCGCCCCGTTGCTTGGCCGCTTGAACCGCGATTTCGATGCGCTCTTTGACTTTGATCTGGCCGGTAAAATCCGCGAAGTCGGGCGGCCGCAGCGTCATTTCCAACGCAGCGTCAGGTTTGGCGAGAACGTCGGAGATGACTCGATCAGACATCGCCCGAAGGATGAGGGAACGAGGAAATACGCGGCAAGAGGAAATGCGCCCGCTGGCTGCGCGGACAACAAAACGCCCGGACGGTGCGTCCGGGCGCTGATGGAATCTGACTTTTTACAGGCTGTGGCCGGGGATATCGCACTCCGGCTTGATGCCTACGGCCTGGAGCGTGTAGGCGCCATTGGCCGGGCACACAGGTTTTTCTCGGATGTAGAGAGACGGACCGAACAAATCTGTATCTTCCGGGACGATCGTAGCACTCTTATTTTTTTCGAGCGCCCCCGTGGTCTTGGCGCAATTGAGCTGACGCAAGTTTTCGATGCAGCCGTTTTGCTGGCTGAGGGTCCGGGCTTTCACAAAGTTGGGTATCGCAATCGCGGCGAGCAATCCGATGATTGCCACCACGATCATTATCTCCACCAAAGTGAAACCGCCAATGGGGCGAGGTTTCATTCGCATACGTTTGCCTTTTCTTCTGATTCGCGGCGTGGAATCGGTGGAGGCGTTTAGTATGAGTTCTCTTCCACGTTATTGCCTGCCACCAACCGCTGCGATGGCTGAGCATCGTGAATGCCAGCGGTTCAACCTGCTCATTTATTCCAAAAACCACCGACACCTCCGTGGAGCTGTCTCGCCCTGAGCCAGTGTCTCGGAGCACTCTGTGACAGAACTAACGGACCGCCAAGATTGTCAGCGCTGAATGGAAGCAGAGTTCGTATCGCCGCCCGTTCCAGACGCTGTGGATTCGAGGCCACAAGCTCCTGCCGCCAGCGTGGAGAACCATTTTTGCAGCGAAAGAATGTTGCCTTTGCCATCCGGGTGAACCCGATTCGTCAGCAGAATCCAGAACGTTTTGGAGAATGGATCGATCCACATGGCGGTGCCGGTGAATCCAGTGTGGCCGTACGATCCAAGGGGGAAAATTTCACCGCGCCGGCTGTAGCCTGAATCGATGTCCCAACCAAAACCGCGCCGGGGCAAGCCCGCCGGTGATTGAACGCTCGTCATGGCAGATACAGTTTGCGGATGAAACACACGCACTCCATCCAACTCGCCGCCATTCAGCATCATTCGCGCAAACCGAGCCACGTCCGCCGCTGTGGTAAACAGTCCGGCATGTCCAGCCACACCGCTCATCCGTCGCGCGGTCGGGTCGTGAACCACACCGCGCAACATGTTGGTGCCGTCGCGTTCCGTGGGCGCAATCCGCGTGTGGTCGATGCTCCACGGCAAGTAGCGCGTGTCTTTCATTCTCAACGGACGATAAATCTCTTCCCTCACGAGCTCCTCCAGCGGCCTTCCGTCCACGCGCTGCACAATTTCACCCAGCAGAATAAAATTGATGTCGCTGTAAATGAAAACCGTCCCGGGCACGTTCGTGACGGTTTCCTGGCACGCAATGCCAATGGCCGCGCGCTGTCCCTCCGGACGTTTGCTCAAGCCCGAACGCAAACCCGAAGTGTGAGTGAGCAGTTGGCGCACGGTGATGTTGTCTTTGCCGTTGCGCCGAAATTCCTCGATGTATTTCTGCACCGGCGCTTCGATATCGAGTGCGCCGCGTTCGGCGAGCAACATGATAGCGGGCGCGGTCGCGAGCACCTTCGTCAAAGAAGCCGCATCGAAGATCGTGTCCTCGGTCATGTCCTCTTCCACGGGTCGCAGCGCCCGCTGGCCGAGCGCTTCGTGATACGCGACACCTTGATGCTCGATCCAAAAGACCGCGCCGGGCATTCGGTGATCGGCGATTCCTTGTTTCAGGAGCGCATCGATTTCGGAGAGTTTCTCCGGCTTAAACGCGAAAGATGGCGGCGGCGTGGTATTGCAACCTTGCCACAGAAAAGCGGCAAGCAGCGCGACGGCGAAAGATTTCAAGTGGCCCATACGGTGAAGTAGGCGTGAAGCTACCAGCCGCGTAGTGGAAGACAAGAGGAGCCGCGCGAAGCCCTTACCTCATCGTGCAAAAATCTGGCGTACGATGTCTTCGATCGGCACTTCTTGAATGTCGATGTCGGACACCGGCAGTTCATCCAGCAGCGCCTTGCAAACGGAGATCACGCGATCCCGTTTCACTTTCAGCTTCATGCTCGCGGCGGTGTGCTCGACGACTTCACCGAATTTCTCCAAGCCTTCACGCGGGCAGTTCTGGCCAGCCGCGCATTGGATCGTGATAAGTTTGAAATCAGCAAAGCGATCCAACACTTCACTCAACTGCCCATCAAAAAAGAGCGCGCCTCGGTCGATGATGATCACGCGGCGGCAGAGCGCTTCGATATCCCCCATGTAATGGCTGGTTAACAGGATCGTCGTGCCGCGAGTGGCGTTGTAGTCGCGAAGGAACTCACGCACGGTCTTCTGCGAAATCACGTCCAATCCAATCGTCGGTTCGTCGAGGAACAACACTCTGGGCTGATGGAGCAGGGCGGCGATGAGTTCCATCTTCATCCGCTCACCCAGGGAAAGTTCGCGGACCATAACGTTGAGCTTATCGCGCACGCGCAACAGTTCCGTGAGGTCATCGACCGTGCGCTGGAAAATCGCGGGATTGAGGCCGTAAATTTGCGCATTCAATTCCAGCGATTCGCGCGCGGGCAGGTCCCACCAAAGCTGGTTCTTCTGTCCGAGCAAAAGCGCGAATTGCCGCCGGTAGCCATCCTCGCGCTTCCACGGCACATAGCCGAGTACGTGCGCGGAGCCGCTGCTGGGATAGAGCAGGCCCGCCAGCATCTTGAGCGTGGTAGTTTTTCCCGCACCGTTGGCGCCGAGAAAGCCGACGAGTTCGCCCGGCTCGATGGTGAAGCTGACATCGCGCACGGCGGTCGTGTACTCGAACTTGCGTGAGATCAGGCCGCGCAGAGCGCCGCGAAAACCCGGCTCCTTCTTGTAGCTGCGGAATGTTTTGGTAAGGCCCTGAACTTCAATCGCAGACATCGAGGGAGACGTTGAAGGTTGTGGGTTGAATGTTGCAAGTCCTTCGCGGCGCGCGCGAGTTGCTCCACTCGCCACCTTGAACTTTCAACCTGCGACCCACCTCACCGCATCAACTGCTTTTCCAGAAAGCTCACGCTCTGTCGCACGTCACTGTTCACTTCCATGCGATCTTTCACGAGCCGATACGCGTGGAGCACCGTGCCGTGATCACGACCGCCAAAGGCTTCGCCGATCACATTGAGCGAACTTTCCGTAAGCTGGCGCGCGAGATACATGGCGATCTGCCGCGGGAACGCGATGTTCTCCGGGCGTCGTCGGCTCGTCATGTCCGCGATGCGAATATCGAAGTGTTCGGCGACCTTCTTTTGAATCACCTCGATCGTGATGGTGTGGCGGCCTTCCTCTTGCAGCAGCTCGCGGAGCAATGCTTCGGTGCGTTCCACCGTGAGAACAGTGTTGGTGATGGAAGCATAGGAAGCGACGCGGGTCAGCGCCCCTTCCAACCGGCGGATGTTCGTGCGGATGCGCTCGGCGATGAAGTTCAAAACGTCATCGGGTAGATTCAGGGCCATGACTTTGGCTTTCTTGCGCAGGATGGCCAGGCGCGTTTCGACATCCGGCGGCTGTAGGTCGGTGGAAAGGCCCCATTCGAAGCGTGAGACGAGGCGCTGTTCCAGCCCCTGAATTTCATTCGCGGGACGATCGCAGGTGAGCACGATCTGTTTGTGTGACTCGTGCAACGCATTGAACGTGTGAAAAAACTCTTCCTGAATCCGCTCCTTGCCGGAGAGGAACTGAATATCGTCGATCAGCAAGACATCGGTCTGGCGGTAACGCCGGCGAAAGCGCACGAGCTGATTGTTCTGAATGGCGTCGATGAATTCGTTCGTGAACTTTTCGGATGAAACGTAAGCCACGCGCGCCGCCTTCTTGTGCATGGAAACGTGCTGGCCGATGGCGTGCAACAAATGCGTTTTGCCCAAGCCCACGCCGCCGTAGAGGAAGAGCGGGTTGTAGGATTTCCCCGGCGTTTGGGCGACGGCCAGCGCCGCGCCGTGCGCGAAGTGGTTGTTCGTGCCCACGACGAATGTGTCGAAGGTGTTGCGTGGATTGAAATTCAGATCGCGGGTCGCGCTCGGCTTTTCGATCGGCTCGGGTTCGGTTTTCGGTGTCACGCCGCGCATCGCGTTTTCCGCCTGGTTCGTTTGGTCCGGGCGGCCGACCTCGAGTTTCACTTTGATCGGGCGCCCCGTGGCGAGAATCGCTTTTTCGCGGATCAGATCGAGATAATTTTTTTCCAGCCAGACTTCGCAGAAGTCATTCTCGACTTCGAGCGTCAAGCATTCGTGATCGATGCCCTTGGGATGAATGTTGGAAAACCAAAGCCGATACAGTTCGGCGCTGACCAAAGACTGTATGGATTGTTGAACGGTGCCCCAGATTTTTTGAGCGGAAGCTTGCATGGGAAAGTGGAGTTTTTTGATATTTATTCACCGCCTCTGGCCGCCGCGTATTTGCGGCCCCCAGGCAGTGCAGGTTGGGGCTGGAAACAAAGCGATTCGAAAGACGAAGCCGGGACACGCCAATGTTTACCGGCTCCCGGCGTGTCGCACATTCAAAATACCCTTGTAAATCAGGCCTCTGCTCATGTTTTTGAGACAAAGCGTCCGCCCTTATTGCTGTGATTGTTTGATGCACAACGGTGTCGAGATTGCGTGGCAGACTTCTAGTGAAATGGAGATCGAGTGACGATAAGAATTTGTTAGCTTTTGTCCCCACGTTATTCACAACGCCAATTCGCCCACAAAATCAATGGGTTCACCCATTTCGAAGGGAAAAAAAGAGCGCCTCGCGAGAGGCACTCTTGTGAAAATCCCGCGACGACTACACGTCGTAATAAAGAAAAAATTCGTACGGATGCGGACGCAACCGCAACGCGTCATGTTCCTTGCGCTTGTGCGATACCCACATCTCCAGAAAGTCGCTGGTGAACACATCGCCTTTCAGGAGGAAGTCGTGATCGCTCTCCAGATGATCCAGCGCTTCGGCGAGACTGCCGGGCATCTGCGGAATCTTCGCGTGTTCCTCTGGCGGCAAATCATAAAGATTTTTGTCCATCGGTTCGCCTGGATCGATCTTATTGATCACACCGTCAAGACCAGCCATGAGCAATGCGGTGTAGCAGAGATAAGGATTGGCGGCAGGATCGGGCGGACGATACTCGATGCGCTTGGCTTTGGGAGATTCGCTGAATGTCGGAATGCGAATGGCGGCGGAGCGATTGCGCGCTGAGTACGCCAGATTCACCGGCGCTTCGTATCCCGGCACCAGCCGCTTATAGCTGTTGGTCGTGGGATTACAGATTGCGGCGAGCGCTTTGGCGTGCTTCAGAATGCCGCCGATGTAATAGAGCGCCATCTGCGACAGTCCTGCGTACTCATTCCCCGCGAAGAGCGGCTTGCCCTTTTTCCACAAGGACTGGTGCGTGTGCATGCCAGAACCGTTGTCGCCGAAGAGCGGCTTGGGCATGAAGGTCGCCGTCTTGCCGTGACGGCGCGCGACATTCTTGATGATGTACTTGTAGAGCATCATCGTGTCGGCTGTCTTCACGAGCGTGTTGAAGCGAAAATCGATCTCCGCCTGGCCTGCTGTCGCAACTTCGTGGTGCTGGCGTTCCACTTGAATGCCGAGCTGCTCCATGATCAAACACATCTCAGTGCGGATGTCCTGTTGCGTGTCGGTGGGCGCGACCGGAAAGTATCCTTCCTTGTGGCGAATCTTGTAACCGAGGTTCGGCATTTCCTCCCGCCCGGAGTTCCAAATCGCTTCCTCAGAATCCACGGAGTAGAACGTGCCGTTCGGTTTGTGATCGTACTGGACGTTGTCGAAAATAAAGAACTCTGCCTCGGGGCCAAACACCGCCGTGTCCGCCAGTCCTGTGGATTGAAGATAAATTTCTCCACGCTGGGCGATGCCCCGCGGATCACGATTGTAAGCTTCCTTGGTCCCGGTCTCGGCGATGGTGCAAGTGACCGAGAGCGTCGGCACCGCGCAGAAAGGATCGATGAATGCCGTCGCAGGATCAGGCATCGCCAGCATGTCGCTCGCTTCGATGCTCTTCCAACCGCGTATGGACGAACCGTCAAAACCGAATCCTTCCTCGAACACGCTTTCGGTCAGTTCCGCGATCGGCACGCTGAAGTGCTGCCACGTGCCAAAGGTATCGACGAATTTCACATCGACCATTTTGGCGCCTTGTTTCTTCGCGTCGGCAATGACGCTCCTGGGAGTTTTCTGATTGGATTGTTCAGCCATAGGCTTATTTAAGTACGTCAAACGTTTGAACGAACAACATCCTCGCGCAGCACGTTACTGCGTCCGGAATTTTAAACGGCCTGTTCCCCTTTTTCTTCCGTGCGGATGCGAATCGCATCTTCCACAGGACTCACAAAAACTTTGCCATCACCGATCTTGCCGGTCTTGGCCGACTTCACGATCGCGTCAACGGCGGTCGCCACCAGATTATCCGCCAGCACAATCTCCAGCTTGATCTTGGGCAGAAAATCCACCGTGTATTCGTTGCCCCGGTAAATCTCCGTATGACCCTTTTGGCGGCCGAAGCCTTTCACCTCCGTGACCGTCATGCCTTCGATGCCGACGCTCGATAATGCGTCCTTAACTTCCTCGAGTTTGAACGGTTTGATGATGGCTTCGATCTTCTTCATTTGGCGCGCGGCGGATACTAGCCACGTGTTCCGACCTGTAAACACGAAAGCCCGAAAAATTTCTGAATAGTGCCGCGTGCTCCCCGGTCCGAACTGCCGGACCCAAAGATTTCTGCAAAACAGCGTTCTTGACAGTTGGGAGCAGAGATGTTTGGTTCGCGGTGGATTACGGAAGCTAGATTTCCAGAGCGATAGGAAATTGTTCTTTGAAATGAATCGCTCAACAGATTTCGGTCGGGCTCCAATACAGGGCCAGACCGAATATTCCACGTAGTCCTACTATTGTATTAGTTCGAAATTCCCCGGACCTGGACGGTCATCCACTGACTGCCAGGTCCGGTTTTTTTACACACATCATTCCCCGGCGCGGAGCAACGCGTTCATGCGCGTGAAATGTTCGGTGGGGAAGCCCATGGCCCGCTTTAGCTGAAAGTCTCTTTCCAGCACGTTCCCAATTCGCTCGCAACGGCGAAGGCTTTCCCAGTCCACGAAACGTTGCAGCCACGCCCAATGGCCCAATACCGGCACGGGATAATCACTGCCGTGGACAAGGCGCGTGCTGATTTCGGGCTGTAAGCATTTGCGAATGTGCCGCCCTCGAATCGGCACATTGAACGCGCTCGTGTCGCCGTACAAGTTCGGATGCTGCGAGAGCATTCCCACAAACGTTTCGAAGTAATCCGGGTCCATCAGCCCGCTCTTGGTGGCGCAATGCGCCGCGATCACCGTGACACCGTGTTCAAGCGGCAACCTCAACGTCCGCGGGTCCGACAGGCCCTTGTTGATCACCGGCACCGTGTGTTCGCCGCCGGTGTGCGCGAGCAACGGAAGTTTTGCGTCCGCCATGCGCTGCCAGAATTTTTTGTAGCGCGGATCGTTGCAGTCCACGTTGTGGCAGTTCGGCAGCAACTTCAGCATCACGGCGCCCGCTTCGAGACAACCCTCTAATTCATCCAGCGCATCGGCGCGCCCCGGGTGAATTGAAACCGCAGGCAAAAACTCTTCGTGCTCGCGCGCCAGTTTCAAAACGTAATCGTTCGGAACGTGAAACGATCCGCAGTTCAACTTGCGACCGCTCGCGTCGTAAACTTCGTCCTGCGCGAGAATGACCGCCGCGCTGAGAGAGGATTCGCGCACCAGCTTCGCCAGATGATTCGCGTACGCCTCATCGAATTCCGGTGCGCTCATGCTCACGCCCACGCCGATGTGCCGCAGCATGAACGCGGCGAGCGGCCGGTGCCAGGCACCGACCTTCAGCCAGCAGCCACTGCCGCGCTGGCCGTTGCCCACGATATGCACATGGGCATCAATCAGCGGCAGCGTTGAATGTTTCACGTTCCCTTGGGCGTCCATTGATGGCCATAATTCCAGAAACCAAAAGAAGCTGAATGAAATTCGCCAAGTTGATCGCACTGCTCTTTGCCGCCGTCACCGGTTTTGCCGCCAATGATCCATTCGCCGAAGGTGTGCGCACCACGGACCCGCTCACGCCCGAGCAGCAGCAGAAAACATTCAAACTGCCGCCCGGCTTTACGGTGCAGCTTGTCGCGGCCGAGCCGGAATTGCGCAAGCCGATGAACATGGCGTTCGATGGCGCGGGCCGTTTGTGGGTCTCGGAGTCCCGCGAGTATCCGTGGCCCACGAACACAGCGCCGCGTGACACCATCCGCATTTTTTCCGAGTTCGATGCCAATGGGCGCGCGCGCAAAGTGACGACCTTCGCGACGAACCTGAACATCCCGATTGGCGTTTATCCATTTCAAAGTCCGGCCAGCGATGGCTCTGGAAAACGGACGTTCAAGTGCATCGCCTGGTCTATTCCTAACGTCTGGTTGTTCGAGGATGTGGACGGCGACGGTGTTTCTGACAAAAGGGAAAAACTGCTCGGTCCGTTTGATTTCACGCGCGACACGCATGGCAACCAAGCTTCGTTCCGCCGCGGAATGGACGGTTGGATTTACGCCACACACGGATTCAACAATCGCTCGAAGGTCGCGGGCAAGGACGGCCACGAAATCACGATGTCCAGCGGCAACACGTATCGCTTTCGCATGGATGGCTCGCGTATCGAGCACTGGACCCACGGCCAGGTGAACCCGTTCGGACTCACCTTCGATGCGATGGGAAATCTTTATTCCGCCGACTGTCACAGTTCTCCCATCTATCAACTGTTGCGCGGCGGATGGTATCCTAGCTTCGGCGCGCCCGACGATGGACTGGGTTTCGCGCCCACGACGATTCAACATAGTCACGGCAGCACGGCGATTTGCGGGGTTCAGATTCTGGATGACGAAACGTGGCCCAAAGAGTTTCTTGGCGACCTCATCATCGGCAACGTCATGACCAGCCGCATTAATCGAGACCGAGTCGAATGGCGCGGCAGCACCAGCGTGGGGCACGAGTTGCCGGATCTTGTCACCGTTACCGATCCTTGGTTTCGACCAGTCGATCTTCAACTCGGTCCCGACGGCGCGCTCTGGGTCGCGGACTTTTACAACCGCATCATCGGCCACTACGAAGTGCCGCTCGTTCATCCCGGCCGCGATCGCGAACGCGGACGCATCTGGCGCATTGTGCCTCCGCAAGGGGCCGCCAGCGTCCCGCTGGCAACGGCGCTCACCCTGCCCAGGTCGCTCGATGAATTGATCAAGGAACTCGCTTCGGGAAACCGCGCGCGCCGTACGCTGGCCATGAATCATATCGCCGATCAGTTCGGCAAATCGGCCTCCGCCAATTTGCAGCACGCTCTCAAAAAGCCTCAGAACTCATTTCAGCAAGTCCACGCTCTCTGGCTGTTGCGCCGCTTCGATGCGCTTCAAGCGCGCGATTTGGCGAAGGCGGCGGATTCCGAGGATTCACAAGTGCGCGTTCACGCACAGCGCATTGTCGCGGACATCATCGAACAGAGTTCCCGTTCCGGATCGGGGGACAACACCAAGCTCTTGTTGGCTGCGCAGGACGTCGCCGAGAAAGGGTTGAAGGATCGTTCGGCGCTCGTGCAACGCAGCGCCGCCGAAGCGCTGGCCAGAGTGAGCGAGGGCAGCGCGCAACATATTCGATGTCTTGTTGATCTGCGCTCGCGTGTTCCGGCCGCTGACACGCACCTGCTTTATGCCGTGCGGGGCGCTCTCCGCGATCAGCTCTCGGAAGAAGCCGTGTTCCAAGCTGTCCTCCGCAAGAAGTGGGATATTGAGGCCGAACGCATCATCGCTGACGTGTCGCCCGCCGTCACGAATAGCGCCGCCGCGGTCTTCCTGGTTTCGTATCTTCAGAAAAACTCTGAGCCGCGAGAGGTGGCCGCGAAGTATCTCAAGCACGCCGCTCGTTTCCTGCCCAAGGAACGGATTGATGATCTCGCGATTATCGCCAGCGAAAAGTTCCGCGGCGACGTGGATCTGCAAGCCGCGCTCTTCAAGTCCGTTCAAGAGGGACTTGCGCAACGTGGCGTGGTGTTCAATCTGCGCATGAAAAGCTGGGGCACCACCATCGCCCAGGGTTTGCTCGCTTCTCTGCGCAGCGGCACAAACGAATGGGCTTCGCTTCCGGTCGAATCGAATCCCAACAGCGCCAATCCATGGGTGGTGCAGCGGCGAAAAAGCAGCGATAGCAAAGAAGCTGACTTCCTCTCCACACTTCCCGCAGGCGAATCGTTGACCGGCATCCTGCGCTCCAAGAGTTTTGCCGCGCCGAAAAAACTCACCTTTTGGATGGGGGGCCATGATGGTTCTCCCGACAAACCGCGGCAGAAGAAAAATTTCGTGCAGTTGCGCGACGCCAATTCTTCCGACGCAATTCTCACCGCGCCCGCGCCGCGCAACGATACGGCGCAACGCGTGACGTGGGATTTGAGTGGGCATGCCGGCAAACAGGTGGTTCTCGAACTTATCGATGGTGATACCGGCGGCGCCTATGCGTGGCTCGCCGTCGGGCGTTTCGATCCCGCTGTCGTGTCATTGCCGAAGGTCACGCCGAAATTGGTGGACGAACGGCTCCAAGGCGCGGCGCAGATCGCGCTTGCCACACGGGACGTTTCGCTCGAACCGCAACTGGCCTCGGCATTGAAGAGTCCCGCCGGTGTTGAAGCACGTGCGAGCCTGGCTGCGACGTTGCTGTCATTGAATTCAAAGCAATATTTCGGCGAGTGCGCGGAAATCATGAACGACGCGGGTGCATCGGAAACATTGCGTCAGCGTATCGCGCAATCCATCGCGGACGCGAACAATGAGGAAGGGCGCACGCTGGTCATCGCCGCGCTGCACCGCGTCCCTGAACGCGCCCAGCCGAAGTTCGCACTCGCATTGGCGACGTCCAAGCCCGGCGCGGAAGCGTTACTCAAGGAAGTGGAATCAGGGCGGGTTTCCGCGCGGGTATTGCAGAACCAGAACCTGAAGGAGAAGTTGGCGGCGTCAAAGGCCGCGGACGTGAAGACTCGCGTCGCAAGTCTCACGAAGAGCCTGATGCCGTTGAATGAGCAGATTCAAAAAGTGATCGACCAGCGAACGCGCGCGTTCACTCCGGCGCGTGCGTCCGCAGCGCGCGGCGTGGCTGTCTTCGAGAAGAATTGCATCTCGTGCCATCAGCTGGACGGCAAGGGCGCGCTCGTCGGTCCGCAACTCGACGGCCTCGGCGCGCGCGGCGCTGAGCGCATCATGGAGGACGTGCTGGATCCGAACCGCAACGTCGATGGCGCGTTTCGCGCCACGCTGTTCGAGTTGAACGATGGCGATGTGGTGTCAGGTTTGTTCCGCCGCGAAGAAGGTGAATTGGTTATCTACGCCGAGTCCACCGGCAAAGAATTGTCGGTTCCGAAAAAGAACATCAAGGAGCGTCGCCAATCCGAGTTGTCCTTGATGCCGGATAACTTTGCCGATGTGATTCCGTCCGGCGAGTTCGACGATTTGATCGCCTTTCTGCTGACGAAGACCGCAACGAAGAAATGAAAGATTGAAACCAAAGAGGTGCGCGCACAAATGGCAAGGATTTGGAGTGCGGTGACTCGTCACCGCTTTCGCCCCTTGGCCGACTGGTCGGCCAAGCAGAGCCGCGTTCAGCGGCTCGCGCGTGCCTCTTCATTCGACGGCGACAAGTCGCCCGCCAAAAGCGGTGACAAGTCACCGCGCTCCAAATCACTGCGGTTGCGGCGTCAGCCGCGCCAGGTCTATTTGTGTTCATCCGTGGTTTTGTTTCTGATCTGTTTCTCCGTTCACGCCTTGGAGATTTCGTGGACGAACAATTTGCTGACGGTGACCGGCGCGAACGTTCCCGGCGGCAAGCTCGACGTGTGGTATCTCGAAGCATTCTGTCGCAGCGGCGCGCACCAACGGGAATGGGGGAAGACTACGCTACCGCACAAAACCACGTTGCTCGCGAACGAAAATAATCGCGTACTGCGCTTTCGTACCTTGGTGGAAACGAACGTGGAAGTAACCCACGTCGTCACAGCGGGCGCGGATGAAATTGATTTCCGGTTCACGTTCGTGAATCACGGAGCCGGCGACATCGATCTGCAATGGTTTCAGCCGGCGTGCATTCGCGTGGAGAAGTTCACCGGTTGCGGGCAGAGCAATTACATCGCGCGCTCCTTTATCTTCACCGACCGAGGGCTGACCATGTTGGCGGCGGCCAGGCGAACGGAAGACGCGCTGTATCGCGGTGGTCAGGCTTACGTGATGCCGGGGGTCAGCACGAACGACGCAAACCCACGGCCGCTCTCGCTCGACCGCCCGGCGAACGGACTGATTGGCTGTTTCAGCGCGGACGGAAAGAAACTGCTCGCGACGGCATCAGACGCAACGCATGAGTTGTTCGAGGGCGTCTACGTTTGCTTGCACAGCGATCCGCGCGTCGGCGGATTGAAGGCGGGTGAGCGAAAGGAGATTCGCGCGAAACTTTACGTGATGACCAATGACATTCCGGCGTTGCTGCGACGATGCGAGAAAGATTTTCCAACGGCGGGGAAGTAGGTGTTGCGGTCTTCTGCTTCTGTTTCTCTTAATCGTAATCCGATTCGGGGAATCGATTAAGATTGAGAACACGATTACGATTACGAACCGGAAGGATTATCGATCCAAACAATCCCGCACCGTTTGCGCGAGCGTCTGCGGATTGTAAGGCTTCTGCAGAAAATTGATCCCATCAGAGAGCACAAAGTCTTTGCCCATGATGTCCGAGCTGTAGCCGCTGCTGAAGAGGACACGCAGGTTCGGTTTCTCCTGCTTCAGCGCTTCCGCCAAATCGCGCCCGGTGATTCCGTCGGGCATGACGATGTCCGTGAGCAACAGATCGAACTCGTGAGCGCGTTGGTTCCAAACATCAAACGCGCTGCGACCGCTGGCGGCGTCAATGACCGTATAGCCGTAGTCTTCGAGCACGCAGCGGACAAGCTCGCGCAACGGTTCTTCGTCCTCGACGAGAAGTATGCACTCCTTGCCGCCACGCACGACCTTCGCGGGGGCAGGGGCCGCCGTGAGAGGCTTGTTCGACACTGGCAGAAAAATTTCGAAGGTCGTTCCGCGTCCCACTTCGCTCTGCACAGAAATCCATCCGTTGTGTTGCTTTACGATGCCGTAAACCGTCGCGAGTCCCAAGCCGGTGCCAGACCCGACGTCTTTCGTCGTGAAGAACGGTTCGAAAATGTGAGCGAGATTTTCCTTCGGGATGCCGCAACCGCTGTCCGTCACGACCAACGCCACGAAGTCGCCGGGCCGGGCCTCCACATGGTGACTGGCGGTGACGGAACCGAAAGTGGCCGTCTTCAACGAAAGATCCAGCCGTCCGCCCTTGCGCATCGCATCGCGTGAATTGACCGCGAGGTTCATCAACACTTGCTCCAACATGCCCGGGTCCGCGAAAACGGCCGGCAGGTTCGAAGCGTAACGCACATCGAGCGCGATATCTTCGCCCAGCACGCGCTGGAGCATCTTCGCCATTTGGCCCACCGTCTCGTTGAGATCGATGTTCTTGGGTTGAATGACGTTGCGCCGGCTGAACGCGAGCAATTGGCGCGTCAGGCTCGCGGCGCGTTCCGACGCTCGCGCGATTTCCTGCGCGGCATGGTGCAAGTCCGGCGTCAGGGTTTTCGCGACCAGGTTGGCTGCGTGCCCCTGCACCACGGTGAGGATGTTGTTGAAGTCGTGCGCCACTCCGCCCGCGAGCTGGCCGACGCATTCCATTTTTTGCGACTGAAGTAACTGCGCTTCCAACGCGAGTTTGTCCGTGATGTCGCGGCTGATTCCCACCAGGCCGCTGATCTTTCCATTCGGATCGTGCAACGGAACTTTGGTCGTGTGCAGCACGCGCTTCACGCCATCGATGCCAATGATGGGCTCTTCTTGATCGATGATGGGCTTGCCCGAGCGGAGGAGAGCCTGATCATCCTGATGGTAGCGAATCGCGACATCCGGCGGGAAAAAGTCGAAGGCCGTCTTGCCCGCCGTTTCCTCTGCGGACTTCATTCCCATTAAGGTGACGTTTGCCTTGTTGTTGACGAGATAACGCGACTCCGTGTCCTTGACGTAGATATAGTCAGGAATGTGATCGATCATCGTGCGCAACAAATTGCGCTCGCGAATGAGGTCCTGTTCCATGCGCTTGCGATCCATGACGTCGATGATGAAACAGACGCCGCGATCGGGTTGGTCTTCCAACGTCGCCGCGCCCAACAAAATCGGGAGCCGCGATCCATCTTTGCGCAGGTATTCCTTCTCGAACGGCGTGCATACGCCCATCGTCGCGATTTGATTGAGCGCCCGGCGATCCATCTCCGCGAATTCCGGCGGCGTGAGCGCTCCCGAATTGACGCGTCCCTCGAGCATGTCCTCGCGCGTGTAACCGATCATCTCCAGGAAACGTTCGTTCGCATCCGTCACGCGGCCATCGGTGTGCCAGAAGTAAATTCCCACCATGTTCGAGTCCATGATGCGGCGGAACCTGGACTCACTTTCGCGCAAGGCCGCTTCGGCTTCCTTGCGGCTGCTGATGTCCCACAAGTTGCACGCGACGGCTTGAATGGCCAGGTCATCGATGAAATTTTGCGCGACGGCTTCCATCCATTTCCACGAACCGTCCTTGTGCCGGCAGCGAAATTCCGACGAACATTTCGCACGCGGCGTGCAAATAATTTCCGCAAAGGATTCCAGCGGCGCCTTCACGTCATCGGGATGAATGAGCGAGAACATGTCGAGGCCAATTAACTCGCTCATCTCGTAACCCATGAGATGCGTCATGGCGGGTGACACGAACGAGGCGATGCCGAACAGATCCACGAGCACGAAGCCCGCGGGCGCATTGTCAACGAGCGTTTTTAATCGTCGTTCGCTGCGGACAATTTCCGCGGAAGGCGTGGCGAGTCGGCTCAGTTCAAGTTGTGTCACGGCCTGGCGGGCGAGTCGCGCGAAGGCGGCGCGTTCTTCAGAGCCGAGGATGTGCGGTTGATAACCAACGACACAGAGATGACCGAGCGCCCGGCCATCATCCGTGATCAAAGGCGCGCTCGCGAAAAAGCGGATGCGCGGCTCACGTCGAACGAAGGCATGCTCGCGCCAATATTTGTTCGCCGTCGTATCGCCCACCACGGCCAGTCCATCACTCGCGGCGACCGCCTCCAAACAGAATCTTGTCTCGCGCCACAGTTCGGCCGGATCGGCGCCGTCTTCTCCAGCCAGCCAGCAGTGCGTGTCCTGGCCCACTGTCATGATCACGAGAGGCGCGCCACAAACGTGCGCGGCCAGCGCGAGCAGGTCGTCGAATGAATGGTCGGCTTCTGGAGTTGCCGCGCGCGGCAGTGCGGGGCGAGAGATAAGCACGGTATGTCCAGACACGCGCGAGTGTCCGTTGCTGGCGGCGTGGCTGCCATTCACCGCGGCAGCCACCGGCAAATCATTGGGGAAAGTTGGATTCAATGACGTTGAATTCATCGAACCTTTCGAGATTGTTCTTAAGTGGCACATCCCGGAACGGGACACCGCATTTGCAATGTTTTGGGTGATTCCCTCTTGCGGCGAGAGGCAGTTAGTTGCTGCTTGACGCTTCGCCACAGGCCACACGTCAATGCTCTCCATGAATTCCGCTCTTGGATGGTTCGTGGCAGCGCTCTGCACGGCTTTGACCGCATCCGCAGCCGACTGGCCGCAATGGCGTGGCCCGCACCGCACCGGCCACGCTGCGACGGATGCGAAGCTCATCGAGAAAATTCCGGCTGAACCAAAGACTATTTGGCGCATCAAAGCTGGCGAAGGGCTGGCATCGCCAGTGGTCGTGGACGGCAAGGCATTTCTCTTCGATAACCAGAACGGCAAAGAAACGTTGCGGTGCGTGAATGCCGCCGATGCGAAGGAGGTTTGGAGCACGTCCATCGATGACGTATTCAAGGACAGCCAGGGGCCGTCTGGCCCCCGCTGCACGCCGGTGGTGGATGGCGACCGCGTTTATGTGCAGTCATGCCGCGGAGAGTTGCAGTGCCTGAGCGTCGCGGACGGGAAGAAAATCTGGGGCGCGAACTTCACGAAAGACTTCGGCGCGACGTTCATCGGCGAGAAGGGCGCAGCGCAAGGTGCAGCCCGGCATGGTAACAACGGTTCGCCCGCGATCGATGGTGATCGTCTCTACGCGCAAGTCGGCTCGACGAATGGTGCGAGCGTCGTTTGCTTCGACAAGAAGACCGGCAAGGTGATTTGGAAATCGCAGAACGATGTGGCGGGTTACGCCGCGCCCATGGTCGCGACCATCGCGGGCACGAAGCAACTCGTCAGCTTCACTGCGGACGGAGTCATCGGATTGAAAGCGGATGACGGCGAACTACTCTGGCGCGTACCCGTGAAAACCGCGTTCAGTCGCCACGCGACCACGCCGGTAATTTTCGATGACATCGTGGTGGTCTCGTCGCACCAGGTTGGACTCATGGCGATTCGGATTTCGAAATCGGGCGCGGGGCAAAAAGCGGAACAGGCGTGGTTGAGCAAAGAGGCCGTCATGAACTTCGCGAGTCCCGTCGCCGTGGGCCGGCATCTCTACGGACTTGGCCCGGCGAAGAACATCGTGTGCGTGGACATTCCGACCGGCCAAATGCTCTGGAGCAAAGACGGCGGGTTCACCACTTCGGCGGACAAGGCCCACGCCACGTTTCTCGTGCTCGGCCAAAACGTCCTGATGCTGACGGACGGCGGCACGCTCGTGCTCGTCGCCGCCGATCCAAAACAGTGCCGCGAACTGGGCCGCGTGCAGGTCTGCGGCGCGAACTGGTGCAACCCGGCTTACGTGGACGGCAAACTCTTTCTACGGGACGGCTTGCGGCAGAATGGCGAATGGATGTGTCTCGCGATGGTTCCGTAATTGAGATGTTTCGAAGCCTGCGACTGCGTTCAATGCCTTGCTCCGCAAGGCAATCGAGGCAAATCACTCTTCCATGATTCGGTAGAATCGTTGGGGTTGCCACATCAAGGAATCTTCGGCGGTCGCAATGCCGTTGGTGATGACGACTTGTTGGGTGAGCGTTTGCCAGTTGGATTCACACAGGGAGTTCTTGAAATCGACGCGATAGGACTTCTGCGGCTGGACCGGCCACGAGAGCACGATGTTGGTCGCAGATCGAGCGGCGCGCGCGGCGAATGGTCCCGGCGCGCCGACGAAGGTGACTTCATCGAGCCAGGCTGTGTCCTGCCCGGAGTGATCGCTAGAATCCTTGTGATAGCGCCAGAGCAGGACGTGCGTTTCGGGTCCTAGCGAGTAGGTCCGGAATTGCCAGGGAACTTCGCCGGAGATGCGCTCGGCGGGCATACCGTTGGTGAGAAACTCGAGGTAGTCGTAAGTGAACTCGGACGAGATACTCCACCAGAACGTCAGCGTCCCCGGACCGGCCACAGTGGTTTCAAGCCAAGACTCTTCTTCGTGAGTAATGGTGCCGCTGCGCGCGGACGCGACGCCGTCGTGCGACGTGTTGGTTTGGCCGAACCATTCGGCATCGCCGCCCGTGCTCCAGACGAGCGAGGTCGAGTTCAGCGCGATGGGCAACGGGACTGACGGCAAGACGGTGAGAGTGGCGGGCACGCTGGGTCGGTTGGCGAAACGGTTGGAGACAACGACATCGTAGTCGCCTGCGTCGGCGGGTTGGGCGTTGGAGATGATGAGAAAGTCATTAGTCGCACCGGGAATTCCGGCGCTGTCTTTGCGCCACTGAAAGAAAATTGGACCTAACCCGCGCGCGATGACGCTAAACTGAGCGGTGCCGCCCGTTGCAACAGTCCGGTTCACCGGATGTTCTTCGAAGAACGGCGCGGGCAGATGGCGATTCTGCCAGACAGTGTAAGTGAGCGCCGTGGGCCACTGGCCATCCTGAGTGCCGCCGGGCACGGCGTCGTTCCAATCCCATCCCACGAAGGCGATCAGTCCGTCGCCCAAGGCGAAGCAGACGAGCGCGCTGTGCGGGCCATTCGTGTAAATGCTGAGTGCGTTCGGCGGCAACGTGTCGCGCAGCAACACGCTGATCGAGAGATTGTCAGCGAGTTCGCCGGGCGCGTCTTCGAAGGAGGTCCATCGCGCGTCGCGCGTGAGCCTGTGCGTGTTTCCAGAGGGATTGTTGGTTTCCTGAAGCGCCAGGCCAAAGACGTCGTTGAGGAAGTTCGCCGCGCGCAGCGCACTGCCGCCGTGCACGATGAGCTTGCCGCCACCAAACACAAAATTGGAAAGAGCCTGCCGCGTGGAAGCGGAGAGGTCCTGCACGAGATCGCGCGTCTCGAATTCGGGGAAGAGCAGGTTGGGATAATTCGTCACCGCGGAAGCGATGTTCGTGAAGGTGGTCACGGGAAAGTTCGGCAACGCGGCCTGCAAGTTGTCCGACTCCGCGCTCGTCCCACCGCTCGTATCCACGTAGCGCGCGTCGTCAAAAATCGCGATGCTGTTCTCGCACAGATAAATAGTCAGGGCCGCGTTCGAGCTGAACGTTGAACCGTGCGCGTTGGAAACGACCACGCTGTATTGGCCTTCGTCAATCATGGCCGCGTTGGAAAGAACGAGATTGGAAGATGTCGCGCCGCTGATGTTGACGCCGTTGGCGAGCGCTACGCCATTTTTCCGCCAACGGTAAGTGAACGGTCCCGGGCCGACGGCCGTGGCGGTGAAGCTCGCCGTCCCGTTGCAAACGATGCTCAGGTCCTGCGGCTGGACGGCGATCTCAGGCGCGTCGGCTGGAACAAAGTTCGTGTCGCAAGTGACGATGAGCCGGTCCAGGCGCGCGCCACTCTCGCGGCTGCGAAAGACAATCGAGTTGGTGCCGGCGTGAAGTTGAAGCACGCGCGGATCGATCGACCACGCCGCGCCGCCGCCGCGGCCATTGAGGCGCGTCCACTGCCAGTTGGGTGACGGCGTGTGGGTAACATCATAAATATCTTCCAAGCCGTTCACCGACACAAAAAAGGAATCGCTGCTGCTGCTCGCGGCGAGCACCCGACACCACAGAATGAATGGGCCGTCCGATGAGACCTGCACCGTCCACGTCGCGGTTCCGACATTGGCACTCGGCGAGGAAATGTATTGGTCGCCCCAGGCTTGCGTATCACTGCCGAGCGTCATGGGCGAGGTGCGTGTCGCGCTTTCCGCTTCGAACAGAATTGGCGCGCAACGGTTCGTCACAACCTCGATTGAAGCCGAGAGCGTCATCGACAGCGCATCGGGAGAAATGCTGCCAATTGTCACGCCGGTATCGATTCCGTCGTAACGCCGGCTGCTGGGAAACGAATATGCGGAGAGGGAATCGCCTGCATTGTAGTAATCGCCCGCGTTGGCGTTGCCTCCGCCGGCTTCGATTTCTTCGAGGCCGTCGGCTTCCATCAGGCGCAACAGCTTATGGTCGGTGAACGAATTATCGTAAAGATAGTTGAACTGGCTGGCGTCCAGCCGCGCATCGACGTGCCAGACGAGAATGCCGTTGCCAGGATTGGCCGAATCGTTGTTCACGCGAAAACGATTCTCCGCGATGAAGTATTCCTCGAAGCGGTTCGTGCCGGAAATGCCGGGCATGACAATCACCGCGTCGGACTGCGCGGCGACAGCGCCGAGGGTCACGTTGCTCTGACCGGCGGACACAACCCTGGGCGTGAGCCATTCGAGGACGAATTTGCTGAAGGCGTTATGGTCGGCGTAATTCCCCGCCATCATGTCCAGTCCGCCCACGCCGCCGCGCGGCCCGACATTCGCGTCGTAGTCGTAGTAGTCGGGCAGGCCGAGGCCATGACCTGTTTCGTGAATGATGTAGCCAGGATCGAAAATTGCGCCGACTGGATTGGATTCCCATTGCCAGGAGAAGCGGTTGAACTCGACGCCATCCGCCACGATGGGGGTGGGCAGGCCACTGTAATACGCCCACCAAAAACTGCCCCAGCCCGTGTGCTGGCCCGACCATAGAATCGCGAAGTAATCCACCTTGCCGTTCCCGTCGCGATCGTATTGCGCGAAGTCGTGAATGGGATCGAAATGCTGGATGAGTTCTGCGATGACCGCCGCGGTGCCGCCGTTGGTGGGATACCACTCGCGCTCGTGTTGCATCGTGTGCCAGTCCAGAAGATTGCCTTCGAGTTCGAGCTGATTGTAGGAAGCGCGACGGTAGTAATTGCGGAGGCTCTCCTTGGGATAACGCGCCGGGTTGCCGTCCTCGAACAACGCGCTCTGGATATTCGACACTGCGTTGACGTGAGGCTGGTCGGGAAAATCGATGAGGAACACCGGGAAACGATTCGTGCCCTTCGTGGGCATCCCTTGCCAGGCGGGCGGGGGCGACTTCGGCGTGGCGGAGTCGGGATTAGCGAGTTGCTTTAGTCGCAAGGACGCTCGGCGCGCGAGGTCCGGCCGCATGATGTGGTTTTCAAGCTTCGCGCTGAAGGCTGCTCGCTCGGCGAAAGTTCCATCGCGTTTATACTGCTCAACCAATTCGGGCGGAGGCGGCTGGAGTGCGATGGCGACGCTGCTGAATAAAATGCAGCCAAGCATCAGGAAGGAAGTCGCGGATGCAAACGCAATAGAGCCAAAGCTTGGATCGGCTTGAGGTTTCATTGCGTACCATCTGATTCACTTGCCTCCCGCGGAGGCCCGCCGGCAGCAGCGTGGCAAAAAACGTAGCGCCGAACAAGAATCAACTGGATGCCTTTGATCTTGGTGTTTCGTTCGCCGCTTTGACCTGCTCAGAAATTGAGATGCGCCCTGGTGCAACCCGCTTACGTGGACGGCAAACTCATTTTGCGCGACTGCCTGCGGCAGAACAGCGAGTGGATGTGCCTCGCGCTACTGCCGTGATTCGGCGAACATCATGGGAGTGAAAAGAATCGCGCTCCTATCCCTCACGACGGTGTTTCTCTGGCCGTCATCCAGCTGCGCTTAGACGCCGGGGCAACGGGCGGCGGCGGCGGACCTCTCAGCACGGCTGGCAAAATCACGGCCGACGCGGCTGCCACTTCCGGCAACTGGGTCTTTTTTGCGGTGACCTACGATTCGTCCGTGAGCGGTGGTGAAGTGCGATACTACTTTGGCAAATCGGATCAGGCGGCTTCGCTGGATGTCGCCGCACCTTACGCGCGCGGGCCGGTCCTTACTTCTGGCACCCTCACTGCGGGCAATTTCAATTCTGTTGATGTTCCGGCGCGAATCGGCGCCGGACCTGATGGACCCAGCCGCGTCTTCCGGGATTGATCGATGAACTGCAAGTCTTCGACGAAGCCATTTCACTGGAACAGATTCAGCAGTTGCAATTCGCCACCACGACCGGGCCGACGCTCACCGCTGTGCCCGATGGTGACGAGATCGTCCTCTCTTGGAAATCTTCCGCGAGCTTTCAACTCCAGTATCGCGGCGATGCAGCGCAGGGGACTTGGGAAAACGAAACCACGCCGCCGCAAGTGAGCGGGAATCTCCGCACGCTGCGCCTCCCTTTGACGAGCGCGAACCGGTTTTACCAACTCCGGAGTCCGTAAACTGAGCGCGCCGCTACTCGTCGTAGCGCGACGAGTTTCACCACGTGGTTGGCAGCTTTCAACGGCGACCTCGGTCCACTGTTGTTGAAAGGATGTCGGCGCGGCACCGAGCAGATGATGCGGCAGATCTGCGAGTTTGCGCAGTAAGGACAGCGCAATCAACGCGGTAAGGAGCACGAATTGAACGAGCAGAAATCGTTTCAAGGTAGGGCCGACGGTGTTTGGAATGGTGGCGGGCATTCATCTGATCTCTTCTTGGGACACCGTCAATAGCGCTGTCTTGACATTCGGATCGTGCAGACGGGCGACGCGTTCATAGATCGATTGCGCCAGTAATTCGCGAATCGCTTTGAGCAGGAGCGGCAGGTCAAGAGGCTTCTCCATCAGCGCATCGACTTTGTTCGTAACAGCCCGCTCGTACTGATGTGGCCGTGCCGTAATGACGATCACGGGCAAGAGAGGTTGCATCTGCTGAATGGTGTGGAGCACTTCCCATCCGTCCATTCGCGGCATGTTCAAATCGAGCAGCACGAGGTCGTAGGGAACGACTAGATATTTCACTGCGGCCTCCCGTCCGTCGCGTGCCAAGACCACATCGTAATTCTCCATTTTCAAGGCACGGCCGAGGAATTCCCGAATGGACGGATCGTCGTCCACCAGGAGCACGCAGTTGCGCTCGGCTTCGGCGTGTGTGGTGCGAGCAACCACTTCCCCTGTGCGACTGTTTGGTGCACAACTGCTGCGCGTGGTGGCGTGATCAGACTGTTTGGCGTCGGGTTTGTTCAAGAAGCGAAAAGCGGCCTTGTCCTGAATCGCTCCGCGACGCAGGCGCTGGCGCTCCGGTTCCGACAACAGATATTTGATCCCGTTGAGAAGCACTGGGAAATCCAGCGGCTTCTCCATTAAAGCGTCCGCTCCCGACTTGGCCGCTTGCTCGGTCTGATGCGGCCGGGCCGTGACGATGATGACGGGCACAAACGGCCAGAGCTTGTGCATCGTGCGGAAGATTTCCCATCCATCTTCATCCGGCATATTCAAATCCAGGAGAACAAGATCGGGCGAGCCGGCGAGGAACATGGAAACTGCCTCGCGCGCAGTGGCGGCGACAATAACATCGTAGCTCTGCTCCTCCAAAACACGCGCAATCCATTCGCGCACTGAGGTGTCATCGTCCACGACGAGAATCCGCCTTCGCATGGAAATGTATCCGGGCTGGCGGAGAAAACGCGTCTTCGGGTCGGCCGCTTCCTTTCCGCTGGCCAGGGGCCGAGACGTATCCTTGGTGGACCCGGATGTCTCGTGATCGCGAACGAGGCTTGGCGTTGTATTCAGGGTTCGGGCGCGCAAAATGTTCACAGATTCGATTAGCGTAAGCAGTGCCAGCGCGTTAGTGGACCGGTCGGAGATTGATTCTACGGCAGTCGCGAGCGATTCACGACGGCGCCCGCGGCTGCAGCTGCTTACTTGACAACCATTGAGGTAATTTGTTGACCACTGTTGCACCTCTCAGGCAAGTGAATCGCATTGACCTGCCCGTGCTTTTCATCGCGATGCGATGGCTCCTTCCGGGCGTTCGAGATCTTCCACCAACTCGGGATACAAGGTTTTCATGCACTCAGGGCACAGCGAATGAGTGAAGTAGGCCTTCGGATGCTCCGTGATGTAGGCTTCCATTGTTTCCCAGTCGCTGCCGTAGCGGACTCTCTTGCAATTGGTGCAGATCGTGATGAAGCCCTCCAGTAAGCGGAGCGAGCGGTAGAGCTTCCGAATGAGTGAAATTTCGATCCCGATGATGATGGCGTAACTGACAATCTCGATGAAGATTTCGCCCGCGCGCTGGCCGACGGACGTGGACGCTGCGCCGAATAAGTAATGCGGGAGGTCCACAGCTTCGTTCAAGAAAGTGATGCCGATCAACGCGCCTAAAATCAGAAATTGGTACACGACGTATTTGCGTGCGCCGACGGACGGCGGGTCCGGCCGTTGGATGTTCGGAACGGTGATGGTTTTCATGGCTTGTTTTCCTCCTTTGGCCGCGCTGGCAGATAATGAAACTCAACCGGTTTTCCGACGAGTCGAGCCAGACGTTCCTCCGTGGGTTCGTCCAGTAGCCCGCGAATGGTTTCTAACAATTTTGGGAAGTCCAACGGCTTCTCCATCAGCGCGCCGACTCCCGCAGCCAGCGCCGGGAAAAGCTGGTTCGGTCGCGCTGTAATAATGATGATTGGCACGATCGGATTGTCGCTAGTGAGCCGTTCGAACGTGTCCCAACCGTTTTTCACCGGCAGATTCAAATCGAGCAACACAAGATCCAATTCCGTCGCCGCTGCGATGTCCAATGCTTCCTGTCCGTTCGCCGCGGGCAGCACCTGATAGCCTTCCGCGATCAGCAGTCGGCCCAACATTTTTCGAACGGACGGATCGTCATCCACAAGCAACAGTTTGCGTTTCATGGTTTTGAGCGACGGAGCAAAGCGATGTTCGCGTCGCGGGAACAGGACCTGAATCGTGCTTGAGTTCATGAATTGATTTTTGCATCGGCCAGAGCAGGCGCGCTCAACAAAGCTGTCTTGAAGTAGGGATCGCTCAAGCGCGCGGCGTGGGCTGCGTTCGACTCGGCGAGCAGTCGTTGGATCGTTTCAAGTAGGAGGTGCAGGTCGAGCGGCTTTTCCATCAGCGCATCCACTTTGCTCTCTCGGGCTTGTGCATACTGGTGTGGCCGCGCGGTAATCACGATCACCGGCACGCGTCGTTTCCAATAATTCATGAGACGCCACGCCTCCCAGCCGTCCTTGTCCGGCATATTGAGGTCGAGCAACACGAGGTCTGGCGGACCGGCCATGAACCGCAGTGCGGCGTCTCTGCCGCTAAAGGCGAAAACCACATTGTAGTTCTCCGATTCCAGAACGCGGCCGACCATCGTGCGGATGGAAGCGTCGTCGTCAGCGAGCAGAATTGTTTTTTTCATGAGTTGAAATGGTTGCGTCGCCACGCGCCTGTGGCTGGCGAGAAGCCTGCCACAGGCGTTGAATGTCGCGGTTCAACTGCGATTGAGTTGTGTGGCCGCGCCCGCGGCGTGGTTTTCGTGGCTGATGGTGATCTTTTTGGCCACCAGATGATCGCCCTCCTTGTAGTATTCAATGTTCACATGCTCGCCGGGTTTCAGATCCGTTGCCGTCACGGTCTGCGACTTGCCCAGCAGATGCTCGCGTTGCTGAAACGTCGTGTTTTCGTTCCACGTGAACACATCCGTGTCCTTCGAGTGAGCTTTCTCGACCGTCAGCGTTTTTCCCGTGGGGTCCACGCTTTCGATCTTGCCGCGCTCGTGCGAGGCGGCCTTGAACTCCGCGCCGCTGGCCATCATCCCCACCAAGCCGGTCGCGCACAGCGCCGTCAGGAGGAGCTTTGCCGGTTGAATTCGTTTTCTCATAACGTGCCTTTCCTTTCGTTCACTTTGCTTCAAGCGAACCTTGGAATCAGAAGAGCCGCCGTCGTGCCATTGCGGAGGAGACGTGCGTTTGGCGGGTTGTCGAACGCGTGCAAAGTGTCTCGTGGTAAACCGCCGAACAGAGTTGGACAACGGCTTATCACCTCAGCCAGCGACGCCAATTTTTCAGGCCGTGAATACGATGTGTGCGTATTCAGCCGGCCTTCTGCTGATTTCGCGACAGGGCATATCGCGTCACCACGGAAGCGAGCAAACTCACCGGGGCCGCGAGTAGCAACGAGCCAAGCAGCAATGGCGCGCCCACGTGCAGAAATGTTGTCCAGCTCAGCCATTCGTGCGGCCGCAGATGCGTGTGATGAAGATGTTGTGGCCAGTGATGCGGCTGGTTCAGCAACCAATAACCAACCTCATACTCAGCGCGCAAAAGGAACGGGAGAAACGGCAGCGCGAGATCGTGGACGGTCACACCAATCACCGCAGCGATTTTGTTTGCGCGCAGCAGGACCGCGAGGAGCAGCGTCAACAGCGTCTTGAGTCCGAAGAGTGGCGTGAAGCCGATGAGAATTCCGATGGCCAGTCCGCGCGCGATGCACTCGGGCGAATCTTCGATGCCGCAAAGTTTCCGGCACGATTCAGAGAACCACCGTTTCATGATTCAAGTTCCGCCCGAGGGATCGGGGCGCAAACCAAATCGAGTGAGTTTTTCGCGCAGTGTCAGCCGGGAGATGCCGAGCAGGCGCGCGGCCTGGAGTTGATTGCCGTGCGTGAGCTGAATGGCCTGGCTGATGATTTCCTTTTCCGCGCCTTCAAGCAGGCGTGCATGGGAGTCGGCGAACTCACCGCGCTGTGCGGCGGCGAGCAAGGCTGCGGCGAGATCGCGTAGCGTTTGGCCGTCGGGCTCTGGGGCACCGGCAGGCCGGCTCGTTGCGGCGCTCACATGATCGAGGTTGATTGTGTAACCTGCGGCGAGGAGCAGAACTTTGCGGACCACGTTTTCCAATTCGCGAACGTTGCCCGGCCACGGCTGTGCCTGAAGAAATTGCATCGCGTCGGGATGAATGGACGGAGCTTCAGCGCCCAACGCCGCGCCGTGCTTCTGCAAAAAGTAGTGAGTCAGTTCCGGGACGTCTTCGCGGCGTTCGCGCAACGGCGGCATGTTCAAGACCACGACACTGAGCCGGTAATAGAGGTCTTCACGAAATTGTTTTTCCTGAATGGCACGTTCCAGGTCGCGATGCGTGGCGGCGATGACGCGCACATCCACGGAAATGTTTTCCTTGCCGCCGAGCCGTTGCAACGAACGCTCCTGTAACACGCGCACGAGCTTCACCTGCGTGCCGGGCGTCATGTCGCCGATCTCGTCGAGAAAAAGGGTGCCGCCATTCGCCTGCTCGAACCGGCCGAGACGCCGCGCCTCCGCCCCGGTGAACGCGCCGCGTTCGTGACCGAACAGTTCGCTCTCCAACAGCGTCTCGGGAATCGCCGCACAATTGATGGCGATGAACGGCGCGTTCGCTCGCTCGCTGTGCTGGCAAAGCGCGCGCGCGATGAGTTCCTTGCCCGTGCCGGTCTCGCCACGAATAAGCACGTTCACCGGCTTGGCGGCCACGCGGCCAATCTCTTTGTAAATCGCCTGCATCCCGCGGCTCGCACCGATGATCGTGTCGCCCGCGCCCGCTGGCGTGCCGAGATTCACCGGCTCGGACATCAATCGGCTTGTCACCAGCGCCTTGCTCACGACTTCGAGCAGTTCCGGCATTTCAAATGGCTTGAGCAGATAATCGAACGCGCCGCGCTTGGTGGCTTCAATTGCGGTTTCCGTTGTCCCGTGCGCCGTCATGAGAACGATGGGCAGGCGAGGCTTTGCTTCATGAAGTTCGCGAACCAGATCGAGTCCGCTCAGGCCCGGCAATTTCAAATCGCTGAGAACAACGTCGAACGGTTCGTCACGTGCGCGCGCCAGACCAGAATCCCCGCGTTTCTCCACCACCACGTCATGCCCTTCGCCAGCGAGCAGTCGCTGCAGCGTGATCGTGATGCCCGGATCGTCCTCAATGAGCAGGATTCTGGTCTTCATGTTCTTCAACGCGCCGGAGGACAATACCGAACGTGGTCCCACGATTCATCTCCGTTTGATACTGCAAAGCGCCGCCATGCTTTTCGACGATTCGCGCCGCGATGGAGAGACCGAGGCCAGTGCCAGTGTCCTTGGTGCTGAAAAATGGATCGAAGAGACGTTTCTCCGCGTCCGGCGGAATACCCTTGCCCGTGTCAGCGACTTCGAGAATCACCACGTCAGTTTCCCGTTCGGCCAATCGTTTGTGATCAAGCCGTGCGCGCAACTTCACCGTCCCATTTTGTCCAATGGCATCAGCACCGTTCTGCACCAGGTTGATGAGCACCTGTTTGATCTGCTGCGGATCAACGCGGACGCGGACGGGCGGCGAATCTTCCACCACGAGCTTGATGCCGGATTTTTCCAACTGCGGCCTGAGCAAATCTCGCACTTCGCGCAACGGCTGATCCGCGGGCACGGTTTGCATTTCCGGATCGGACGGGCGGGCAAACAAAAGAAAATCGCGCACAATGCGTTCAAGCCGGCCGAGTTCATTGGCCATGAGGTCAGCATCCGCGTGCTCTTGCGTGCCCGGCTGCAACTTGCGCTGGTGCATGAACAGCCACGCCTTGATCGCCGTGAGCGGGTTACGGATTTCGTGCGCGACACCCGCAGCGAGCACACCAAGTGAAGCCAGTTTTTCTTGCCGCTCCAACAACGCCTGACTCTCGACGAGCTTTACCTGAAGCGGCGCAATCAATTGCTGATACACCGCCACAGCCAGCCATACCCCGAAGGCCAGCAGTAAAAACAGTGCGACGAGCAGCAACGTGCGCAGATGTGCCAGCGAGTGATTCGATTCATTCAGCGCTTCCAGCAGCGTCGCGCGATGTGCCTCGGCCAGTTCAGAAGCCAGGTCGAGCAACCGCGCGGTCTGGTCTTCAAAGCGTGCGAATTCCGCGATCGGCACACGCGCGCTTGCGTCGGATTTCACTTTCGCTTCGATCTGTTGCGCAGCGGCAAGGTAATCGTCGTAAGCAGTGTTGATCTGGTCGAGCAGTTCGCGCTCGCGCTGCGACGACAAGTGCTGCTCGTCAATCCAGCGGTTCAACTCCTTCCAGTCCGTCTCGAATTGCGTCCACTCGTTCATGTCGTGAGTGGTCGCGAGTTTCAGCAGGCGTTCGTTAAGATCCATCAGTGTCTGCTGGAAATGATGGGC
>Ga0193753_10000643_pt1 | contig 33195 bp, 29 predicted proteins | sample H1c2metaG_FD_144925 | JGI IMG/M metagenome (GOLD analysis project Ga0193753, IMG submission 144925) | Soil microbial communities from a riparian zone of the East river system, Colorado, United States - H1c2 | ecosystem: Environmental > Terrestrial > Soil > Riparian zone | place: USA: East...
CTTGGGAGAGGCGATTTCCAGACGGCGACTCGCCTCTCCCAAGCCGTTCTCGATTGGCGCGATGCCGACAGCATTCCTCGGCCGAGCGGCGCGGAGCGTGACGCGTACATCAAGGCGGAGTTGCTTGCGCTGCCGACGAACGCCCCGTTCCGCGAGATCGAAGAACTGCAAGACGTCATCGGCATGACGCCGGAGATCTACGCTAAAGCGCTGCCGTATCTCACGACGCACGGAACTGCGGCGGTGAATCTGAACAGCGCGCCGGTACCGGTGCTGCGCGCTCTCCCTGGGATGACCGACGCAACGATCAACATGATTCTGCAGCTTCGGTCGCAAGGCCAACACATTCCAGACGTCGCATCGATCTTCGCGCAGCGCGGAGGCCGCCAGCCGCCCGGACAGCTTGGCGGTCAGGCCGTGCAAAATCAGTTGCAGGCCGCGACGACGACCAATACCACGGAAGTCGAATTCATCTTCACCGCGCGCGTCGGGCCGCAAGCGCCGCCGGCCAAGCTCACCGCGATTCTTCGGAAGCCGCAGGGCGGCAACACCGTGACGATCACGTCGAAACAATGGTGAGCCGCACGCGCGCCGAGCCCAGCTCGAAGAAGAGTATTCGGACGGGGGTCGCGATCTCTCCGACTGAATTGTGCGCCGCGGACATTCGTCTGCGCGGCTCGTCGTTTCGCGTTCCGCTCGATCCGCCCAACGGTGATGGCACCGGGTGGACGTCGCTCACGTCGGCGCTCTCCGATCTCGCGCGAACGATCGGCGTGACGGAAGGAACGCTTGCCGTCTCGCTCATGCCGCCGCTCACCGAGATGCGGCGTCTCGAGTTGCCGCCGCTGCGCGACGACGAGCTACAGCGATTGCTGTCGCGCAACGCCGGCAAGTACTTCGTCAACGCGCGCACGCCGCAACTCGTCGGAGCCACGCCCGCTGGGCGAAAAGTGCGTGGCGCACCAAGTCCGGTGATCGCCGCGGCGGCGTCTACGCGTCTCATCGCTGCGATTCGCGCGGCGGCGCAACAAGCGGGCTGGGAAGTAGAAGGAATTGCGCCGGCTGAAAGCGCGTGGGCCGGAGCGGCACTTGCCCTCTGGCCTGCGTTTTCGCGACAGAGCGCCTACGCGCTCATCGCGCACGACGCCCGAACGGACCTGCTGCAGCTCGAAAATGGCCGGCTCGTCAACGTGCGTCGCTTTCACGCCGGCGCCGCCGATGCTCCCATGATCGTCGACGCCGTTGGTCCGTCGGCGCGTATCGGCGTCGCAGGTTCGCCGCTTATTCGCAAGGAGTTGTCCGCCGCACTCTCCGCGCTCGGCATCACGCCACAGTCGCCGAGCGGCGAATGGTCCGCGGCAGCGGAGCGCGCCGATTTGCTCGCGGCGCATTTCGCCGGCAGCGAAGTTGGCCCCGTGTTGCGCACCGAAGACGCGGTGACGCTCCAACGGAATCGCGCACGAAAGAGCACATGGATGATCGTTGCCGCGGCGGCGGCCTTATTCGTCATTGCCGCGATGGTTGAACTGTGGGGCGTGCATCACCAGCTCGATCTCATTCGCGCCGAACGCGCGCGGATTCGCCCGCAGATCGTGACGACGCTCGTGGGTCGCACCACGGTCGATGCCGCCTATGGGCATCTCGCCACGCTGAATTCGGCTGAACGCGCGTCACCGCATTGGTCAGCGGTCATCTCCGACCTTACCGAATCGGTGCCGGAGGACGCGCACCTCATTGCCATTCGCGCGCGTGAGGATTCGCTAATCGTCGATGGATTGGCTACCCACGCCGCGCGTGTGTTCGACGCGGTGGAAAAGACGAACGGCCTCGCTGACGTCCGCGCAGCGTCGCCGGTCCGCCGCGAGCTTCAGGACGAAGGCGGCGCGATGGAGCACTTCACCATCGCCGCGCGAGTGATCCACCCGGTGGTCACTCCACCCATGGCCGCCGCGGCGAAAGCTGTTCCGTCGCGGGAGCGTGCCCCATGAAGTGGAGCACGATGAACAAACGCGATCGGCGCGCGATGGTAGTTGGCGCGCTGATACTGCTCCCAGGTTTGCTCTACATCTGGGCGGTGATTCCATATCTGGCGGCGTTGTCTGACGCGCGCGACCAACTCGCGACGGAACGCGCGACCCTCGCCCGCGAGCGCGCCGCCATCGCCACCGCACTTCAGAATCCACAGTTGCAGCACATCGCCGACTCGGCGATGCGCGCCATGCGTCCGCGGCTCTTCGAAGGCCGCGATGACGTCATGGCGAGCGCCGAGCTCGCGTCGTATCTCGGCGACGTCGCGCACGGTTCGCGCGTCTGGCTGCAGGACGCCGGCACTCGGCCGGCTACGCAGACGCCGGACGGCGTGCGGACGCTCAAGGTCGAAATTCGGGCGGAGTCGGATCTGCTCGGCACGTTGATGTTCCTCCAGGCGTTGGAGCGCGGAGAGAAGTTGGTGCGGGTCGATCGGTTGGACATCTCTCGTTCGCCGCGCGCCGATGCCAAAGAGGGCGAGACGTTATCGATCGCCGCGACGATCTCCGGATTCGCGGTCGGTGACACGGCGGTCGTCTCCACGCGTCCGGCGGTTGCATCGGCGCCGCGCACGGGCGGTGGGCGATGAGCATACGCGAATGGACCGCCACACCGGCGTCGCGCGTCGCGGTCGGCACGTTCGCCGTCGCGGTGATCGTCACCGGTTGGACGCTCGTGCATGCGCTGCGCGCCGACGCGTTACCCGAGCCTCCGCCGGCGTCGAAAGCAAGTCTCGAAACGATTACCCGGCGACTTCCACGCTCGCCGGTGGACATACAAGCGGCGGTGGAGAGCGATCTCTTTGCGAAAGATCGGTCGGCGCCAGATGTTCCCTATAAAATGCCGGGTGAGAAGAGTGACGATGCGGCACCGGCGCCTGAACCAATGAAGCCGGTCGTGCTCGGAACCGCGGTGGCGACTGATGGGCGCCACTTCGCGACGCTCCAACTCGGTGATGGACATGCGACGCTCGTTCACGTGGGTGATAAAATCGGTGATTGGTCCGTAAAGGCGATCGCGCGTGGCAAGGTCACGCTCGTGAGCATTGGCGGTATTCGTGCCGACGTCACCGTGCCCAAGCCAGGAACTTGATATGTCGATTGTAATTCGGATGGTCGTTCTCACGGCGGTCGTCACAACGCTGGCGCGGTCCGCTGAGGCGCAGGGTGGCGCCGGCGCCGGACGTCCGCCGACTCGAATTCCTGCAACGCCGCCGAAGGCGCAAGTACAAAAGCCGGACACGTCGAAGAAGACGCAGCCTGCCGTCTCGTTGGATTTTCAGGACCAGGAGCTTCGTGTCGTGCTGGACGCGCTCGTCGCGGCGGGGGAGCTCAACGTCACGATGACGAACATTCCGCAGCAGCGCGTCACCGTGCACATGGGCCGGCCGGTGACGCGCGACGGCATGATCGAACTGGTGAAGTCGTTGGCCGAACAGAATGGGCTCAAGGTGACGCAAACGCCGACGGTCATGCAGATCGCGGGCCCGACACCAGAGCCGCCGCAGCGTCAGAATCAACAGACGCTCGCGCAACAGTTGTTGGCGCAGCAGAATCAACAACAGCAGTTGCGATTGTACACCTACCGCCTCAAGCATGCGAGCGCCATTCAGCTGGCACCCGTGCTGACGAATTTATTCTCGGGAGTCAGCAACCAATTCCGCGGCGGCGGCAACGGAACGACGGTGATTCCGAACGGCAACGGCGGCTTCAACGTGATCAATACCGGTCCCGCGCAGCCGCCGGGCAACGTCACGACAAACATTACTCCACCGTTCGCCAACCCTGGTCGCGGCGGCGGCGGTGGTGCCGCTCCCGGTCGAGGCGGTGGTGGCGGCATCGGCGCGGCCGCTGCGAACGCGGTGACGAACGCGCTCAACAACACGTTCCAGCAAATCGCCGGCTCACTTTCGGGCCAGGCGGGCGACATTCGTATCATCGCCGAAGAGTCGAGCAACTCATTGCTCATTCGCGCAACGGATAGCGATTGGGCGCTCGTGCAGCAGATCATCGGCGGCGTGGACCTGCGTCCGCTGCAAGTGTTGATCGAGGTGACGATCGCTGAAGTGCAGCGCACGCACGATCTCAACGTCGGTGTGTCCGGCAGTGTCAAGCACGTCCCGAAAGGCAAGACGGCGCCGGATGCAACCGCGACGGCGCCGTCGCAGGCCGACGCGCGCGACTTCATCGTGCAACTCACCGGCGGTCACGGCACCATCAACTACGACGTCGCCATTTCAGCCCTGCAGTCGCGCGGTGACGTACGAGTATTGTCATTGCCGGTCATCATCGCGCAGAACAACCGCCAGGCGACGCTGAATGTCGGCTCGTCGCGGCCGTTCGTGCAAATTTCGCAGACGGTCGTGAATGATCCAACCGGTCGCGTCCAGACCGTGCAATACATCGACGTCGGCACGGTGCTGACCATTACGCCGACGATCAATCCCGACGGCTACGTGAATCTGCAAGTTTCCCAGACAGACAACAGCGCGAGCAACGAGGTGCAGTTCGACGCGCCAATCATCAACAAGCGTGAAGCCACGACGCAGATCTTCATTCGCGACGGTCAGACGACGGTGATCGGCGGTCTCGCCGGCAAAACGCACAGCAACAGCGTGTCCGGCATCCCGTTCTTGAGTCGCATCCCGCTCATCGGATCGCTGCTCTTCGGCCAGACGACCATCAACGAAGAGACGACCGAGTTGTATCTGTTCCTCACACCGCACGTCATCTCGAGCGACGAGGACATCGACAAGCTGCGCGACGCCGTCAAGTCCGGAAGCGATCTGCTCAAAGACATCAATATCGACCCACACATCGTGCCGCGATCGGACACAATCAAGGTTCGCATGGACACGGTTCGCGTGCGTCCGGACACAACAAAGAAAGCCGACTCACTGACGACGCTTCGTCGCCGTCCGCCTCCGGCGACGCCGGATACGACGAGCTCGTACTTCAGCCTGACTCCGGTCACATGGCGGTAGTGGACCGCCCCGAGTCCGATCACTCAGCGTCGGAGCTGCTCGAAGTTGAGCGGCTCACGACGGCGCTGTCTGCCGAATGGCTGGAGCAGCACGGCGTGTTGCCGTTGCGCACAGACGGCACTGTGCTGGCGGTCGGTACGTGGTTGGATCGCGTGGAGCCGCTCGCGCTCGACGATCTGCGATTGCTGTTCGGCACGCGCATCGCTATCGAGCGATACAGCGAGCACGATCTGCGGACGGCAATCCGTCGTCTATATGCGCCCGAAGCGGCGACGGCCGAAGGAATGATCGCCGGGATGACGAGCGAAGCGCGCCTCGTCGACGTCGACGAAATTCCGCTCGACGATTTGCTGCATCTCGCCAACGAAGCACCGGTCGTCCGTCTCGTGAACCTATTGCTCATCGAGGCGCTCGATTCACGAGCGTCGGACGTGCACCTCGAGGGTTATCAAGACGGACTGCGCGTTCGCTATCGCGTGGACGGTGTACTGCAAAACGCGCCGTCGCCGCCGCCGCATCTCACAGCGGCCATCATCAGCCGCCTCAAGATCATGGCGGAGTTGGACATCGCCGAGCGACGGCTGCCGCAAGACGGACGCATCCGGTTGCGGTTGCAGAACCGTCAGGTGGACGTCCGCGTCTCGACCGTGCCGACGCTGCGCGGTGAGAGCGTTGTTCTGCGTTTGCTCGACAAGGAGCGCGGACGCATCTCGCTGCTCGAGCTCGGAATGGCCCCCGACACGCTCGAATTGTTCACGGAAGTCGTATCGCGCCCACACGGCATCGTTCTCGTCACGGGCCCGACGGGTTCTGGCAAGACGACGACGCTGTACGCCGCCGTCGAGATGATCCGCACCGGCCGTGAGAAAATCCTCACGGTCGAAGATCCGGTCGAGTACGAGCTGGCGGGTGTTCCGCAGGTTCCCGTGAACGAAAAAGTCGGGATGACCTTCGCCGGCGCATTGAGAGCGCTGCTGCGCCAGGATCCCGACATCATTCTCGTCGGCGAAATTCGCGACGCCGAGACGGCGCAGATCGCCACGCAAGCGGCGCTCACCGGTCACCTCGTGCTTTCCACGCTCCATACCAACGACGCGCCCACTGCCTTGACTCGGCTCCTCGACCTCGAGGTCGCCGCGTACCTCGTCGCCAGCACGGTCGACGCCGTGCTCGCGCAACGCCTCGTGCGCGTCATCTGTCGCAATTGCAAAACCCAGACGACTCCCGACAAAGCTGTCGCGCGCCGCATGGATATCGAAGGACTCGGCTTGCAACGAATCTGGAAGGGCGCCGGTTGCGAGGAGTGTCGCGGAACGGGATATCGAGGGCGAACCGGGGTCTATGAGTTGTTCGTCATGGACAACGATCTGCGTCTCGAAGTCCAACGCCGTCGCGGTTCCGAGGAGTTGCGCACGATCGCGGTGGCGAAGGGAATGCGAACGTTGCTCGACGACGGCCTTCGCGCCGTGCGCGCCGGCATCACGACACTCGACGAGGTCATGCGCGTCGCCAGAGCGTGATCATGCCGCTCGCCTCGCCGCCACAGTCCCACGCATGCGAGCTGCTGAAGCACGCCCGTATAGAAAATAGATCGCCAGCCCGATCGCCAGCCACACGACGAGGCGAATCCACGTCGTACCCGGCAGCCCCGCCATCTGCGCCAAACAGATCAGCGCGCCGAGGATCGGCACCCACGGCATCCACGGCGTCTTGAATGGCCGTTCGATGAGCGGGTCAGTGCGCCTCAGCACCAGAATTCCCAGCGATACCATCACAAACGCCAACAAGGTTCCCATCGCCGTGAGTTGCGTCAGCGTTCCGATCGGAAACAATCCCGCGACGACGGCGACAACGGTGCCGGTGAGCGCGGTCGTGATGTACGGCGTCTTGAAGCGCGGATGGATCTTGCTGAACAACGGCGGCAGAAGTCCGTCACGACTCATCGAATAAAAAATGCGCGGTTGGCCGAGCAACATCACGAGCATCGTGCTCGAGAGACCAGCAATCGCACCGAGCTTCACGACCGGCCGCAACCATGTAAGCCCGGTCGAGTCCACACCCAGTGCGATCGGCGCAGGCACATTGAGCTTGGTGTAGTGCACGATGCCCGTGAGCACCAGCGCGACCGCGATATAGAGAAACGTGCAGACGACAAGTGAGATCAGAATTCCGCGCGGCATGTCCTTCTGCGGATTCTTCGCCTCCTGCGCCGCCGTCGACACCGCATCGAACCCGATGAACGCGAAGAAGATCACGCCTGCGCCTCGGAGCACGCCGCTCCAGCCGAACTCACCGAATTTGCCGGTGTTCGGCGGAACGAATGGGTGCCAGTTCGCCGTATTGATGTACTTCGCGCCGAAGCCGACAAAGAGCAACAGCACGGCGACCTTCACGAACACGATGACCGTGTTGAATCCTGCCGATTCGCGAATGCCAATGATGAGAATAATCGAAACGAGCAGAATGATCGCGAATGCGGGAATATTGAACACGCCCGTCACGGTGCTGCCGTCGGGAAGGGCGATGAGAGAGCCCGGAGGGCCGGTAAACGCCGCGGGGAAGGGAATGCCCATATCCTGAAGGATGCTGACAAAATTTCCCGACCACCCCACCGCGATCGTCGACGCGCCCAGCGCGTACTCGAGAATCAAGTCCCACCCGATGATCCACGCGAACAACTCGCCCAGCGTCGCATAAGCGTACGTATACGCGCTCCCGGCCACCGGGATCATGCTCGCGAACTCGGCGTAGCACAGCCCGGCAAACGCGCAGCCGATCGCCGCGATGATCATCGAGATCACCAACCCGGGTCCGGCGAACTGCGCGGCCGCCGTCCCCGTGATGACGAAGATTCCGGCGCCAATGATCGCGCCAACGCCAAGCGTTGTGAGGCTGAGCGGCCCCAGCGACCGCCGCAGGGTGTTCGCGCGCGCTTCGACAGTCAGCTCGGCGATGGTCTTTCGAATGAAAAGGCTCATGGGCGTCGTCGGTCCTTGATGTTCGGGATCTCTCAGGATCGCACGCGGGCTGACTTGGCGGGTCCGCCCGATGTGCGGAGACTGTCAGAGCCTTGTCAGGCGCCAACCCTGAGCATGCCTTGCCATGGCTTCGGAGCGCGCGCGACGACAGATTCGCAGTATGGCCCTCCATTCCCCGCGCCCCCGCCGGCTCCGAGGACGCGGCTCGAACTCGATGCTGCTCGCCGCGCTGCTTGCGGGGACGCTCGTGCTCGCGACGATGCTCGCGTACGAGGCGCACGACGCCGCGCGCTCGCACCGCGCGACGGCCGAGCGCGCGTTGCACGACTACGCGGCTGTCGCCGGCTGGGAGCTCGTCGCCGGAGTGAATGAGACGTTGCAGGCGTCGGTCGGCGGTGCGCTCGGGCCGATGACACGCGTGCGCGCCACCACACCCTACGAGCTTCTCCCCGCGCCGAGCATGTTGGCAACAAACGCGGACAACGCCCTGCGCTGCTCGACGCCGGCGGGCGATTCGTCGCGTTTCTATTTCCGCATCGACTTTCGCGACGGCTCGCTGGCGACGTCCGGTGCGCAGCAGCCGTCGCCGGCGATGCGAACGTGGCTGGTCGACACCATCACGAGCCACGGCCGAAGCGCGTACAAGCCCGATTGGAGCTACGCCATCGTACTCGGAGCACCGAAGGGCGAACAACGCGTCGCGATCGCGTACGCGGTGAAGTACGCCGAGCACAGTGCGCCGATCGCCGCGTATGGATTTCGCACGTGCGAGGATGTTGTTGGTGCTCGGATGATCCGCGATGTTCTGGCGCGGCGCGCGCTGCTGCCGCTGTCGGTGACTGGAGGCGCGGGCAACGATTCCATCATTGCTCTCGTCGTTCGCGATCATGACGGACGAACGATCTTCCAATCGGAGCGCGCGCAACTCTCTCCATTCTCTGCCGACGTGCCGATCGAGCAGGGCGGCGCACTCTCTGTGCATGCGACCATTCGCCCGCGCGCCATCGATCTTCTCGCGTTCGGGTCGATTCCCGCATCGCGCGTGCCGATCCTCGTCGCGCTGCTCACGTTGACGGCGGCAATGGTCGTCGTCACGGTGACGCAGCTCCGGCGAGAAAATGAGCTGTCGCGTCTGCGCGCGGACTTTATCTCCAGCGTGTCGCACGAGTTGCGAACCCCGCTGTCGCAAATTCTCTTGTTCGCGGAGACGTTGAGTCTCGGACGCGTGCGCACGGAGCAAGAACGACACTCGGCCACCGACGTCATCGTGCACGAAGGGCGGCGACTGATGCACCTCGTCGAGAATATCTTGCATTTCTCGCGCGCCGAGCGTCGCATGACGCGTCTGGGACCTGAGCCACTGGACTTGAGCCAAGCCGTGCAGAGCATCGTCGCCGATTGGTTGCCGCTTGCGACCGCAGCCGAGACGCGCATCACCACGCAATTCGGTGTCGACGTTCACGCCATGGCTGATCGCAGCGCGCTTCGTCAAATGGTTTTAAATCTGCTCGACAATGCGGTGAAATACGGACCGAGTGTGCAGACGGTGACCGTCGGCACGAGCGCGTCGGTTGGTCTCGTGCGGGTGTGGGTCGATGACCAGGGACAGGGTATTCCGACGCACGAGCGTGAACGTGTTTGGGATTCGTTCTATCGTCTCGAACGCGACGCGAGCTCGTCGGTCGCCGGCAGCGGCATCGGACTCTTCGTGGTGCGTGAATTGGCCCAACTTCATGGTGGCGACGCGTGGGTCGAAGATGCACCCACCGGCGGCGCGCGCTTCGTGATCGAGCTGACGGCAGCCGTGCGCGCGCCCGGGTTCACCGATGAGCATGCAACACAGAGTACGGCGCATCTCGACGCGCCGACGTTGGAACCGCGCGCATGACGCGCATTCTGGTCATCGAGGACAACCGCAATCTGGCGACGGGGCTGCGCAACAACCTTGAAATCGAAGGTTACGAAGTTCAGATCGCGAGCGACGGCACGAGCGGGCTCACCATCGCGCGCGCGACGATGCCGGACCTCATCGTGCTCGACCTCATGCTTCCGGGTATGGATGGATACCGCGTGCTCAAAACGCTGCGAGAAGACGGCGTTGATACACCCGTCCTGATCTTGAGCGCGCGCGGCGAGGAGACGGACAAGGTCCTCGGCTTTCACCTGGGTGCGGATGATTACGTCGCGAAGCCATTCGGTCTGCTCGAGTTGCTCGCGCGCGTCGACGCACTGCTCCGGCGTGCGGCGACGGGACGAGCAAGAAACAAGCTCACGGCACCGGTGAGCTTCGGCGACGTCCAGGTGGACCCGGGAACCCACAACGTGTGTCGCGGCGGGGAGTCGGTGATACTGCGGCCGAAAGAGTACGATCTACTCGTGGCGCTCCTGCAGCGGCGCGGCCAGGTGGCGTCGCGCGCCGAGTTACTCGAGGAAGTGTGGGGGTACTCCGGCGAGGTCTACAGCCGAACGGTGGACACTCACGTGGCGGAATTGCGGCGGAAGCTCGAGGAGAACGCGGCGGAGCCGAGGCACATTCTTACAGTGCGGAAGACTGGATACCGGATTCAGCTTTGAACAACTCGAACAACTGATGTGCGAATAGCTGGTAGCCTCGCAGCCATCCGCTCGAAGCTCAAAACGACAACGGGACAGATCCTGTTGGGACTACGACGAGTAATGGCTTCCGCACTCACTCGCCCGGACGGCCGTGATCACTGTCCCGTCGCCGTGCAGCGCACAGCCAATAGCTGAAAAGCTACGCGCTATTGGCATTGCAGTTCTTGGTTCGCGCTGTTTCCCCGGCCTCATTCGTAGCGCAACGACTCTATCGGATCCAGCCGTGCCGCCCTCCGCGCCGGCAGCACCCCGAACACAATCCCGATCCCCACCGATACCGCCACCGCGATCAGCGTCAGGTTGATCGGCGCTGCCCCGTGCACGTTCATGAAGATCCCCGCGATCTTGCCGAGCCCGAGTCCGACGATGACGCCGATCACTCCGCCCGTCCCGGTCAGCGCCGCCGCCTCGATGAGAAATTGCTGAAGTATGTCACCGCGTGTCGCTCCCACCGCCTTCCGAATCCCAATCTCGCGCGTTCGGTCCGTCACGCTGATCATCATCACCGCCATCACGCCGATGCCACCCACGAGCAACGCGACCGCCGACAGCACGATCATCACCAGGAAGAACACGCCGGTCAGTTTGTTGAACGTGTCGAGAATCTGGTCCTGCGTGACCAGATCAAAGTTGTTGTGATCCGCCGGCCGTAGCCGGCGCGCCTCGCGCAACGCGACCGTCACGGCGCCCTCCGCGTCGGGAACCGAGACGCCGGGGCGCGGCTTCACCGGAATGAACAACGCGTTCGTCTTGTCGATGTCGTACTGGCGATCGAGCGTCCGATACGGAATGATCGCCTGCGTCTCCTGTCCGGGCGGCTGAAAAATGTTCGCCGCTGCCTGATAGAGGCCGATCACACGCATCGGGCGTCCACCGATGCGCACCGTCTTGTCGAGCGGATCGATGTTGCCGAACAGCGTGCGCGCTATCTCCGAATCGAGCACGACCACCGCGTCGCCGCTCAGCTCCTCCGACCGCGTGAACCAGCGTCCGTCGGCCAGCTCGCCGCCGTAGATCTCGGGGTAGCCGGCGTCGCCGCCGACGATGCCGCCTGCTCTCGTCCGCGTCCCGGCAAACTCAATGCGATTTTGAATCACGGCCCAGATCGCGGCGAACCGGATCTCCGGGAGCTTAGCGACGATGTCCGCGTCGTCCGTCGTGAGGTCGGGGCGGACGCGAATCCATTTGGGCAGGTCCTGCGGATTCACCGGCGTTTGCGAGAACACCTTCACCACATAGAAGGTCGTCGGACCCGCGATCTGAATCGTGGCGACGATTTGATCCTTGACCCCCGACACGATCGTCGCCATCGCCATGACCGTGGACACACCGATCACGACACCGAGGATCGTCAGTCCCGAACGGCCTTTTGCCGCAGCCAGCGAATCGATCGCCGAGCCGACGTTCTCTCGAAATTTGTTCGCGCGCTGCGCGATCCCACGAAAGGCACGCATCTCAGTCGGGACGCATCGCGGCCACTGGGTCCAGCTCCGCAGCGCGCGACGCCGGGTACACGCCGAAGATGATTCCCACGCCGGCGCCAAGACCGAGCGCGAGCAGAATCGACCAGGTCGTGACGCGCGCCGGCAGCGGCGACGCAGCGGCGATAATCGCGGCGAATACCCAACCGCTCGTCGCACCAAGCGCCCCGCCGAGCACGGCGAGCATCACCGACTCGGCCAGGAATTGACGAAGAATGTCGCGGCGCCGCGCACCGACAGATTTGCGAAGCCCGATCTCGTGCGTTCGCTCGCGCACCGCCATGAGCATGATGTTCATCACGACGATGCCGCCCACGATGATGCCGATCGCGACGACCGCGGGAATGACGGTGAACAGCACCTTGGTCAATTGATTCCAGAAGTCGACGAGCGCGGCGGCTGTCTCGACTGAAAAATCATCCGCCTGGCCAGGACGCAGATGGTGCGCGACGCGCATCGCTTCCTGCGCTCGAGACATCGCGGCGGGAATGTCCGCCGCCTCCGACATCTTCACCGAAATCGTGGTCGTCTGACGCCGGCCGTACATCGCCTCGAACGTCGTGATTGGCAGCAAGACTAATCCGTCGAACGATTGGCCGAGCACGCGGCCCTTTGACGCGATCGCGCCGACGATCGTCATCGGGATTCCGTGCACGTGAATGCTTTGACCCACGGGATTGAGTCCGTTGAACAACTTGTCGGTGATGTCCGCGCCCACCACGACGACTAAGCGTCGCTCACGGACGTCGACTTCACTCAGCGGGTCGCCAAAGACGAAGCGGTAATCCTGGATGGTCTGATATCCCGGCGTGATTCCATAGACGAGCACGTCGCCGAGTGTGTTGTCGCGCCAAATGATGTCGCTCTTTGGCGTGGGGAAGCCCGACGTCGTCGCCACCGCCGCCGCGTTCGGCAGCGCCGCCTTCACCACCTCGGCATCTGATGGCGTGATCTTTTTGCGGCGCTGCATGCGGAGCCAGTCGTCGTCCTGGATCATCGCGATGTTGATCGGCGTCCGTCGCACCTGGAAGCTGTTCGAGCCGATCATGGCGTCGGCGATGTTCTCCTTGACGTACGCGTTCATTCCCTGGATGATCGCGATCACCGCCACGAGAAACGCCACGCTGACGATGATGCCGAGCAGCGTGAAAAACGACCGAAGCTATGATCCCCGGATCTGCGTGATGGCGGTGAGGAGGACGTCGCTAAAGAGCATCGGCGCAAGCGTGGGGTGGGTGCTGGATAGAAATCCAGTCACCCCTCGCGCCGCGCGCAAGAGTGAATCATCGTTGTGTATGCCACGAATTCATCTGCGCGCCGTGTCTCGCGCCCTCCCGACCGTCGTTTTCGTCAGTGTTCTCTCGTCGCCGCTTGCGGCGCAACAACAGGTGGACGTTTTGATCCGAGGCGGCACCGTCGTCGACGGAACGGGCGCCGCACCGCGACCAGCCGACGTTGGGATACGCGGCGACCGAATAACGTTCGTCGGCAATGCGGCGACGAGTCGTATGACCGGCACGCGTACAATTGACGCGAAAGGGCTGATTGTCGCTCCGGGCTTCATCGACCCGCACACGCACACCGAGGGAGATCTCACGAACACGGAACGGAAGGCGAACCTGCCGTATCTCATGCAGGGCGTCACGACGGTCGTCACCAACAATGACGGCGGCGGCTCGATCGAGATCGGCCGGACGCTCGCCGGCTGGACGAAGAACGGCATTGGCACCAACGCGGCGGTCTACATCGGCGAGGGCTCGGTGCGGCGCGCCGTGATGAAGATGTCAGACTCCACACCCACGCCTCAACAGCTCGACTCCATGCGCGCGATCGTCTCCCGCGGGATGGACCAGGGCGCAATCGGTATGTCCACCGGACTCTACTACGCGCCGGGAAGCTACGCGACAACGGAAGAGGTCATCGAGCTCGCCAAAGTCGCGGGTGCGAAAGGCGGCATGTACGACACGCATATGCGCGACGAGAGCTCATACAACATCGGATTGATCGGCGCGGTCAATGAGACAATCCGCATTGGCCGCGAAGCACACCTCCCCGTTCATATTTCTCACATCAAAGCACTCGGCGCCGATGTCTGGGGTCAGAGCGATACCGTGATCGCGATCATGAAGAAAGCGCGCGCCGAGGGGATCGACGCCACGGCGAGTCAGTATCCGTATACGGCGTCGGGGTCGAGTGTCGGTGCGTCATTGCTGCCGCGCTGGGCGGAAGCCGGGGACACCCTCAGGGCGATCGTCGCGAACCCGGTAAGCCGCGCCAAGCTCGTGACGGAGATGACGGAGAATCTGCGTCGTCGTGGTGGCGCGCAAACGCTGCTCATGACGTCGACGCGCGACTCCTCCATCCTCGGCAAGCGTCTCGACGCGATCGCGGCGGCGAGAAAAGTGTCGCCGGTCGAAGCGGCGATTCAGATCATTCTCAATGGCGGTTCGTCGGTGGCGTCGTTCAACATGACCGACAAAGACATCGAGAAGTTCATGGTGCAGGACTTCATCGTCACCGACTCCGACGGCAGCGACGGCCATCCGCGGAAATACGGCACCTTTCCGAAGATTCTTCGCACGTACGTCTACACCAAGCACACATTGACCCTTCCGCAGGCCGTGCACCGCAGCAGCCAGCGCACGGCGCAGTTGCTGGGGTTCAAAGATCGCGGCGTGCTGTCGACGGGCGCGTTCGCCGACGTCATCGTGTTCAATCCGGCAACTGTCGCCGACCGCTCGACGTATGAGCAACCGACACTGCTCGCCGTGGGGATGCAGTACGTACTCGTGAACGGCGTCGTGACGATCGATGACGGAAAGTACGCCGGCGCGACGGCTGGACGCGTGTTACATCGGTGACAGCGGAGGAGAAAAGGCAGGTCCGTTCGCTTTGCTCTGGACGACATAGCTTGATCACACCCGCGGTCGTCGCCCGATTCGAGGGCATCACCAAGAAGTACGGCGACATCGTTGCGCTTCGCGACGTCAACCTCGAGTTGCGCCTCGGTGTTACCGCGCTCCTCGGACCCAACGGCGCCGGCAAAACCACCGCGGTCAAACTTCTGCTCGGCCTCGCGAAAACAAATAGCGGTCGCGTCACCGTGCTCGATCGCGACCCCCGTCGTTCGGGCACGCGCGAGCAGATCGGCGCGATGATGCAAGTTGGCAAGGTTCCAGAAACACTTCGCGTCCGCGAGCATATCGATCTTTTTCGAACTTACTATCCTGCCCCGCTGCCGCTCGGCGACGTGCTGGAGATGTCCGGCCTGACAGCGCTCGCCAACCGACCCTTCGGCGAGCTCTCCGGCGGCGAACGACAACGCGTGCTGTTCGCGCTGTCGATCTGCGGCAATCCGTCGCTCCTCCTGCTCGACGAACCCACCGTTGGGTTCGACGTCGAGACGCGCCGAGCATTTTGGGAACGCATCTCGACGTTCGCGCGGTCGGGAAAAAGCATTCTGTTGACCACACACTATCTCGAGGAGGCCGACGCGCTGGCGGACCGAGTTGTCGTGATCAATCGCGGCGCGATCGTCGCCGACGGAACGCCCGCTGAGATTAAGTCGCAGTCTGCTACTAAAGTCATTCGGTGTCGCACGTCGATCCCCGAAGACCAGCTGCGTGCCATTGTCGGGGTTCGTACGGTGCGGTCGAATGGCGGACGCGTCGAGCTGCTGGCGGCGGTCGCCGAACCCGTTGTGCGCGAATTGTTGCGTCGCGACGATGGCCTCAGCGATCTCGAGGTGACCGGCGCGGGCCTCGAAGAAGCGTTCTTGGCTTTGACGCAAACCACCGGTACGCCCGAGCGCGAAATGCTACCGGGATGACCATCAGCCGACTGCTCCGCATTCTCGCGATAGAAACAAAATATGAGTTTCTCAAACTCGTTCGTCTTCCGGCGTACTCACTGCCGGTCATCATCTTCCCGTTGATGTTCTACACCATCTTCGGGTTGGCATTCGGCGGCCGCGGGGGATCGAGCGTCTCGACGTCACTCATCGCAACGATCGGCGCGTTCGGCGTCATCGGCGCATCGATGTTCGGACTCGGCGTGACCGTCGCCGGCGAGCGCGGCCAAGGCTGGCTCACGGTGAAGCGTGCGAGTCCCATGCCCATGATCACATACTTCGGAGCCAAAGTGCTCATGGCGATGATCTTCAGCGCGATCATCGTCGCTCTTTTGTTCGTGCTTGGTTTCGCATTCGGACACGTTCGCCTGGCGGCCGCCACATGGTTCGCGCTGGCCGCATCACTCGTGTTTGGTGCCGCGCCTTTTTGCGCGCTCGGGCTGGCGATCGGATACCTTGCTGGGCCGAATTCGGCGCCGCCGATCGTCAATATGGTCTACCTGCCCATGGCGTTCGCGTCTGGCTTGTGGATGCCGCTCGCCTTCCTGCCACACTTCATCCAACAGATCGCGCCGATATTGCCCCCGTACCATTTGGCACAGCTCGCGCTCGGCACCGTGGGACTCTCGGGCACGGCGGCGTTCACGCACGTGCTCGCGTTGCTCGCATTTACGGTAGCGTTTCTCATTCTTGCTTCGATTGGGTATCAGCGCGATGAGGGCCGCACGTACGGCTGATGAGACTCACCAGACCTCCCAAGCCCCCGTCGGCTAGATTAGTCGACATGGCCGAATCGACTTTCGGAACGTTCTACGTTCCTGGACCAACAGAGGTCCGCCCGGAAATCCTCGCGCACTTGACTCGGCCCATGATGGGGCATCGAGGAAAGGCGTTCGAGGCGATGTTTGCGCGCATCGAAGCCGGACTTCGCGACGTATTGCTCACCGCGCGCCCTGTGTACGTCAGCGCGACGTCGGCCACCGGCTTCATGGAAATGGCAATCCGCAACACGCCCGAGGGTCCGATTCTCTCGCTCGTGAACGGCGGATTCTCCGAGCGTTTCGCCAAGGTCGCCGAGTCGTGCGAGCGTCAGGTGCAGCGCATCGTTGTGCCGTGGGGGCAGACGTTCGACCTCGACGTCGTCGAGAGCGTGCTCGAGGCGAAACAGTTTGTCGCGGTGACGGTCGCGCACTCCGAGACGTCGACCGGCGTGATCACGGACGTTCGCGCGGTCGCGGAGCTTGCGCATCGTCACGGCGCGATCGTGATCGTGGACAGCGTCTCGGGCGCGGGTGGCGCTGAGATCACCGTCGACGGATGGAATCTCGACTTCGTGTTGACGGGATCGCAGAAGGCGTTGGCGCTTCCCGCCGGATTGGCGTTCGCGGTCGCGTCCGCCGATTACGTCGAGCGGGCAAAGCAAGTGCGCAACCGCGGTTTCTATTTCGACATCGTGCAGTACGACGCGTACGCGCAGAAGAATCAGACGCCGAGTACGCCGGCGACGTCGTTGTTGTACGCGCTCGAGGCGCAGATGGGTGACATTGGCCGCGAGGGAATCGAGCGGCGGTGGGAACGGCATCTCTCCATGCGCGACGCGACGATCGATTGGGTGCACGCGGTGGCCGAGCGGCGCAACGTCGACCTGGGAATCGTGGCGCCGGAGGGATCGCGTTCGCCGACGGTGACGGTGATTTCACTCCCGAAGGGAATGTCGGCGAAGGAATTGCGCACTGCGATCTCGGAGCGCGGCTTCACGGTTGGCGGCGGCTATGGAGAGCTGAGCGAGACGACGATCCGCATCGGCCATATGGGCGATCACACGCTGCCGGGTCTGCGGCTCTGTCTGCAGGCGTGCGAGACGGCGATCGCGGAGCTTGCGGAGAAGCGGCGGCTGACGCGGGTGTAGGCGTCGAACCATCGGCACCTAAAGTTTTAGTTGACAAATGAGATCGGTCGCCCTATCGTCACCTAAACCTTTAGTTGACGATCATGGACCCGCAATTCACCGATCGCGAGCTCGACATCATGAACGTGCTCTGGGAGTTCGGCGGCGCTACCGCGACCGAGGTCCAAGGGCAGTTGGACGACACGCTCGCGTACAACACCGTGCTCACCATGCTTCGGATTCTCGAAGAGAAAGGGCACGTGCGGCACGAAGAGCAGGGGCGCGCGTTTCGATACATCCCACGCGTCGCGCGAAAGACCGCGAAGGCCAGTGCCGTCAAACGACTCGTGCACAAACTGTTCGAGGGCAAGGCGCAACTTCTGGCCACCGAGTTGGTCGCGAATCGTTCGCTCACGGACGACGACCTCCGAGAGCTGAGAGCGCTGCTCGATGAGCGTTTGTCAAAGGGCGAGAAATGATCGCCGGCTGGCTGCTCTACTGCGTGGCGGTGTCGCTGCTGCTCGGCGTCGCGGCCGCGGCCATCGAAGGAACACTCACCGCGTATGGACGACCAGCGAGATGGGTGTGGGCGTTGGCGATCGCCGCCATGCTGCTCTTCCCGGCGGGCGCGTATCTGATGCAACTACGCATACCGCACGCGCTGCCGGGTGCCGGCGAGGTGGGCGCCGACGCTTTCGACGTTCGGAACGCGGCGGTAGCGAAGTCGCTCTCGTCGAGCCGAGCGCAAGGGGGCAATGACCCAGGGCTCGTCACCGCCACTTCGAATGCGTTTCGCCGCGCGTTGAGTCGTCAACGAATGCCAGAGTGGGCGCGCGGCGACGCGTTTGTCGTGAGCCTGGCGATCATCTGCATTCTGATCGCCGGACTGCGCATCGCAGTGGACTCGGTGCGGTTGTATCTGAGTCGCCGCAGTTGGACCGAAGACGTCATCGACGGTGTGCCCGTTCTCGTCTCCGATGACTTTGGTCCGGCGATCGTCGGCCTGTTGCAACCCAAGATTGTCCTGCCGCGATGGACGCTGGTTCTACCGGCCGAAGAGCGTTCCCTCATGCTCGCGCACGAGTTGGAGCACGTGCGAGCGGGCGACGGGATGTTGACAACGGCGGCGTTGTTGGCGGTCGCGTGCATGCCGTGGAGCCCGGCGCTTTGGTGGTCGCTTCGTCGTCTTCGCACGGCGATCGAAGTCGACTGCGATCGTCGTGTGCTCTCAGCATTTCCTGATGTTGCGCGCTATGGGCGGCTGCTCGTCGACGTCGCCGAGCGTGCGACCGGTACATCGCTCGCCGTTGCGGGCTTTTCGGAGAGAGCCATGCCTCTCGCACGGCGAATCCAGGCAATAACCACGCGAGCTCATCGCCGACTGTCGCCGCGACACGCGAGTGTTGCGGCACTTGGACTCGCCGCCGCCGCCGGATCCTTCGCCGTCCTACCGCCTGAAGCGCCGGCCCGAGGACTGCCGGGCTACTCGCCAACCAAAGTGATTCTCGGGAAGAATGTTGGCGACTCGATTGCCCTGGGGGACGACCGGGTGATCGTCGGCGCGGCGACCGACTTACCCGTCACGTTCACGCTCGTCGAATACCAGCCTACGAACCCGGCAAGTCTGCCGCTGCCGGCCCGCTGCGCCGGGCGATTGCAAGACGATCGTGATCTTACGCGTCTGCTTCTCCGCATGAGTACAATGCAAACGGCGAGCGTCGTGCAGCGCGGCGACACATCGTGGACGCGCGTCAGCTCGATCGGATTCTTCGGCGTGACTCCGGTGGGCCGCTACGGCGTGAACGCCGGCCAGTTTCTGCGCGTGGGGTGCGGCGCGTTCACCAGAGTAAATGTCGGCGGGCGCGTGATCGACGCAACGGCGATCGGCGATCTCGAAACGCCGGGCGACGACCGCGCACGCCGGATCGCTGCGGAGGTGTCGGCCGCGATCCACGTCGTGCCGGATGCCGTCGAGCTTCGCGCACAGCGACTCGACGTGATCGTAACCGATACCATCGCCGCAGTATCGCCGATCGGTGATACGGCGTGGGGCTGGGTCCGGCAGACATCGGCAATCGCCAACCGCCTCCTCGGCCAAGCGGCGATGCCGGAGACGCTCACGTTCAGCATTCGCGGGGCGAGCGGCAACAGCCGAACGCTCTACCGCTTCAAGAGTCTACAGCCGCGCCCGTAGGGCGCTCGTCCAACAATTATGAGGACTCTCATGCGCCGTCATCTCGCAGTCGCGCTGCTCCTGGGTTTGGCCGCCTCGCCACTCGCGTCGCAAACGATCCTCGAGACGCCGACATCGACGATCGAATTCGTCGGGCTCAAGCGATGGACGCTGAAAATGATCGAGGACTCGCTTGCCGTCTACGCGCCGAAAGACTCGCTCACCGCGCACGCCTGTGCCGCGATTCTTCGCGACAAACTGCATTTCGCCGACGCCGCCGTCTCGACGTACGTCGGCTTCGACAAGAACAATCCCAAGAAATTCGTCGCGATCACGCTCGTCGAACCGCAAGACTCCGCGTTGATTCACTACAAACCGGCATTTCGCGACAGCGCGGCGACGCGCGCCGACTGGACATCGGCCTACGCCGCATTCCGCGCCAATAACGAGTTGGCGCAGGTCGCGATTCAAACGCCGGCGTTCTACAAGGCGCATTTGTCACCAGAGGACAGGGTGAAGTTCACGAAGGTCGACGCGTTGCATTCCCTCCTTGTCGCACGCCGCGACCCACGCGACCTCGAGCAAGCGATTCACACACTAGAAACTGATAGAAACTCCCAGAATCGCACGATGGCCCTCATCGTCATCGCCAGTTTCGCCGATCGCGATTCGGCATGGCACGCACTCGCCGACGGTCTTCGCGATCCCAGCTCGGGAATGGTCAACGCGACGGCGGCCCAACTCCTCGGCATGTTGACACGGAGCGCGGCTCGTCCGGTGGACTGGCGCCCGATGGCCGATCGCCTGCGATACATCATCGACGGCACGAACCTTTTTGGTCTGGACCAATTGATGACGACACTCGGAGCGACGGCGATCAACTCATCCCTCGCACCGATCCTTCTTCAAGGAGGCGGAACGATCGTCGAGGCAAAGCTCCACTCGGGCGACGCACACGCAAAAGCAGCGGCGATCTCATTTCTTTCGCAGATCAGCGGGACACCGCACTCGACCGATCCGGCGGTGCTCGAACAATGGATGCGCAACCTTCGCAGAACGGCCATGCGCTAACCATGCGCTAGCTTTCGGCATGCCAAATTTGCCGAATGTCGCGCTGCTTGGTGTCCCCTTCGACGCCCGCTCCTCTTTTTTGCGCGGTACGGCGCAAGGTCCGGCGGCAATTCGTGTCGCGCTCGCGTCTCCGTCGACGAACACGTGGAGCGAGTCGGTCATCGATGTCGGCGAAGGGCTCGGATTTGTGGATGCGGGCGACGTTGCGTTTGTCGACGGACTCGATGAGCGCCAACCCATCGAGACAGCCGTGGACAGTGCGCTCGCATCCGGGCGCCGGCTGATCGCGCTCGGCGGCGATCACTCGATCACGTATCCACTCGTTGCCTCAACGCATCGAGCGCGCGGCAAGTTCTCGATTCTGCATTTCGACGCGCACCCGGATCTCTATCCCGAATACGATGGCGATCGCTATTCCCACGCCTGTCCGTTTGCGCGAATACTCGAGGACGGCCTGACGGACCGGCTGGTGCAGGTCGGAATTCGGACGATGAACGATGTTCAACGCGAGCAAGCGGATCGGCATGGTGTCGAGGTGATCGACATGGCGGCATGGGCGCGCGGTGAGCGTCCTTCGATTACGGGTCCGGTGTATATCTCGATCGACATGGACGGTTTCGATCCCGCGTTCGCGCCGGGCGTCTCACATCGCGAGCCGGGTGGGCTGTCGGCGCGCGACGTCATCGCCATGATTCAACGAATCGCGGGACCGATCGTCGGCGCTGATGTTGTCGAGTTGAATCCGTCGCGCGATCCACTCGACATCAGCGCGCCGCTCGCCGCCAAACTGGTGAAGGAGCTGGTCGCGAGAATGGCAGCGGCTTAGGACGACAGACCGGCTTTGAAGTCGGCGATGTAATCCATGACGTCCACCGTTGCGCGCCATCCAAGCTCAGCGGCGCGCGTCGGATCGTTTTCGGACTCCAGGCGCCCGGAATAGCCGTCGACGAAAGTGACTGGACCGCCAAAAGCCGCCGCGATCTCCAGGACGGAATAACTCTTTGGATTACCGAGTGAGAATCCGTCGCCCCATCCGCGTTCGCCCACGAGCGCGATGCCGCGTGCCAGATCTTTCACGTAGGTGAATGCGCGCCGCTGCTCGCCGTTGCCAACGATCGTCAGCGGTTCGCCACGCTTGTACTGATTCTCGAACTTGGCGATGAGTGTGGCCTGCTTGCCTTCGGCGACTTCGCGCGGCCCGAATGCGTTATAGAAATAACAGATCGCATATGGAAGCTGATACCACTCGCCGTAGTCGTTGATCAGGTCGACGTTGGTGGCCTTGGTGAACGAGTATGGATTCTGGTGGCGTCCGTTTCCCTCGATCGCGAACTTGGTACTCGAACCCGCATACACCAGTTTGCCAACCTTGCGCGTTCGACAAAACTCGGCGACGGCGAACGTGCCGGTGATGTTCATGTCATAGACTTTGTCGATATCATCGAAGCTGGACGCGATCCGCGCGTATTCGCCGAGATGAAAGACGATGTCCGGAGTCTCGGGGATGTGTTCGACGATGTGCTTGGTGTGGCCCTCGCGATACTCTGCACCGGGGATATGATTTTCTCGGCGACCATTGAAATAGTTGTCGAGGGAAATCACTCGGTTGCCCGGGTCGGCGACCAGGAGCTCGATGAGGTGCGACCCGACATGTCCCGCCCCGCCGGTGACGAGGATCGTCTTATTGTTCATGGCGATCAGAGTACATCCTCGCGTCGATCAAAACAATCGGACGGCGAAAACGAACACGAGCCACGGCCGCAACCGGCTGCTCATCAGAGGGTTCCCGAAGGGCGAATCCGCCTCTGATGAGTATCGGCATCACGTCACCGTGACTCCAATGATCGACGGATCTGGTGGAGGATAGCGCAGTTTCAGCTTGGCGAGGGCGTCGGCGATCGTGCGCGCAATGAGCCAATCGCGAACTTTTTTGTCATCGGCGGGAACAATGTACCAACGAGCGTGCTTGGTGCTCGTTTTCGCCAGCACGTCGCGGTAGCTCTTCGAGAACTCGTCCCAGCGCGCACGGTCGTCGAGGTCACCGGTGCGAAATTTCCAGTTTTTTGTTTCGTCTGTGAGACGGTCAGTGAGTCGGGTTTTTTGCTCGTCGCGCGAAATGTGGAGAAAGAATTTCAGGATGACTACAGAATTGGCGGCAAGCATTTTCTCGAAGTCATTGATTTGATCATATCGCTCCGACCACACCTTTTTCGGCACGAGATGATGCACGCGCGGCACGAGAACGTCTTCGTAGTGCGACCGATTGAAAATGCCGATCATTCCGCGCGGCGGAACTTCACGGTGCACTCGCCACAAAAAGTCGTGCTGCAGCTCGAGGCCGGTCGGTTCCTTGAAGCTGGCAACGGAGCAACCCTGCGGGTTCACGGCGGAGAAGACTTTGCGGACCGTTCCGTCCTTGCCGGATGCGTCGCGCCCTTGAAGCACGACGAGAAGCGCAAATCGTCCGTCCGCGTAGAAAACACGCTGTAGCTCCGAGATGCGTTGCTGTTCCTTCGTCGACGCACGATCGAGCGCGTCCCCGGTCTTCGACACCTTGCGGACACGCGCCGCCGAGTCGTCGAGGCGAATCGAGCGCTTGGATGTGACGGGCTTGAGCTTCATGTCTGCGCGTGTGGGAGGATACGAGCATGGTGCCTGAACATGCGGCCTCGCCGGGAGACAAGCCAGACGCTGCGAGGTCTTCTGCTACGCGCTCGCCGGGCGTAGAATCGAGCGCGGCACCAATTCCGCGTTTCCGCGTTTCCGCGTTTCCGCGTTTCCGCGTTTCCGCGTTTCCGCGTGGATTCTAGGTGATTCCAGGGGTGTGTTCGCTGTGACCAGTGTGAGGATCAGACATGGATCGTCGGACGTTCGTTCATGCACTTGCCGCGTCGCTTGGCGGCACGCGCATTGTCTCGAGTTGCCAATGGGCGAGCGCGCGTCTCGATCGAATCGGGTTGGAGCTGTATTCGGTGCGCGACGCGATGAAGCTCGATCCGGAGCGAACGCTCGCCGCTGTCCGTGCCATGGGTTACTCCGACGTCGAGCTCCTGTGGTCGCTGGGAAATTTCGGCCGCAGTACGCAACAGGTGCGCGCGTCGCTCGATCACGAAGGATTGCGAGCGCCGTCCGCACACATGGCTCCCGAAGTCATTCTCACCGACTGGAACAAGAGCCTCGACACGGCCAAACGACTCGGCCACGAATATCTGATCGTTCCGAGTCTCACCATCGATCCGAAACATGTACTCGACGACTGGCGCCGGTGGGCCGATCGATTCAATACGGCCGGCGCCGCCGCGCGCCGCGCCGGCATTTGGCTCGCCTTCCACAACGAGCCGGACCACCTGAAGCCGACCGACGGGACGATACCATACGATCTGTTTCTCGAACGCACCGACCCATCCGTCGTCCGACTGCAACTCGACGTCGGCAACATGGCCCAGGGCGGCGGCGATCCGATGCGGTATCTCGAACGCAATCGAGACCGCTATTGGAGCTTTCACGTCAAGGACGTGGTCGCCGATCGATCGCATGACATCGAGCTCGGCAAAGGCAACCTCGATTTCCGAGGGCTGCTGCGTGCCATTCCCGATATCAAGCGAAAGTCCGTGTATGTCGAGCAGGAGGCGGCCGCCGATCCCATGGCGAGCGCCAAACAGAATTATCAATTCCTGGCCGCGCTCGACTTTTGAGTCATCCGCCACGTGTCCGGGCGGTCGCGCCTGTTTTCGCAGGCGTATGTTACGTAGAATCCCCTCGGCTGCACTACTCCCCTCAAACGTCCCAACGAGGCAATCATGGGCGGACTCGTCTTAGGCGGATTTCTGATCGCGGCGCTTGGCGTGGTTCTACGCTCCATCAAGATCATTGGCCAAGCCGAGGTCATCGTCGTCGAACGGTTCGGCCGGTTTCACCGAGTGGCGCGCTCAGGCCTGAATCTGCTCATTCCATTCGTCGAGCGTCCGCGACTTCTCGACGTGCGCTACTCCGAGTCAGACGTGAGCGGGGTCAAGCGCATCACCGCGAGCTCTACCGCCCGGATCGACCTGCGCGAACAGGTTCTAAGTTTTCCAAAGCAGCCGGTCATCACGAAGGACAACGTCACGATCGACATCGACGCGGTCATCTACTACCGCGTCGCTGATCCGCAAAAGGCGACGTACGCGGTGCAGAATCTTCCGTACGCGCTCGAGACGCTCACACGCACGACACTGCGCAACATCGTCGGCGAAATGGAGCTCGACCAAACGCTCGGCAGTCGCGACATGATCAACAAGCGCATGCGCGAAGTGATCGAAGACGCGTCGATGGGCTGGGGCGTGGACGTCACACGCGTCGAGCTGCAGGCGATCGAGCCGCCGCGCGACATTCAGCATTCTATGGAACTGGTAATGCGCGCCGAGCGTGAACGGCGCGCTGCTGTCACCAACGCGGAAGCCGGCAAGCGGGCTGCGATTCTCGAATCGGAAGGACAGCGCGAAGCGCAGGTGCGCAAAGCAGAGGGTGAAAAAGAGGCGGCAATTCTTCGCGCCGAAGGACTTGCCGCCGCGCGTGTCGCAATGGCGCAAGCCGAGGCGGAGGCAATTCAGCGAATCACAGCAGCGTTGCCCGAAGGCCAGGCGGCCATGTATTTGCTCGGTCTCAAATACCTCGAAGCACTTCCGGCAATCACGCAGGGCAAGGGCTCGACCATCTTCCTTCCCGCCGAGGCAACGGGTGTGATGGGTGCGCTCGGCGGAATGCGCGAGCTGCTTCGGTCCACCGCCGGTATTGGAAGCGCAGCCGGCGGACATGAACAGGCGACGTATCAGCCGCCCGCGCCACGCCCCGCGTTCAAGACGCTCGCGTCGCCAGCGGACAAGTCATCTCCGAACACGCCGGAGAAGTGAGTTGGCGAAGCTCACGCGAGAACGCGCCGAAAAGATTGCGCGCGCACACGCGTGCGAGAACTGTCGTGAATACAGCTACAAAAAATTGACGGTCAAGCCCGCGAGCCCCGCGCATAGGGCTGAGTTCAAAGAGGCCTGGCACGTGATCGCGGTGTGCGGCGTGTGTGATCTGCACCAAGAGCTGGGGATCGACGACGAGGGCGACGTCATTTACGTCTCGTAGGTCGCGGCTTTGATGTTCTCCCCTCGTCGTAGGCGACAATGCGCGTTCGGGGGGCGGCCATCCGCCAGGCATCTTCGAGCAGTTCCGCCATTCGCGTCGACGTGACCTGCGGCAAGCGGAGCAGAACGTAACCGTAGTCGCGATAGTGATCGGTGAGGTAAAAGAGCTTCGGCTCGGCTCGGAGCAGAAGGTCGCGGCTCACGATGTCCATCTTCAGAACGAGCGTCTCGCCGTCTTCCTTGAGGCGCGCGAAGAGCTTGCCGTCGACTTTGAGTGCTTCCGTGCCGTACGACGTGCTGATCTTGACGCCGGGTAATGCTTCGGCGAGACGGCAGACGTTCTTGAACGAAAGTCCTTTCGTCACTGCCATGTCGTCCGCTCCCAAGCGGTCATTGCACCCGGTAGTCGTCGAGGTGGAATCGCGCGGCCTCGATCTCCGACGGCAGGCGAACTCGGCGCGCAGGCCAGCCAAGGAACTTGTCTTTGCGGCGCGAGCTTCACAATATCCTTACTATACGGTGGAGTCGAGTGCACCGCAGTCGTCGAAAACCTCTTGGAGGATTACCAAATGGCCGGGTATGGCGCAACCGAGCTGGCAAACGCGTTCCGAGGTGTCCGGAAAAACACGTTGCAGATTGCCGAGGACATCCCTGAAGACAAATACGACTTTTCCGCCGCCCCCGGCGTGCAGACCGTGAGCGAGTTGCTACGGCATATCGCATTTGGACCAATGCTCTACCAGGAAATGCACGAGGACAAACGCGTCACGACACTGAAGGGCTACGACTTTGGCGGCGCCGTCGGGCGTTCCGCCGCCTTGGAAAAACAACTGCGGAACAAGGCCGAGATCATTTCCCTGCTCGAATCAGAAGGCGAGCGTTACGCCAAGTGGGTCGAGTCGTTGTCGCCGGAGTTTCTTGCGGAAACCTTCACGGATCCGACGGGACAGAATCCCAAGACGCGTTTGGAGAGTTTGCTAAGTCCCAAGGAGCACGAGATGCATCATCGCGGGCAGCTCATGCTCGTCGAGCGCATGCTCGGCATCACACCGCACCTCACGCGCCAGCGACAGGCGCGGCAGCAGCAGCAGACGACCGCCGCGGTCAGCTGAACGCCGGCGATGTGATCGTGACCGCGCGCTCAGCGTCTGAGTTGCGCGGCCACGATGTTGCCGAGACGCGCTTCGAGCGCGCCGGTCGACGAACAACGGATAAAGTCGCCGGACGTTGACACCGGACGTGCCATGGCTTGCACAGTCGTCGTGATCACGGTCAGCGTGGGTGTTTCCCCCGAGAGCTGCGCGATCACCGAAAGGCGGATGTCGTACGTCTCGCTGTTCAGTGCGCCCTGAGTGTTGCCGCAGTTGAGATATGTGCGCAACGACTCGCCTCCCAGGCGCCGGCGAATGTGATAGTCGCCATTTCCGATCGAGTGCCCCTTTTGATCGATGGCGGTGACCGGGATCGTCAGCGAGTCGAATACGAACGGCATTGCGCGCCAGACAGTTTCGAGTGGCATTACGACGGTCGCGACGTTGGCAACGGCCGAGGTCGTGAGCGCCGCCGTTCCGCCGGTGCTCGAGGGAACACGAATTGTCTCAACGGCGCCGGACGCCTCGGGCGTACGCGTTCCATTCGCTGAGGCGCACGCGCCCAATGCGAGATAGGAAACCAGAACGCTGATTGGTCTGCGCATCAGAGGTACCTCGCGATTGCCATGGCGATGACCGCGATGGCCATGAACACCGCCCCGAGCCGTGACCCGAACAGCATGCGGGCCTGGAGCTGGCCCATCTCGGCGGCTTGCGCTGGTGAAGGTGGTCCGCCGGCAGCTTGAATGCTTCCGCCGAGCATCGAAATCTTCTCGGCATTTGGTGCGATCATCCCGAGCGCGATGCCAAACACAACCACGCCGGCGACTGCTCCGATACCGAAGGTCATCCCGGCTGCGGATTTGGCGAACGCGCCCGCGCTGATCGCGACGTCGTGCCAATACATTCCGGCGCCCGAGAGAATCGTGAGTATCGCCGCGGCGGCTGCGGCGACGGGAAACTTCTGCACCGCCGCGAGCTGTCGCATGATCGCGCCGCCCGCGGGGCCGGATGCCATCACCGCCGGCAGGAGAAAGCCGGCGGTGAAGAAGATCGATCCTCCCCAAAAAACACCTGCAAGAACGTGAATGAAGCGAAGAACAATCATCGTACTGTTCATGGCTTGGGCTCCGTCAGCAGGATTTGCACTTGTGACTGTTCACTGCTCCAAGCTTCTCGAGATAGGAAACAGTTTCGAGGAAGGGTGGGATTCGCTGCACGGGTCCATTCGCCATGTCCACTGTCGTCTGGCCCTTTCGGCTGACGGCTTTGACGTCGGCGCCTTTGGAAACGAGATACTCGATCAACTGATTGTCGCCGCGCGCGGCGGCGTGATGTACGGCGTTGTAGCCGTTGAAATCGCGCGCGTTCACGTCGAGGTGCAGATCTTCGACGAGATATTTCACGGCGGGAATCCATGCGTCAGGCGCGTGCTGGTGTGCGTTGGCCGCGAATCCTTCACCGTAACCAACGCCGGACGCCGCGTGAATGGGATAGACGCCAGGTCCGCCGACCGGAATCGGCGGCAGACCAGACGGATCGGACTTCGCCGTGGAATCCAATTCGGCAGGTGCGTCAGGATTCTGAAGACGCCCGGCCGGCTTGAGCGTGGGAATACTCGGATCGGCGCCATGCGCCATGAGCAGCTTCATCGCCGGAACATCGAGGCCGTACGCGGCACGCCAGAATGGCGTCGCGCCCGCGGTGTTCACGCCGAGCAGATCGAAGATGTACGACATGTACCAGAGATGCTTGGTGAGCCGGACATTCGGATCGGCGCCTTTGTTGAGCAGACTCTCCATCAACTCGAGATAGGTCGTCTTCTGAGTGAAGTGCGCGGTCGGCTGTGGGTATGACGCCTTGGCCGCCCATTGCACGTTGAGCGTTGCATAGAGCGGCGTCGCGCCGGCGTCACTGGCGAGCTTCGGATTGGCGCCGCGCTCGATGAGCATTTTCGCCAAGTCGAACTGTCCATTGATCGTCGCCAGCAGCAGCGGCGTGGAGTGATCGCCCGCACTCGGCTGATTGATATCGGCGCCGGCTTGGAGAAGCGCCTGAGCGCATTCCAGGTTGCCTTCGCGCGCCGCGAACAGGAGCGCTGTGAGCCCGCCCTTGTTGCCAACCAACTCGCCGAACGATAGACCGCGATTGTTGATGAGTCTTTGTGAATCGGCCGCCGTCGTCGGTGGACCACCCGCTCCGTAACCGCCCGCGCCTGCGCCACCCACTCCGGCGGCACCGGCCCCGCCGCCGCTGCCGCGCGGTCCCGTTGGAGAGATTGGCATGGCCGGATCACCCGCGCCACGTCCGCGGCCCGTTGTTGCCGGAGCTTGTTCAGCGGAGCGGAGAGCTGCGGCGCGACGCGTGCGCAGTTGCAGCGCGACGCGATCGATGCTGTCGCGTGTCGGCACGTTCTCAACTTTCGACGTGGCCTTGAGATCGGCGCCGTGCGCGGTCAATGCGCGGACTGCGAGCGCGCGATCGTATGCCGCGGCCCACATGAGCGGTGTTTGACCGAACGCCGTCTCGCGCGCGTTCACCAGCGCGCCTTTGTCGAGCAAGGCGTTGATGGATTCCGGATTGCCCTGTGCGGCGGCGAGATGCAGTGCGGTTGCGCCGCCTGACGTGGTCGTCGCATTTGGCGCAGCGCCGGCCTGCAGCAGTGCTTTGATCACCGCTGCTTTTCCCGCGCGCGCCGCGAGATGCAGCGGCGTGTAGTTGCCGTTGCGCGTCGCTGCATCGAGCCGGGCGCCGGCGAAGATGAGCATTTTCGCCTCTTCGACTTCGCCGCGCATCGATGCCCAGTGCAACGCGGTCATGCCGTCGCCCTGCGCTGCGTTGACGTCGGCGCCTTGCTTCACGAGTGCGCGAACCTGCGCGCTGTCGCCGCGCATGGCCGCGTCGGCGATCGGTGCGTCGCTCGTCGTCGTCGTCGTCGTCGTCGGAATCGCTGCCGCGGAGAGAAGCACCGCCGCGGCAATCGCCAACAGTCCGCGTGTCCTAGGCATGGGCCTGGAGGGAGAAGGCATCGGTGCTGTCGCCGAAATGCGGCATGTCGTTCATGCCGAGCGTGTGCATCACGCTCAACATCGCGTTGGCCATCGGCGTGCCGTCGGGCGCCTTGAGATGCAGACCGCCGGCAAGCTTACCGTTCGCCTTGCCGAGCAGAATGAGCGGGCAGCGGCGATGGTTGTGCAAGTTCGGATCGCCCATCGGCGAGCCGTACATGATGAGCGTTTTATCAAGCATGTTGCTGTCGCCCTCGGTGATGCTCTTCAACTTGTCGAGGAAGTACGGCAGCATGCTGACGTGATACTTGTTGATGAGATGGAATTCCTTCACGCCCTTCTCGCTGCCGCCATGGTGCGACGCCGGATGGAACGGCTTGTCCGACCCGCTTTCCGGATACACTCGGCTCGATCCGTCGCGACCCATCTTGAATGAGAAAACGCGCGTGATGTCGGCGGCAAACGCGAGCGCCTGAATGTCGAACATCAACTTGACATGCTCTTCGAACGAATCAGGCACGCCCGCCGGTGCGCCGGCAAGCTCACGCTGTTCGCCAGTCTCGTTGCGCGCTTCCACGCGTTGAATGCGCCGTTCGACTTCACGAATGTCGTCGAGATAGCGTTCCATGCGCCCGCGATCGGCCGCGCCGAGTGTCTTTTCGAGCGACGCCATTTCGCTGGCGACGAAATCGAGGATGCTGCGGCGGCTGCGGCGACGCGCGGCGCGCTCTTCGAACGATCCACCGACGCCGAACAACTTCTCGAATGCGACGCGCGGGTCGCGAATGACCGGCAGCGGTTCGGTGGGCGACGACCAGCTGATGGAGTCGGTGTAGACGCAGGCATAGCCGTATGCACATCCGCCCGCTTGATCGACGTTCTCGATGCACAACTGCATCGACGGAATTGGCGTCTCCTGCCCGAATTTTTGCGCGTAGATCTGGTCGAGCGACGTGCCGACGTAGATGTCCGAGCCTTCCGTCTGTTTGGGATGCGATTGTGTGAGATACACCGCGCTCGAGCGGAAGTGGTCGCCGCCGATCTCTTTCGCGGCCACCGGCTCCGCTTGGCGAACGTCGGTGTTGCTGACGATCGTCATGTAATCTTTGAATGGTTCGAGCGACTTGAGCGCGCTGGGACTCAAGTCGAACTGTTTGCCCAAGCCCGCCGGGGCCCACAGGTTCAACTTGGCGCCGATGTCGTTGCAGCCGGCCGCGCCATGCACCATCTCGATCGCGACGAGTCGCGTCCGATCGGTGCCCGCGGCGCCCGTCCGCCATAGTCCTCGGCCCGCGGGCATCATCGCGTCGAGGAAGGGAAGGGCGAAGGTAGCACCCATGCCGCGCACGAACGTGCGCCGCGGAAGCGGCTTGTCAGTCAGAAAATGCATGGTCTGTCATCCTCGAGGTGTCATGCCGTCATCGATCCCTATTGCTTCCCCGCCGATGCCGCGCTTGTCGGAACCCGCGTCATACGGAACGCATCGCTCTTCACCACACCCAACACAAAGTCCTGCGCCCGATAACCCGACGCCGCTGCATCGCTCGCAATGCGCCGAATAGCGGGTCCGTCGTAGTACTCCACGCGTCGGCCAATCGCATACGCCATCAGGTTCTGCGTAAAATTCCGAATGAGCGGCGTCGGGCGCTTGAGCAGCGCGGTCTGCAGCTCAGTGAGATTCGTGATCGGCGTGCCGTCGTACAATTCGCCGCGCGTGTCGACGGGCGATCCGTTCTCACGCGTGCGCCAACGACCGGTGACGTCGAAGTTGTCGAGCGCCAGCCCGATCGGATCCATGTACTGGTGACAGGACCGGCACTGCGCGTTCGCGCGATGCTCTTCCATGCGCTCGCGCGTCGTGAGCAAGCGGCCGTCTTTCGCGTCGCCCGTTTTTTCGAGATCTGGAACGTTGGGCGGCGGTGGCGGTGGCGGTGAGCCAAGCAACACTTCCATCACCCACTTGCCGCGCAACACCGGCGACGTGCGGTTCGCGTGCGACGTGAGCGTCAACACACTCGCCTGGCCGAGCAGTCCACGACGGCGCGCATCAGGATACGTGACGCGGCGGAAATCCGATCCGGTGACACCGGACATGCCATAGTGCTTGGCAAGCGTTTCGTTCACGTAGGTGTAGTCGGCGCTCAGTAGATCCATGATGCTGCGGTTTTCTCGCACGATGCTGCTGAAGAACAACTCCGTCTCGCGACGCATGTCGTCCGCCAGCTGCTCGCGGAAATTCGGGAACTGGAGCGCGTCCGGATGCACCTTGTCGATGTCCTGCAACCGCAGCCACTGTGCGGCAAAGCGTATTGCAAGCGCGTCGGCGCGCGGATCGGCGAGCATCCGCTTTGTCTGCGCTTCGAGCACCCCGGGCTTTGACAGCTGTTGCTGTTTTGCCAACGTCATCAAGGTGTCGTCGGGCGGCGCGCCCCAAATGAAGAACGACAGCCGCGAAGCCAAGTCGACGTCGTTGATCGCGTACCGCTCGCCGGCCTTGGAATTCGCCGGCTGTTCCTCGAAGCGGAAAATAAAATGCGGGCTGGCGAGAACGGCCTCGAGTGCCGCCGCGATTCCATTTTCAAATCCGCCCGTCCCACCTTTCTCCGCGGCACCCTTGTCGTAAAACGCCATGAGCGCTTTCACATCGCTCGAATTCAACGGCCGGCGATACGCCACGCCGCCGATGTCCGAAATGATCTTCGACGCGCACGGACGCGCCTCCTCCGTCGTCATCGGACGACAACTGAAAATCCGCTTCCGACTCGGCGTCTCCGACACGCCGGTCGGATTGTACGGCCCGCGAATCGTGAGATGCTGCAAGTGCGGCAGGTTCGTCACGCCGTACTGGTGACCGATGTCCGTGTCGGCGATGCTCGACGCGATCGGCGCGAGATTGTCGTTCACCGGACCGTCG
>Ga0193753_10000644_pt1 | contig 33146 bp, 20 predicted proteins | sample H1c2metaG_FD_144925 | JGI IMG/M metagenome (GOLD analysis project Ga0193753, IMG submission 144925) | Soil microbial communities from a riparian zone of the East river system, Colorado, United States - H1c2 | ecosystem: Environmental > Terrestrial > Soil > Riparian zone | place: USA: East...
GCGCGAACGAGCTCTCGGGCGCGTTCCGCGGTGATCGGCCGGTCCGGATATGCGTCGAGCACGAGCAATGGCAAAACACGTTGCGTTAGATCAGAGAACGTGAATCCAACGGACTGTTTGTCGACTGGGCCAGTCAGTTCCGCGAGTGTCGCAATGTCGCTCGCGGACAAGCCTGCCTCATTCAATGGCACCTCAAGCACCGCATACCGCTGCTCACGATTCGGACGGGCGAACTCAAAAACCTCCGCTGCCCGGCGTCGAACCGCCGGATCGATGGCCGCGAGGCGGTTCGTCGCCATGATGACCGCAACAGGGAGCCCTTGATTCGAAAGGCGATCAATGCCTCGAATGAATGCATTCACGCCAGCCCGATCCTCGTGGTGCATGGCGCTCGCCTCGCGACTCTGAGCGAGTGCGTCGGCCTCGTCAATGAGAAGGATGATTCCGCCGCCCGCGCGTCGTCCGTCGGCCCGGTGGAGACGCTTCCCGGCTTCGAATACCTCGTCGAACGCCGCCGCGAGAAGTTGTGTCATTTCACCCACTTTACCGCTACCTCGCGTGGCCAGACTGAGAGGATACAAAGTGACATCGATACTCTCTTGGCGTGCGACGGCATCACCGACTGTCTCAGCCAGTTCGGTCTTCCCAGTGCCGACATCCCCTGCAAGAACGACCAGCGGGGGCCGTCGATCGAGATAGTCGAGCAACGTCGTTGATCCCCGATGGTGTTTCGCCGCCCACGCTCGCGGGCCGGCCGGGTTTACGAGACAGGCCAGCAGTTTCACTAGCCTAGTTTTCGCGTCGTCGAGGCCAACCAATCGCGCGAACCGCTTCCGCGCTGTGGTATCTGGGAATTCGAGTCGCCGATCGAATAGCTCGTCAAGCGGGACGCGCTCGTTGCTCATCGCCGCACCAAACTTCGGCTCAGTCCGCGCCCGCCGGCCACGTACTGTAGGTCGTCAGCCCAGTATCCAACCTCGAGGGAGGGCTCGTCACCCGTTCCACGCAGGAACGGGCACTCTTCACGAATTGTCGTCTGATCGCGGCCAGGAAGGCTGAGCCATCGCTCATTGTATCGCAAGAACGAAGTGAACGACGCATTTGCGATATCGAGACCTGGGCGGATTTTTCCCGGGTCATCGTCTGTTTGGAGGTGTCCACCGGCAAGAGCAACGTACCGTATGGCTGCCTCCGTCCATTTCTGGGTTCGCTTGAAGCCGTATACGACGTCGCGCACGACATCGTACTTCAACAGCACGGCAAGCTCCCGCTCGTATTGTTCAATCCACTCAAGCGATGGACTGCCGTAGAAGCGATGGAAGCGGTGCAAGTCTGTTCCTACCTTCGACGCGAGCTGACGCGCATGCGTGATTGTGAAGGTCTCGGAGAAAGTTGTCGTGAAGCTGTTTGTCATGATGCACTCAAGCGTGAAAAGCCGGTCCGAAAACTTTCTGCCAGTACCGCACGGTCTCGCCCTTCGTCATGGCGTGAATTGCCGCGTCCACTGCATCGCCAGCGCTTAGTGCTGCGTCGACAATTTTGCCTTTCTGCGCCGTTGTATAGAGCTGCGCCACATTGTTCTGGCAGTTTACGGGGTCCCAGATTCGGATCGGATCGTTGGTGCGTTTGCACATCGACGCGGGATCGTAGTAGTCGGCGAAGGCGATCGTAGTTCGGAATGCATCCGAGGCGATGAAAGCGAATACCGCTGCAAGTGCCTCGATGTAGTCGTCGAGTCGTACGCCTGAATCGGCGAGATGGGCAACGATGAGTTCAAGCATGAATGATTTGAATCGGAACCCGTCATCATTCTGCTTCTGCCGCGCCGCCCAGTATTTGACGAACCGGACGACCTGCGCGAAGTGAAGCTCGTTCGCTTGCTTGCGCCGTCGAATGAACTCGAGGTGCATCGGCACGCTGGTCATAAGTGGCGTTCCGTCCTCCTGCGAGATCAAATTGCCTCGCCACTGAGGATCGCCAGTGTAGAGAATGGGAACGATGTCGACTTCGTTGCCGGTGCCTACAAACGTCACACCGATGGAGTAGGTCTTTGGTTTGATTTGTTCTGGCTTGAAGTTCGGAAAGGCGGACTGAAGTTTGGTCGCAAGCCAGCTGAGTAAATCTGCGACCGATCCTGGCGCGGAATCGGACGACACATAGCAGGCAACGTCGGCGTCGCTGGTGGACTTGAGGGCGGTTCCTTTCGCCAAGCTGCCGGAGAGGAGCATCTTGCGGAGTTCGAATTGCGGGTGGTCGGCGAGATAGCCGTCAAGTTTTTCCCGAAGACGGTTGGCCTGAGCCCGCAGCTCCTGTGCGTCCTCCCGGCGAAGATTGACCGAGTCGCTCGCAAATTGGATGAGTTCACTTTGACCAACGTGTTGAAGTCCCACCGCGCACGCTCCTTGTGATCAGTTCCCCCGTTTCGCAGAGCCATCGGCTCCCCGTCGCATATGAACTCATGACGGCGGCTCCGTTGACGAGTGAATACCTAATAGCTATTAATTGGCTGCGCAATAGCCGTTAATTGCATACTAAACATTGACATAATTAGCCATTATGCGTATATTCATGCCAAGCGACTAGCGCGCCCACCTGGAGGCAAAATGGCAGAAAAGCGGACAATGACACTCAACCTCACTGAGGCGGAAATGACCGCCCTCGATGAACTTTCGCATCGCAAGGATCTGACAAAAACAGCGGTGCTTCGGCAGGCTTTGCGGCTGTACCAGATTGTCGAGACGCGTATTGAACGCGGAGAGAAGCTCGTATTTGAGAATGACGAGACGAAAGAGAAGGCTGAGCTGATGCTATTATGAACGACGGAGAGATCCGGCTATGAGCGACGATGTGTCAATCATCCATCTCTTCGATTGCGCGAGCGGAGCACCTATTGGCGCTGAGTTGCGTGGTGAAATAGGCAAGCAGCAACTGGCAGATTGGGAGACGCAATGGAGGCCAGCCATTCGGGAAATCCAGGTCGACTTGCTGGCTCGCAAAGTCCCAATGCAAGAATGGCCTCAGAGCCTGCACTGGCGGTGGGATAAGAAAGTCGCCGAAATGACTGGCCTGCTCGCGTACCAGGGTTTCAGCGTTGTGTGCGGCGGAGTTACGCAAGGTCTAATGCGAGTAGACCTCACCAAGTCGGCGCGTATCGCCGAACAGGCTGGGAAGCCGCTTGTGTACATCGAGCTTCTCGAGACCGCACCTTGGAATCGCGTGGACTGTGTCCCTATTCCGCGCTATAAGGGGGTGGGAAGCGCGCTACTTGCCGCCTGCGTGTCACTCAGTCAACACGAAGGCTTCAAGGGCCGAACCGCTCTGCATTCGTTGCCGCGCGCCGACGGTTTCTATCGTGCGTTGGGCATGACAGATCTCGGGCCGGATCAACACTATCACGGACAACTACGGTATTTCGAGTTCACTACCGAGCAAGCCGCTAAGTTCCTCGGCGCGTAACAGGGGGTAATCATGAAACTCGAACGAAGCAAGGAATGGTGGATGGCTCAAGCGGCCAAGGAGGGCGATTACCTGATGATGGCGGGCATGCCGAATCAAGACGACCCCGGGAACCTTGAACGAGATGCAACAGCAACGGGGTACGGCCACACGTCAGTCGAGGACACGCACGTTGCATTCGGAAAATTCGTCAATCTGATGCGTCGTCGTCGTGGCTTGACCATCGAACAATTCGCGACTGAGATGCAGATCGACGCGGGCGAGGTGCTTGCGATCGAAGAAGATGTTCACTACGCACCTGAACCGCGCACAGTGTACCGTTTCGCGCTCTCATTTAAGCTGCCTCAAGAGCGATTGATGCAGATTGCCGGGCTAGCAGAAACCCGGGACCCAAGTCTTCGCAGTCAGGCGGTCCGATTTGCAGCAAGCGCGGATCCGGTTAGGCATCTCTCCTCAGAGGAGACCTCGGCGCTTGAGGCCTTCGTGGAAGTTCTCAGTGAGCGAGGCCCTAGCAAACGGTGAAAAATGTCCGCTTGAGTGCGCCGACGGCAGAAGACATCAACGCGCAGATCGCAAAAATCCTGCGGGGGCTCGGTTCACCGGAGCCCCCGCTTGATTTGCGCATAGTTCGTGAACTGCTCAAGCTTGACCGTGGATATTACAGTTCGGACGACGATGGACTTGTTCGCGACGTTGTCAGCCGCCTAAAGATCGCCGGACGCCAAGTCTTGCAACGGCCCACTCTGCTGAGCGAGGCGATTCGCGGCTGGAATCTGAAAGCACTCTACCTACCTGACCAGAAACGCATCCTGATCGACAAGGCACTGCCGCCGCTGAAGCACCGATGGAACGAGGCTCACGAAATTGGCCACGACATCATTCCGTGGCATGCCGGTATGATGATGGGTGACACTGAACATACGCTAACAATTGGGTGCCGCGCCCACGTTGAGGCTGAGGCAAACTTCGCAGCGGGCCGGCTGCTCTTCCTAGGCGATCGCTTCGTGCACGAAGCCAATGCATCGGTGCCGACCCTGTCGCATGTGCGTGGTCTGAGCAAGCGATTTGGCAACACAATCACGTCCACATTGTGGCGATTCGTTGAACAGGCGCACGTGACCACACCGATGATTGCACTAGTCAGCGGACATCCGCACCCTTCTAAATGGAAGGAAGATTTCGATCCACTGTCTCCATGTCGTCACTCCATCGAATCGCCCTCGTTCACGGCACAATTCGGGAGCGCATCGGATACGATGATGTTTCAGGCTATCTCAACGTATTGCGGATCACAGCGCGGTGGCGAGCTCGGGGTTGATGAAATCATTCTCAACGATCAACGCGGTGAGGCTCATGTCTTTCGGTTTGAAACCTTCTTCAACGGCCATGACGCCCTAACGTTGGGCGTGTGCGTTCGCCGGCATGCCGACGCGACGGTCGTCAAATGATGATGACGGTTCTTTAACCGGTACGGGCTGCATCTGCGGACGCCTAGCCAACGCAATTGGACGCGTGGATCGGAGGGTGGCAATAGGCGGGCATCACCGCAATATGTGATGATTCCAAACTAGCACGTCAACGTTCCCGGCGACGCCCGGAGCGTACGACAAAACCGAGGGCCTTCACGGACAGGGTAACAGGCACTGAAAGACCGTTACGCGTGTTCAGGCCACGCGGCGCGCAACGCCTGCTGCACTACCGCAGCCGGAATGCGCTCCTGTTCCAGCATGCGCGGTCCGCGCAGAGCCTCGGCCAGACAGGCGGCCTCGGGCTTGCTCAATCCCTCGCAAGCCGCGCTGCGATCGCGTTTCCCCGGTACTGCGAGGTGAGCGTACAGCTCCCATGTGTCACGATCCATTAGGATGCTGCGAACCTGCGGGAACTGGTTGCGCACGCGCGCCAACATTCCAAACCCCGCCTCGTCGCAATCGCCCCAGTACACGATGTCCGCATCGTTCAGCCAGCGAAGCTCAGACAACAGCGTCGCGGCCTTTCCCGAACCAAAGATCGCCAAGGTCTGCGGCAAGGCTGGTAGCGACAAAAAGACATCTCGATTTTCGACGATGATGACGCGGGGGATTCTCCAGCGAACGTCTGCCAACAACGGCACAGGCACTGCCGAGGAGTCGACAGGCCAACGAACATCGTCGCGCAACGTGACGTCCAAGAACCTGAACCGGATTAGCGGCGGCTCCGCCAGCAGCCCGAAGCGCTCGGCGAATTCATCGGCAGCCTCGATCACACGATCACCGAGCGTCGCATCGAGCATTTCGCGGAGAATTCGCGTCCGATTCTCAATGAACTTCGTGTTCCCCACGGGGACTTGACGTGGAAAGCAATGAGGTTGCGGATTTTGGTCGAAGTAGGCGCACACCGCGACAAGGTCTGACCAGTCATCTAGGTACTTGGTGATCACATAGCCACGTCGCTGAAGCCAGGGCTCGAGTACAGGACAAAGCTCACGTGTGAGGCCGACTGCCGCGCGAAACCGAACCAGCTCGTCCGCGCGACCGAGAGCCCGAGCGAGCGTCTCTATCGATTCGAAATTCAGTTTCGCAGGCCAACGTTGCTTGCCCCATTTTCTCGTCTCCACGAACTCCCATTCGATAGTCCACGGATGCGGCGACTCCAGTAGACTTCGCGCGCCAGACCTAACCGTGAGAAAGTCTGACGTGGTGGAGGGTCGGCCGAATGGGATCCGCAATGGAAAAATTGATTCGCCACTCAATTCAGCGAGTAGCGCTGGATTCCAACGCCGCTGCGCCCTAGCGAGGATTGCGCTAACCGATAGCATCGGTGTCAATCAGCCGCCAGCGAAACGCTGGCAACCTGTTCGCGATCGAGAACGCTCAGAGCGGACGAATCGCCGCCCGGATTAGACGCGAGGTGAATCGATTGCACGAACGGAACAGCCAGTTTTGCCTTGGCATCGAAGGGGCCGACAATCAAAAGTTGGAAGCCCAGCTGCGCAAATAGCGCCATCGCCTGAGTAGAGTTCGCCTCATCCGTTCGCGAGAACGCCTCATCGATGACAACGAGACGAAAGTTCGGCGCATCAGGACGACCGGTGGAGAGGCCATACTGAGCGGCAAGGGCTGATGCCAGGATAGTGAACGCCAGCTTCGCCTTTTGGCCGCCAGACTTCCCAGTGCTCGCTGAGTAGTAGTTCACTTCCCGTCCATCGTGACTCAGTTCCTGAACGCCCGCAGCGAACCAATTCCTCACGTCAGTGACTCGCTGTGTTAGCTCTGGCTCCTGCTTGAACCGTTCGACCAACGATCGCACGCGATCGAAGATCTGCAACTGCTCCTCGCGCGTCGGAGTGATCCCGAATTCGAAGCAGGTGCGGAGATGTCGGCGGAATTCGGTGACGTCGGCTGTCGGCCGCGCGCCGAGCCTCAGTTGAACAAAAGTTCCTTCGCCATACGGAATCTCTCCAAGTGCGGCGTTGATCTCCGCGATCCGAGACTCAATCGCGCGATGATGCTCCTCCAATCGATGGTGGAGCATCTGAAGGTCACCGACCAGGTTCTCGTTGAGATATTCCTCGAACCGAGCGCGGTGACCTGGAAGCTCTTCCCCTTCGACCCGCGCCAGCAACGCCACAAAGTCCTGGGCGTACGCAACTTCCGACTGCAACGTTTGTGTGAACTCCGTGAAACGTTCAATGAAAGCGCGCATAGCGGACGTCAGTTTTCCGGTCGCGCTTTTGATGCGGCGGCCTTCATCGGTGATCAACCCATGCAACCGCCCAATGACCTCGCTCTTCTGACGTTCCACGTCATCGATCGAGATAGTCGGAATCGGAAACGCTAGCGTCGAGAAATCCAGCTCGGCATCGGCATGATCGTACGCGCCAAACGTCGCGAGCTCTTTGCCTCGCGCCTCGATGGCTGCTCGCGTGTCTTTTATGAGTTCTTTGACATGATACAGCCTTCCATCGAAGTCGCTGAGACACTCCCCATCCGTCCGCAGTTGACCGTCGAGATCGTCGAGCCGCTTCATGATGATTGCGATTTCCTCAGAGTCTCGCTCGAGCGTCGCGCGCTCAGACTTCAGGCGGACGATTTCCGCGCTCCATTGCGCGGGCGAAATGTCTGCGTACTGAATGACCGCCAGCAGGCTTTGGGCGGCACCTACGCGGTTGCGCGCCGCGGTCGCCGACTCACGCGCCGCTTGGGCAGCCTGTCCGTGCCGCGTTGCCTCGCTTTCTAGGTCGCTGATTCGTTTTTCCAATGCGGCGATCTTCGCATCCGTCGACCACCCTAGAATTCGTGTGCTGGCGTCGTGAATGGAGTGGACGTCATCCTTCACGTAGCGACGCGGCTCCCGAATCATGCCTTCGCGGGTGATGCCGTACTCACTTGCTTCGAGCTCGGCGGCCGTTCCACAACAGCGGTGACGAAACCGCCTCACGACTTCCGTTGCGACCCAGAGGTGAAAGGCGTGATCTACACGATAGCGCAAGCGACCTGGCACGGTGTCCGTCGAGAGTGACGGCGGCGTCAACAGCGTCTCCGAAATTGGATGGATGACGAGACGAATCCCGAGATGCGTTGCGTTCGCGAAGGCCGCAGCGCGGCGTTGTACGCGATCTGGAATAAGTAGTGAGAGGGCAAATGGTCGGAGGAGTCGTTCAATTGCCCCGGTCCATTCCGCGTGCGCCTCAAGTACTTCAATCAACTCGCCAGCGAACGGCATGTGATCAGGAGACACATTGGCTGCTTCGGCGACTTTAGTCCGCACGGCGATGTAGTGTCGAGGAATGTTCACTCGATGCCGCATGACGCTTTCGAGCTCATCCCGAGTTTCGCGCAACCTCTGAAGAGATTGCTCCTGATCAAACTTGTGCGAAGCGCGACGCGACTCAGCGTCCTCGGCGGCCGACATCCCCTCAGCGAGCTGGCGATCAAAGCCCGGTCGAGCAGCCGCGAACGATGTCGCGTCATCAAGAGCCGTGCGCATACCCAAGAGCACGGCCGCAGGTTCGACCGCGTTGCGATGCTGACGCGCAGCGTTCAGACTCTTCTCCGAGGTACCAATCTCCTTATCGATTGATTCGATCCGTGCACCGACCTCGGAAGCATTGAGTTTTGCTTTGACGCCGTCTCTCTCCTCGCGCGCTCTCGTGAGACGGTCTTCGACCTCGCTTCGCGTAACGGCAAGTACGGCGGCGCTGGCGGCCAAATCGGCGCCGCTCTCCTGCAATAGCTCGAGGTGCGCTGTCGCAAAGAACGGCGGAACGAGTCGCACGAGCCGATTCCACGCGTCGACGTGGTTTTCGCCGCGGGTGATAGTTGCGGCATTCTCGGCAATCGGCCGGAGTAAATCGATTTGGCGTTCTGCACGTTCGATTGCCATCCAACAATCGATCAATGCGTGGTAGTGAGGTTGTACGGCATCGTGAATGAACGAATACGTGTCCGCTGCTGGCATCATGAACTGGCGTACGAATGCATCGACATCTCCAACCTCCTTCATTCCCGTGGCTCGGTTGAACACTTCCAGAGCCTTGTCACCTGGGATATGAAGCAGCGCCCGCAGGCGCTCGCCGTAAGCAGCGAACGTATCATGAATATCCCAACCCGCGGTCCGCGCCGACCGGCGGATTTCGGTGCTCGTTGTGCCGCCTCCTATGAGTTCGGCCAATCCTCGTCGCGCGACCGTGATGGCGAAGAACTCTCGCACCTGATCGTCCTGCATCCACAGCACCTGGGCGGCTGTCACTACGACGTTGCGCGAGGGATCGGCGAAAACCCCGGCGATTGCACTCAGACGCCCGGCGTCGCGGAGGTATTGTGTCGTCGCCGCAGTGGAATCGATCGTGCTCGAGGCGGACCATGCCCCCCGTATATAGGACCGGCGACTGCGGTCGCGACTAGCACCGCGACGCGTGTCGGCCGCCGCATCGTTATAGTTGATGATCCGCGGCGGAACGAGCAGTGTTCGCAATGCATCGATGGCGGTCGACTTTCCCGACCCGTTGTCACCGATGAGCAGTGTCCAACCGCACCGCGGCTCCAGTACCTGGACGTCACCATGGAACGTTCCCCAGTTCCATAGTTCCAGGCGGTCCAGCCTGAATCCAGCCATTGGCGTCGGCCCATTGACTTCACTCACTCGTTTCACGTGCCGCTATTCGCGTGAGGCGCGCTTTCACTTCCTCAAGCTGTCCAGGCCCAAACCGCGCCTTAAGAATTCGCATAACCTCGTAAGCGTCGGCGTCGTTGGAATTGAGTGGGCGTATCAGCTTGAGCGCCTCAAGCCGCCGAATCGATGAATCGACCGGGCGAAGGTCCCTGGTCTCATCATTGGTCTCGCGCAGGAATGGCACGACTAGCTGACGCATTTGGTTTCGTGTAAGTACCATACGCGTGGACGAACCCGGCTGCGCGTCAAACCGCGCGAGTTCTTCGCGGAGACAAACGAGCAAAAGCGTCGCGGTGTAGCTGAGTGCCTGACTCGTTCCGATCCGCGGTACACGTTCGTCGTCATCGCTCTCGATTTGACGCAAGAACGCATAACCCTCCACCTCATCAATCACCACGTCTTGTCCGATCTGCCGAAAAAAGTGACAGATCGCCTCACGCTCGTCGCGTAGCAGGCCCCAGAGAGGCGCATCCTCTCGATAGAGCGGCTCAATCAGCAGACGGGCAAGCACGAATGACCGAGGTGGAAACGTCGTGCTCATCCGAGGCGTGAATCGCGGGTAAACAATGCTTCAGGAACACTCCAGACTTCGAGGCCGGCCGCGTCAATCACCACGCGGCAGCGTTGATCGGGCGCGACGTAGTGATGCTGATCCTGCGTCGCGAGAACCAGGTAGCCGGCAACTTCGAGAATCCCCTCATCAGGCGGATGTTGGCGTAAGACTTCTGAAAGCAATACGGTCTCAGTCTCGATTAGACATGAGCGCACGCGCGCGCGGAGATCGGCGAGGCTGATGTGCGAGAGGTTGTGGAATCGCTCAGCCAAATCGGGCGTAAGTGTTCTATCAGCGAACTGCAAATGGCCCAAGACCAGCCCTGGAAGCTCGCGTTCCCAAAGTCGTCGTCCGAAGCTGTCGAAGGGTTTCGGGTCTCCGGCCAGCTCAAAAAAATCGGTCAGCGCCTGTGGCGTGTTGCGCAGGACGAGGGCCAGTTGCTGGATTTCGCGAATGAGCCCCAGCAGGCGGCGATTCTCCCCCACCTCGGCCGTCTCGAGGGCGCGGCGGAGAGTTGATGCCATGCGCTCATTAGAACGCACCACGCGCTCGCCTTCAATCAGCAACCGACTCGACAGCGTTTCCAGCAGGCGATTTTCACGGAGCGAGGAATCGATTGCTGCGATGAGATAGACCTGCTGCGTTAGCTTGCGCCAGTGCGCTTGACGATCCGGACCGGCGAGATAGCGCCAGAACGAATAGAAGCTCTGCCCCTGCGGTGACTCACGCAACGCAGCGTGGGTGTCGAGCAGACGGCCGACCATCTCGCCCTTCGTCGTATCGGGATCTGACTGCGTCTCTGCGAGTGTCCGAGCAACTTCTTTGAAATTGTCTTCCAGTTGACGGAAATCGCCGGCGAGTCCTCTCGCAAGATCGAGAACATTCGCGAACCGCTCCGTGAGTTGGACCGAACTGTAGGCTTCAGCGGTGTGTGCGGCGCGGATCGTGTCAATCTGCGTCTGGAGGGCAATCTGTTGGATCTCGAGCGCTGCGACTCGCCGATCGGCGTCCGGACTGGAGAACAGGATGATCTCTTCGAGTTGATGAACGATAAGCTCGAGACGGGATTCGGCGGCCACGAACGGCCTCGCTTGCAGATCTTCGAGCCAGAGAAGCGCTCGTTCAGATGCTGCGGTGAGTTCGAATACGGGCTCGTCGACTCCATGACTATAGATGCGGCGTAGAAGCCCTTGCTCGGTGTTGCACCACTCGGCCAAATACTCGCCAGGGGCGCGCGGAAATGCGTCCGCACGCTCGGCGCGAAGCTCATCGAGAAAGTTTTCCAGGCGAGCGCGAAGTCGCGACTCGGGGATTGTAATGTCGTCGTGTTCTTTGAATGCGCGATGCAGGAATGTCAGGATCATTGCGGCGTTTGGACTGCGAAACAATCGGATCGACGGGTGGTCGATCAGGTGCTCAGTCCCGCCAAAGTCCCACTCGTCCGGTGACGGGCGCTGATTCACAAGGCTTCTAGCGGGCTCTTCATGCATCGCGGGCCAGTGGCATTGCACAAGTCTGCGCCTCGGTTCGGCGAGGCGCAAGAAAAACGCTGTCCTCTTCAGAACACGTTGCGCGTCAAAGTGAAGCGAAGACTGCGAATACCCTCATCTTCGGCCTTGTCTACCGCATGATGATGCCCGAAAGCCGCGCCTGTTCCGTAGAATGCCAGCTCGCGCAGCTGGCCGTTGGCAGCAGCGTGTACATCGCATCCCTCGTTTGATTAATCTCTAAATGCTGTATTCGAACACACTTGCGGTCACGGGCTGTAGTCGGCCTGTCACAATGGTCCCCAGGCTGGGGACCATTGTGGGGACCGTTGGCGACACGAAAAACGGCCTGCCGAGATCGGCAGACCGTCGATTAAGCCACGATTCGATGAGTTAAAGAGCGGGCGACCGGGCTCGAACCGGCGACGTCCAGCTTGGGAAGCTGAGCGAAAACAACGGGGTGGTTGCGTAAGTCGTTGAGATCCAACGGGTATTCGTCCAGCGTGGTTTAGCATGCGCCAACAATTTGGCGCACATTCGACCACCAACGGTAACCAACGGTAACCGCGTCCGAGTGCCGTCATGTACGATCCACGGCGAAGCCCGGTTCGCGGCCTCGCGCTAACCCTGGGGTCTCAAACTGTTACGGGTGACTCTAGGTGCTTTGGCCCACAGCATGACAAGGAGGTCGTGCGTCGCGTTCCAATGTACGCCAGGCTCAGGGCCCGTCGGATGGATGGTCTCGGCCAAAATGCGTGCTCCGAGATTTGTAGTACGGCGTGTGGGGGAGGACCCTCACCCGACATCTGCGTCTAGTATGGGAAAAACCGCGCGATGTATTCCGGAATGAACGAAGGCTCACCATCGGATGCACTGAGGAGGCGGACTAGTCCCGGCTCGTAGCGGCGAAGCTCATCGACGTTTTGACCCGCCGCTGCCTGATCGCCCTCGCGCACAGCGCGGTCGAGCCGCACTAACGAGCGGTATCTTCCCCCGTCGTCCCTATACGGACCGCCGGCCGCATCCGCTTGAATCTGACCGACGATCCGCTCTGCATCCGCGCTGCGATTCGTACGGTCGAGCAACTGGATCAGCCACCGAGCGGCTGACAGCTGAACGTATCGCTCCAGTCTTGGTCGTTCGAAAACCGATCGAAGAAGGGCCTCATTCTCCGCACCGAAATCACCCAAGTGGACTGCGGCACGTCCTCGATTCAAGTCGATAAATGCACTCGACTGCGGATCGCGACGGCCAAGGTCATCCATCTGTCGATCGAGCGCCGCGGCCTCGTCGAACTGACTGGGTATGTTCAGCGCTCCGGCCAGGCGATACCACTCGCAGAGGTTTCTCGATGCGCTCTTGACCTCGCCGACATCAACGAAAGCGCGAGCCACATCGCGCTGGATGGTCATCGCATCGTGGGTCCGTCCGATTACCGCGAGAATTCGCGCGCGCGCGCCACGCAGACCAAGGTGATGGGGAAGCGGATTGCGGACATCGGCGAACTGCTGGAGCAAATCGGCGAAGCGAACGGGGTCCGGCGACCCGGTGTCTGCTGCGCTCTGAGCGCCCTGGGCGAGAATCCCTAGTCGGAACTTCTCCTCGAGACGTTCGAGCCGTTTGGGTCTGAGCAGCGGCATGATGCTGCGATTGTTATAGTGCCGCCCGGCGATAGCGGCTACCCACGCAAACCAGACCTCCTCATCGTCTGCCCCGGCGTCGCGACACAGCTGGCGGGCGCGCACCGCAGTCCGGCGTACGGGCCCCCAAGGCTCCTTCGAGTCTCCTCCAAGGGCCATCCCCATCATTCGAGCCGCGACAGCTCGACGACCGGCTGAGTCTGTCATTGCACGAGAGAACTCCTCGTTGATCCTTTGCCCGAAGACCCGACGAACGGCCGAACGTGTACTGCTGACCGAAACGATTTTCAATCGGGTGCCCCGTGCCGCATGGCGCGCGCGATCCCGATCGTCACGCGAGACCAACACAGTCGAGACACGAGGCGCCCAGATGTGAATCGCCTTGATCTTGTTGTCGATGGCGCCCACCGAACCAACGGACCCGTTGTGATTCACCTCCCCAGTGGCGGCAATCTCTGGCGGGACGGGTATACCGCTCAGGAGCGACGCGATGCTGAGCACGAACGAGAGTCCGAACGACGGCCCCGTGACCATTCCCACCCACGAGTCGCGCGCCTCGCGTTGCTGCCAGAAGAGCCGGGTGCCTAGAAGAATCCGCTTTTCCTCGTCACGGAGGGGCTGCCACACCAGCGGCATGTAGTGCCTGGCCGCATAAACGGCGTTAGCCCAAGCATCATGGCTATCGCGCGTGAATTCCACGTCACCAAAGGAGTCGACCCCGAGGCGACACGGTCGAAAGCTCAACAGCGACGTACTTGCCGCGGCGTCGGCGATAAGCAGGACGTCACCCGGCGAGAGTAATGGCGGGCCGTCCGGAACGACCGCCAACGCGCGGGAGAGCGGTTCGCCAGAATGCGGCCAGCACCAGAGACCAGCGAGCAGCGCTGATCGCACAATCCGCTCATCGTCGGTGTTGAGCGTGTTCGGTCCGAAGTAGTCCAGGCTCATGCAAACGCATTCGCTGGCAATCCGCTCCACCACACCCATGCGTTGCCGCCGGCGACGCGGCGTAGCCGCTCGTCTTGCGGTACGCGTGCCGCCGCCAAGTGCCTGACCCACTCCGTGGCGCGCTCGTCGAGGAAACGGAGCAGCGCGTCGATGTCGTCGGCCCGGTCGACCTCCGCGAGCAGTGTGCGAACTCCCTCTAGATCGTCCCGGCCGAAGAACAATTCGCCTATCCTGGTTGCAGGGGGTTGGGCGTCTTCCGAAATGGACTCCAGAAGGTCCAACAACCGGTCCGCCTTGGCGATGGCAAGGTCGGCGATCGTATCGAGCTCTCGTGTCGCTAGCCGGTGCATCCACTGACGGGGCGCACGAATCGTCTCAAGCGTCGGATCAACGGCGCCAGCGGCCATCGCTTCGAGTATGCGTCGTGCGGTCGATGGCTGACTAGTATCGACGAGCCGACCGAGCATCCCGGCGGCGACCGCGATGTCCCACGAATGGCCGCCCGCCGCGCGCGCCAACACGGCCTGGACGAGCCACACATCCGGACACGCGGCACACCAAGCCGTGATGGGTGCGACGATCTGTGCAACGGGAGGGATCGCGAGCGGTCGAGCGCGCACGACGGTGACGACTGAACCCGAGCTGCCGCGCTCAATCAACACGCCGGACCCGTCCGACCGAAGAATCGACGTGGGGCCCGCCCGATCGACATCCACTATTCTCGTTGCCGGATCACGACTATCGGTCCCGACACTCAGTTCGTCTGGGCCGTTGATCGAAGTGGCGTTCACGGGCGCGTCTCCCGCGAGAGTGACCGTGACGACATACGGATGAGCGCGCGCCGCCGAGACCCGCACGGCGGCCGACGCCAGCGCCGGATCCTGAATGCGATCGAAAACCGCGCTGGTCAGCAAGGTCTGCAACGCTGCAACGCCCACGACAATCGACTGCGCGACACCAAGCCCGGCAGCGACCTCGGCTTCGGGTGTGGGGATGACGATGGTCGATCCGAGCGCATCACGCGTCAAGCCTAAAGTTGCGAGCATCTCGTCTGTGAGGACAGAAGCGGTCATGGTTGGGTCAGGGAAAGTGACGTAGATCGATGCCCATTGATTGCTAGACGTTGGAATCGCCGGTGTCTGACGTGCTATCGGAAGCATTCGGACGTCGCATCTTGTTGCGCATCGGTCGCAGCGCTTCGACGGCGACTCGTAAATGGCGGTGCTGCGTTGCGTCGACCGCGCCGTTCGTCGCCAAGCGATCCACTTCAACAAATAGTGATTCAATAATTCTGCTGAATTGCTTGTCGACGGCGCTGCGTTTCCGGCCGGACTCGCTTGCGATGCGTTCCACCGTCGTGGTGCCACGCTGGATCGCGCAGAGCGCATCGATGCCAGCGAGGAGGCTGGAAGCCGCCCGGCGCGAACTGCGGCTGGCGAGTCCAGGCCCAATCTCCTCGACGAGTTGACGATGAGCGTCCGCCACGTCTGCGGCAAGCTCCGGATTTCCGGCTGGCGTCGGCTCGCTCGGTGCCTCGGCGTCGCCATCCGCGAGCCAGCGTCCCTGCTGGCGGAGAATGTCGATGAGTTTGTTGCGAACGGCCTTCCGCAGAAACGATCGAGCGCCGCTTTCTCCGCCGATCATCTCGGCGCGCGTCCCCATGAGTCCTTCTTCCAACAGCCGTACTAGGACGACCTGTACCGCATCGTTCCCGTGTTCCCGATCAACGCGGAACTCGCGACAAACGTGCTTGGCGATCGTGATGAGCTCGCGAAGGAGGACCGCGGCAGCGCGGTTCGCTGCCGCATTGCGCGCAGCGATGCGAACGGCGGCCTCCGGCTCAACGCCTTCGACGGAAAGCGTGACGCCATACACACGGAATGCATCGACTAACGTCATCTCCGTCATCGTGGGGCCTCCCACTGCGCGCGCGCCTCCGAGGCCCACTGCCTCGGTCTCGACCGAGCGGGCGACGTAATCTCCTTCGCGCATCCGATATGGGAACGTGGCGGCGAGCCCGATGAGACGGGGAGGCCGGTCTCAATCCGGAGGAGCTCCGTCACTTCTGTCAGCGGGCACCCCGGACGATACCGTAGAACACCTAACGCCCAGGTGGAGACAAAGTCGGCGAGTACGAGTCCGCCGTGTACGTGTCGGTCGAAGGCGTACGCGCCTTCCACGGTAACGCGCACATCGCGCGCGACCGGGATCGCTTCGACGACAAGCGACTCAACATGTCGGCGGTCGACAAACAGCGGCTCCCTCGATGCGTCCTCGGATCGATGTCTCGTGAGTACCAGTGCCTTGACGTCGTGCTGGGCCCGACCAGACAGCGTACGGTCTAGGAGCAGGAAGAGCGCGCGGAGTAGCCGATCATAGCGCAAGCTCTCGCGCGGGAGCGGCCCCGCGTTTGGGTCCACGGCGGCACCGACCCACTCCTCGACCGAGAGCAGAAGAAAAGCGGCCATCAGGGCGCCTGGCGCAGGCCGACAAAGCGCACGCAGAATCTGCCGGACCCCTCTGGAGATCTCGGCACGGCGATTTTCGAGCGCCTGATGGGTATGGGGCAGGACCTCGCGCAGCGTGTCGTCCAGCCGCCATAGTATCCGCATCGTCGGTTCCCTGCCCTTGAGGAGCGAATCTAGGACGACTTTCGTGTCTGCTGCCCGACTCGCCAGCAGCCTCGCAACAACGGCGGCTGGGGGTAGGACTTTTTCGCCGACCTTGTATGCAGCGACTTTGCCACTCGCGTACGGCGAAAGCGCGTAGATCGCGGGCACCTTCAAGAACGCCGCATGGAGTGGCCAGGTGAACTCGGGTGCCAGCCTGACCAACTCTGCTTTGATCGCGTCAGGTGCGTTTCCCGACCGATCACGCTCGACCAGTAGTGCTGCACAATGGACGTGCGAACGTTCATCGCTGAACTGACCTGATTCGTCGATAAAGAGCCGCCACAGCCGCGCCTGCACTGCGGAATCAGGCCCGTCGTTCGCAATGCGCGTCGATCGACTGTCGCTCATTTCCCTAACGCTAGCGAGAGGAGGTTGGCGAAGTCGCCAGGTCGGAGTCGGCTGGCCGGCGCGCCTACGAAGGACTCCGTCCGGTTGACCATGAACGCGGCGATGGTACCATCGTCGGCAGTGGGAACGTACCAGGTGCCTCGGGGCTCTATCGCTATCAACCTCTGAACGAATCGCGTCCAAGTTTCGGTACTCAGACCGTTGCCTCTCGCTGCCATCATGGACTTGATCGAAGGATTCGTGACGACGACGATCCCGCGCATCCCCTCCCTACGCATGCGTACCTGAAGCGCCCGATGCGGAAGAATCTCGTCCGCAGCCACGCGATGCGAGATCACCACAAAACCATCGCGCGCTAGCGTCATGTGTAGCGGCCGATGCAGGACGCGGTCGAACGTCTGCTGGGCCTGCAGGAGCGCCTCGAAGTAGACGCTAAGGAGCCGGGCGGCGAGTTCCGGCGTCCAAGCCTTCCAGATCGAGGCGGCCGCACGACGAAATGTGAGCGTGCTGCGACGGTCTCCGATGCTGGCCTGTTCGTTCCGCGCAAGCACGGCTTGAACACGTGCGATCACGGCTTCGTCGATTGCGGGGAGGCGACCGGTTGCGCGAAGCTCTCGTGTTCTTTGCAGAAACCGTGACCATTCGTCGCCGAGTCGGGCTAGAGTAGCGTCATTGTCGAACGTTTCATCACGCGTGGTATCAACAAGCACGGCGCTCAGAGTTCCGCCGATGACGGCGCGCTTCCACGCCATCGAGAGACGCCCCATGCGATCGCCGTCGGGCCAACGCATCGCGTGCACGACCTTGAGGATAGAGTACAGATGATCACCACTCGCGCCGCCGTGGGAATCGGTGGTGTTGATCTCGGTTATAACCGGCTCGACGGACGCCATGGCGGCCGCCGACGCATTCGGCACCACGTGTCGGTCGAAGACGAGTTTCGTCGTCGACCCCTCGCGCCTCCTGCCCCCCGCAGTATGCTCGTCATAGACCGCCAGGACCTCTCGTTGCTCGGCCAAGCCGCCGATTCCAATGAGCGCCGCGCCGCGTAACGCGGGATTGTCCGCGATCCTCAGCGCTCCGTTGCGGTCGTACAAGCGATGCTCTTCGAATGGTGCAACGTCGTCTCCGGGAACATGGCAGGCGCGGAGCAACAGCTCGGCGCAGAAGTTGTCCAGACTCGCATTGACGCGGGTGACGAATCTGGGCGCCGGTCCAGCCAGCGGGCTGTCCGCGAACCCGAGATGTGTGCGAACCTTTATCGAGCTCGCCCGAGTGAGCCCGATCTCCATGCCGGGTCGAAGCGGGTCAGCAGCCAAGGGGTGAACCGACTCGTCAGAATTGGATTCCGATGTCATGCTCGCGCCCGGTCCGACGCCTGAGCTGGTGCGCGCAACACAATGCTTGCCGCCGGAAGGGGCATCTTCCATCGGTGGTCGCTTCGACGAAACACCTGCCAGCACCGCTCGAGCGCTTGGTCGAACTCCTCGTTCGGCGATCCGGAACGCGCGAGATCTTGAAGCTGGGCGAGGGACGAGAGGAGCTCGTTCCCCTCGTCGTCGGATGCCGACGTGCCGGCGAGCCACGTCTTCCAGAATCGGGCGGTGGTGACGGCGGAGATACGATCAGGGTTCGTCTCACATTTCATGAGATGCCACCACCCCCGTCCGACATCTCCGCACATCATGCACAGACGTGCGGCAAGCGCATGCCAACGGGACTTCGTCGCCCGGCCACTAAGCGACTCGTCTTCGACCTCCGCCAAGAAATCCTCGGCAGTGACGCCGAAAGTGTGATCGAGTGGCGCAGCACCCACCTGAGCGGCGACGAGCCGGTCCCATATCCGAGCAAAACGCACATCAGAGCCTTCTGGCTCCCCGTACTGGATCGTCGCGTACAGACCGCGTACTGCGGCGAGATCCCCACTGAATTCTGCCCGCGCGACTTCCGCGCCCGCCACGTCTTCGGGACCGGACACGGGTCGCGAAGGTAATGGGAGCGAGAGACTCTCGGCGGCATTCGCCCAGAGGCGCGCGCAGGTCATTGCCGCCATAGACACAGCGCGCGCGCGCGCACCGGACGCGAACGTCGCATAGGTCGTCGCGAAGGCGACATCGAAGTCCTGTGCAAATGCTTCCTCACGAAGGGAGTGCTGGAGAAACGGAAGTGCCTCCGCCCCGTGGCCGTTGATCAGCAGGAGATAGCCCGCAGCGAACGAGACGATCGCGGGCGCCGACGCCTTCGGCCCGTCTCTGAGAATCGCGGCAACTTGGGTGAGCGTGCGTGCCATTGGCGCCAGGTCGGCAACAGCAGTCAGAGCGTCCACTAGTTGCCACGCGCCATGCCGACCGAGACACTCGAGTATCAAGCGGAGATTGCGGGGGCCGGGCTCGAGATGCCGCCACTTCATCCCCCACGCGTTGAGATCCGCCGATCCACTCCGAATCTCAGTCTCTAGCGCTTCGATCGCCGTGGGAATCAGCGTCACCAGAATGTCGAGCCCGAATTCCGGGTTTACTTGCGTGACATTCCACACGCTTGATCGGAGCTCCGATCTGCTCAGGACCACGCGATTCGGCTCGATTGCCTTAAGAAACGCCTGGATCCACTGGCCCTGTATTGGCGCCGGATCGGAAGCGTTACGCTCGAGCTCCATGATCAATCCCGACCGGCCCGAGACGAGCGCGATGGCTGTGTCGTCCACGTAGCGCCACTCGGCCGGCGTAGAGAGATCGGGAGCCGCTAAAATCGCCCGATACTCCATCTGTAGTCCGCTGACACCGACGTGGCTGATGGCGCCGTCGCGCCGCGCGAGCGTAATGCTGCTCCTTTCCGGGAACAGCGTACGAAGCATGTCGGCCGTCAACTGCGCCATCGCCAATCCCTCAGCGGGCACGTAAATGCGGCGGCCTCCGGCTCGAGTGAGAATCCCTTCATCACCGACGATTTCTACCTGTGCCGGAAACTCCGACGCTTGCGGAAGCGCATGCGCATCCCGCGCGATCAGTTGGCCGTTTTCGCCGCCGATGACATCCACATCGCGATCCATGAGCGCGCCTGCGATCAGATCGACCTCCGCGGCAGACGGATTCCCATCACACCAGTCGCAAGCGGCTATGACGACTGGGGTCGCGAGCAGATCGATCAGGAGGTCGCCGTCACCCGTCGACATGATGATGCGGCCGGGCGCGCGAGTTCCGGAACGCGGAGTCACTTGCGCGATCTGATTGCGACGAGATAGTCGGAGGGTGCGTTGGCGGCGGTCCGAGGACTCCACCGTGGCCCACAGAGCACCACCCCACCGTGGCCAGAGTAATGGGAGCAGGCATTGGCGGCGCGAGCGCTCGTGGAGTCGCATACGGTCCTCGGGGCCCGCCGCCCGTACCCACTCCACGTCGAAATCCTCGAATCCGGCGACGCGACAGACGGAAGCATCGAAGGCGGTAGGTATCACCAGTACGGAGTCGCCCGCCCTTGGAGTGGCCGGAGCAACTTCGGCGTCGGTGCCGCGGTACCGGATCGTGCGCCGGCCGGTGGTAAGCGCCTGCTGGTTGAGCTCTTCCACGGAGCCATCCCACTCCGTGATCGTCCCGTCGTGCCCCGCCAAGCGTCTCACGCGCAGGTATCGCAAGGCCCCGATCTCGACTTCCGGCTCTCCATCCGGAACGACGAACGAGGGGTCAGCCAGAGAGCGGCCCGCAACCGGCAGCTTGATACCGACGTCGAGGAAATAACGTGTTCCACCGCCACCAGCGGTCTTCCCCGCGACCGTTCCGCGAACCAACAACCGACTGCCAAAACTCGCGAACGCGTCGAGAAGCATGCGCGGCCGTTCGCGCGCTGCACCGCGCGCGAAGCTGAAGACAGAGTCTTCGGCGAGCGGCGCAAGCATCGGGGACATCGGTGCGCAGACACCGTTGACGCCGAGCCAGGCCGATGGACGGCCCGGATCCGGCCGTGAAAAGATGGGTACGACCACCGGATCTGGTCCAGCGCGCCAGCGCGTGGGATCGATTCCCGTCAGTCGGAGATTCGGCAGCATCGCTTCGCCGAGATCGCGAGGCGGAACCACCTGCAACTGCACCACGTCACCGCACACGAGGAGATCGAGCGCCATGGGGTGATCGGACCGAGGGCTGGCGTCGTGCTTCGCCAACAGCATCAAGCGAGGAAGCTCGGCATATCGACCAGGCGCGACCTCAAGGAGTGCGCGATCGGCGCCGCCGGACACGACGGGAAACTCCCGACGCTCCGCGGTCGGACCCATCTGCGTCTGACCGCGATCGTTCGAGAATTGCTCGATCAGATGATCGACGGGATAGGGCTGCATTGCGCGCCCGGTGAAGGACACGCCGTTCGCCGCCGGGGCGACGATGACATCGGTGTTGCCGATGGCGTTGGGCGGGACATCGTGACGGGCGCGCGGACGTATCTCGCGCCACCTCCACCGCTCGACGGTCTTCGCGATCACGGTGGTGCTTCCTTGCCGACACGTGACGTCGGACCAATGAAGTTCCTGAACAGTTCCGTCGGCGGCGGTGAAGATGGGTCGCTCGTCTACGATGGAGAGGCGACCTACCAGAGCAGGCGCAACTCCTCTGTCGGAAGTCGAGACGAAACTCCCGCGACGCGCGGTCGAAACCATCTGCATCACGTACTTCCGTGTCACCTGGTTCTCCGCGCGAACCGACCCGATGGCGCGAAGCTCCGGCAACCCAACGATGGACGAGGGCCACTTGCCGTTGGTGTCCTCGCGCCAAAGCTGCGTGTGATGCATGCTCTCGCCCGCTGGAAGGAAGCGACGATGACTTGGGATGATCCCTCCGACTCGGACATCCGCACCACGGGACGCTCGATTCAGGACGACCACATCACCTGCCATTTCTCGGGGAGGATCGAGCTCCGCCAGTCGCTGATCGAGGCCTTCGAACAGCCTACGGGGCGCGCGAACATAAACTCCGAGGCTGAGCTCCAACGCGAGGTCGTCTTCTCTCGCGTCGGCACCTGGCGGGAGCTGCTGCGTGTCGAGCGGTATCACGAGGGCTCGTTGAGTATCCCAGCCCGCGTAAAGCGGATCCAGACCTCTGAATGGAATGTCGATCAGCGACAGCGTGGGACCCTGCGCCGTCCCGCGAATGCATTTGACCAGCAGCACATGTCCGCGTTGCTGTGCGTCGTCGACAGCATCGAGGTATCGATTTCGCCACGAGATGCGATTCTCGGTGATGACCAGGTTAGCTGGTTGCTCGTCGCCGAGCGCGCTGACGGTAACCTGGCGCCGCGGGCCGTCGATTACCGTCTGTTCCCATCTTACGAAGACGAGATTGCCTTGTATGAACGCCTCGGACTGATCGAGCATGCGAAAGATCAACCGTGGCCGATTGGCATCGGAACTGTCGAGACGGTCGTAGTGGGCGTATACCTCTCCCGCTCCGGCACCGCCCCGAATGCGATTCACCTGCTCGTCGGTTGCGTGAAGCTCGAAGGCCCATCCACTTCCCTGCGGTGCGTCGTCGTCCTCGTCAGCATGCGATTCGAGACCGCGAACGGCAAGAATTGGAAGACGGTGGATGCCGTCACCGTCAGGCGCCAAGCCGCCCGACACGACTCGGACTCGCGCTGCAAAGACCCCCCTCCTCGAGTGAAACTGCGTGACCTTCTTGAGCAGTCCTATTTTCACTTCCGCGATGTGAAGTACTGGACCGGTCCGCTCGATCCAGGCTTTCGTGACGATGTCCCCGGCCTGGAGCGGGCCAATTCGCGAGTTCGTGCCGAAGTGCAACTGGGCGTTCGTCGCGACCAGGGCCACGCCCGGCTCGATCTCGAAGAGAATCCAGTGTGATGCCGATGGTTGCGGGAGAGGCGGATGAAACAGCGCCAGCATGCCCTCATCGACCGGACCTACATAGTGCAGCCTCGGCACCTTCTGGTATCGTGAGACCCACTCGTCCAGCGTTTGCGGCCTGTTGCGACGCAGTGATGCTACCGCGCCGCGCTCCGTGCCAAACACCACCATGTGGTGAAGCTGACGCTCGTTCACGGCGGCCCCGCTGTATGCGAGCCACGAGCGCTCCGCGTCCGGCAACGGGACATCCCGCTCTCCGGAATAGGAGTTCAGCCGGGCAAACAACGCATTCCCCGCTCCCGCCACGACGTGCCCCCGCACGAGCAGGGGGTCGGAGTTGGCGAGCGCCTCGGCGAGCGACGGCATTCGATAGACTTCGGTAGAGGGGGCCGCATAGTCGCGCAGCGCCAAACGCACCCCGACAGTCCACTGCTCGACATCGTTGTCGAACGGATCGCCAATCAGTTCGCGGACACACCGACACGATTCCACCGCGCAATCGATGCGTAACGCGGCGGGGACTGGGCGGCCGCGAATGCTCGCGGGCAGCTCGTGGTCGTCCAGATCAATCGAGAGCGCGCCCAGGTCCGCATGTGTCGGTTGCACCTCGATCAGCCACTGCCCATACCGCGAGTGGCTACTCTTCCGCAACGTGACCCTGGCACCGTGAGCCAGTGCCACACGATCCGAAACCTTGATCGCTCTGGCCATGACGCCGGAACCGGAAGTCGACGGAAGGCCGTCGATCCGGACCGAGTCGAGCGTCTGGGCATCGGCGAGCGCCGTCGCGTCTAGTTCCTCTCGCCGAATCTCCAACAGGCGACCAGGCGCTGCGGCAAACAGCCACGTGTCCGCCGGGTGCTCCTCGGGTCGTTGAAGGAGCGTGGCGCGGATCCCCCCTTTGGCGAGCTTGATCGCTCGGCTGAGGGAAACGGGCGAATGTAGCACAGTTCCGCGATACGATCTGGACTCAACGGTGAACTCGTTCCCTTCCGTTCGCGCTGCGGTGATCAGACTCCCCACCTTTGCATCCGCGAGCTCGGCCAGAAAGCGCTCCTGATCGAGATTCTGATCGTCGTCCTCGTACAGGCGTAGCCAGCGCACGCCCACTCGCCTATCGCCCCTCTCCTGCTTAATCGGGATGCTCGATACGATTCCCGACCGAGAGCTCACTCGATCGAGCGGAATGTCGTCGCGTGGATCGGCACGGCGCGAGCGCCCGACTCGTGTCGTAACGTCGGTGAGCAGGATCCCCACTGCCTGCGCCGGATCGAGCCCGGACACCAGATACCCCGGCAACGGATCCAGCTCAACATAGAGTCCGCTCGCATATACCCTCAAAGACTTGGCATCCGCGTTCCCCGCCGCAGAGTCCGGCCGAATGCGCCCACTGAGCACGGCCCCCTTGGGCGCGTGGATCAGCCGGTCGAGTTGTCTCTCCCAGTTCTGTTCGGAACCAAGGAGGAGCTCATGTCGGTAACGGCCGCGAACTCTCACGACGAGCGGATCCGCGTACGGATCGAGGCCAACATCGATCGAAACGGAAAGCGCCAGATCGTTCATACCCGGTGGTACGAAGCCGTCTACCCCGACAACACGTGGCGTCGGAAACCCCTGGGGTATCGCAGCCACGTTAACCAGGGAGAGCGCGGATCTATCGGTGGCGCTCGCACGTTTGACCTCAATGTCTTTGCCGGCGGCAAACATCTCCTGATACGCTAGGTTTTCCGCGTCCCAGTCGACACATGAGAGAAATGCCTGCGCATTCTCCGTGGCCGCGTGGCTACCGATGGCGGCGATCTGATTATACGTACCCGCGTCGTCCGCGACGCCGGCTTGGACGGCAAGGGTCAACTTTCTTCCGCACAGCGGGTGGTTTGGCTTCAGCGAATCGATCACGGTCTCCCACCGCAGTGCCCCGCCGGTGCGCGCATCGACCAGATCGCCCTCCTCGAGGGAGACCAATGTTCCGAGCATCGGGGGGCGGGCACTCCGGGCTTCGACACCTCGCACGACCTCGACGACCAATCGGTCGCCATCACGTTTCACGATGCAGACCGTGTCGACTTGGCCCGCCGCCACGGCGAGCGTGAGGTCTTCGACGGTCCACCGCGGCCGGGCCGCCAGGAGACTCGCCGTGCGACCGTCCTGCGCGATGCGAACTCGACGAGCGACGCTCGCAAGCTCCTCAATGGCGGCGTTCATTTCCTCAGGTTTGTCCAGCGCGTACAACGACCAGAGATCGACCGTCAGCTCCGGGCGGGGCACCGGCACTTCGAATTCACTGCCCTGGACGCGGGCAAACCATTTGCGACGCCCGCCGGAGGCGAGGGTCGAGTGCAGGGTGGCCAGGACGTCAGCCGCGAGCGGTGCGACGCTGTGCGGAGCGCCACGCCCGGTGCCGCTTTCCCCCGCGCGTGATCGACTGACACGGGCGAGCGTCCGTACGCGGCTCCTCCGAGGTACATAGTGGGTGAATACGGGAACAACGTCGGCGACGCGTCTCGACAGATCGTTGCCGTCATCCGCATCTCCGCTGTTGCTGTCGTTTCCTGTGCTTTGCGCTGACTCGTCGACGCTTGCATACGCCGTCAGCTGATCGCCTCCACTACCGGCATTGTAGGGGCCCTGAGCGAGCCTGCCCCGCAATGCGACCGCTGCATTGGTTTCCACTATTGTCGGCACCGGCTCGCGGAGTCGACCCACGAGGGCCATGAACACGTCAGGGTCCTTGCGCGCGATGCGGCTCAACTCCGTCAGGACGACGGATGGTCGCGCGATCCGATCGCGAATCGACTGCGAGTTGAACCGCTTGGTTTCAGCCTTCGAGAAGCCGACGCTCGTCCTGAGCATTCGAATCAGGTGAGCGACCAACCGCACATCGATCTCGCTGCCCTCGTGCTGGCGCCGAATCGCAAAAAAGAACTGCAGCTCGCTGGTGCGCGCATTCTTGATCAGGCGATCGAACAGTCGAGCCAGGTGTCCCCCATCCCAGTGCGTTCGTGTAGCGAAGGTCTCCAGCAACCGGCGGCGAGACAGATCGTCGAGTTCGATCAGCCTTGCGTTGCTGATCACGCCCTGGCTGCCATCCCGCGCGCGATTCTGCTTTTTCGCTGCGGGTTCCGCTGACAGGGGCTTTCCGGATTCATACAAGGGCTCTGGCCGAAGCACTTCGAGACAATACGCTATGGCCAGATCGACCGCGGATGAACTCTCCGTTTGGCTGTCGATTCCGCGAGCGGCGACTTCCGCTGCGAGCTGAAGAAGTACCTGGCTGTTCTCCCGAATGGCCTGCCTGTGCGTTTTGCCCTCTGCCTTCCGGACGGCCTTTTGCCATTCCTCTTCGAGCTGGCCAGCAGTCAAAAGCCACGCGGTTCTGATCCTGGCGGCGGAGTCTCGCAAAATGGTCTCAGTCGGTAAGGGATATTCGAACGCGAGGCAGGCCTCGCGTGTCGACTGAGAGAATCGGACAGCGTTCAAGCACTTCGATGCATCGAGAGGAGAGGCGACGCGCGATGACGTCCCCATAGACATGAGGTGGTGCTGATTGGCCACCACCCACCGCTCCGATGCATCGCCCACCAAGGCGTTCCCGGTCGCTGGCTCGCACAGGAATGCGCACAACTTCAAGCGATCGTCGGGCAAAAACTGCTCGTCGTCCGCGTCGAACAGCCACTCGAAGACGCGGGGATGTGACAGTCGGTTGAGGAAGAGGCCTCGCACCTTCCCGCGGAGGGCCGTCCACTGCGCTTCGCCGCCGGGAATCGGCTCGATCATGCGCCGGCCAATCATCGCGGCGGCGATGCCGATTGCGACGAGTCGATCAAACAATGGCCGGACCTCCGACGCCGGGCGGACATCGATCGCGGACTCGCAATACGTCACGAGCGCATCACACGCGTCCGCCATTGCCCACCCGCGTTGAGCCACCTCCCATGCAAGAGCCTGACGATAGTCGACCTTCCCTCGTGTGTTCGGAACGACGAAGCGTGCGCCCCTTGATGAGGGCAGCGAGCTGGCAATCGCACGGAGCGTTGTTTGACGCGCAGATTCCACTGCTTCCGGGGTGCCCTGCAGTAGGGTGCCGTCCCCATGGCTAGGTGCCAAAGCCCATAGGATGGTACCCTTCGGCGCTATCCATGGAGCCGACAGTTTGACCCGAGCTCCCTCACCAATGGTGCCTTGGGTTTTTTCTTCAAGGCGAAGCCGTACGTACACCCGCGGCGTGCTCAAGGCGATTGCCGTGCGCACGATACGGCGTACCTCGGCCGTGGACATCGGCGCGTCGAGCAGGTCTAAGCGCACGTCGGCCGGCGTTGACACGATCGCGAGCAGGTAGTCCCTTGCCTGCGCGCAGTCGAGGTGTCTGGCGCCCACGGTAGCGAGGGCCTGGAGGACGGCGCCGTGAACGGCCCGACAGTTGTCGCGGTCATCACTCGCCTCGATATCCCACACTGGTTCGCGCGAGGCAAAACCATTGAACTCGGCGAACAGGAACTCTGCGGCCTCCCGCGCTTGGCCCCGCGTCACCACCCGCGAGTACTCCTTGATCGCAGCGGCCGATACCAACGCCGATCGATCATCGCGATAGCGGATTTGCAGCTCTTCCACCGCGCCGCGGTCATCGGACAGCCCGAACTCCGCGTCACCGATGAAGCGTATCCCAAGCGACCGGACGAACGGCGGCCCCTCCTCCGTCCATCGAGCCAGCTCGGCTCGAAACGCACGATGCTCGCCAGCGGTGAGGTATCTCCGGATCGTGCGGCGCGCCTCCTTCGCGTCGCCGGCTTGGCGAGCCCACAAGGCCACACCGATCAGCGACGACAGAGTCAGGATCGCGTCCTTTTGTTGCGGCAGCGCGGCAAATGGCAGGGTGGACAGCGCTCGCTTGCTGTCCGCGCTTTCGGTCAACAACTCGATTTCGCGCAGGACCTCACCGAGGCGGTGCTGATCCGTGGATTCGACCAGCCGCCGAAGAGCGCGTGTGAGGCCAGGTCGAGCGTCTCCGTACCGCTTCTGGATCAAATCGACGGTACGTGTTTGAACAGGCTGGCTTCGGGTTGCCAGCAACCGCATCACAGATGGGGTGAGGAAGAGCAGGCTTGTAAGGTCGAGATCCTCGACTGCGTCAAGTAACTCAAGTCGCATGCGCGCCGTCGCCTGCCCGTCTTCGATGGCGCCGCGCAGCTTGAGAAGGTTCGTGGCTTCTCCCTCCGCGCTAGTCGTGTTTCCAAGGGCTACCGTGAGGAATCGCGTCCAGTCATTCATCGGGGGACCTGCTCGGCTTGACGGGTCTCGGGTTCGGTCGATCAAAGGTGAGCCCCCAGCGCACGCCAATTGCCCGAGCGAGTCGGCCGTCGCCATCCGTTCGTGAGGCGGAGCTTGCTAGGTAGGCGTGCTGGCACTCTGTGAGTGGCGGCGTTAGCGCCGACATCCAGTCCTTTCTCTCCCTCGCCGTCAGACGCTTCACATCTGTAGGCGTGGCCTCCCGGCTGAGCGCGCGCACGACCCGTCCCTCGGGATCCTCCGACAGGTCAGCGATAAGGCCGTATTCATCGGCGACGATCGCTGCCGCACGCAGCAACGAGAGACGCGCGTCCCCAGCCGCGCGGCGTGCATGGGTCAAGTACAGGCCGACGTCAACCACACCCGCGTCGAGGAATAGCGCGCCAGAGCGGTCGTGACGGCCATTGGTTGTGGCCCAACGCACGGACACAGGCAACGGATCCGACGCCGTCGGAGAGAACGGCGCGCCACCCAACAACAAACGATCCGCCATGGCCAAGCGCGTACCTATCTCGTGGTCCTCTCGGCCGGATGGCGGGATCTTCGCCGTTTCGCGCTGCCATGTCACCGTCTCGCGGCGTGCCTCCGGCCACCAACGAAGCATGTGTTCGACAATCGCGCCGCGCCGGCGAAGCGCGGGTTTCTCGGAGTTATCGAAATACCACCGCACAAAGTTGCGAGGCCCGTTCGGCAAATCGGAGAGGAACGCGATCAACCCGTATGCGCAGGCACCGATACACAACCACGGATCGTCCCATGTTCCGCCTGGCCCGACGAGGTCTCGGTCGCGGAGCGACTTCAAGGTCGCCGCGGCGACTGGTCGCCTGACGTGTTCATCCAGCGCGCTGTACCTCGGCTCGTCCAAGCCCCACGCATCGCGGACCGCGACCCGCGGTAGATCCGCCTCGTCCGTCTCATCGTGTCCGAGCCGATTGAGTACGGCGTCGACGGATCTCCATTCATTGCGCTCGGCATCCGACGACTGGGCCACCCGGATGCATAACCGCACTGCGGGCTTCGCGTTTTGCCGCACCGAGGCGGCCCCGATGGCCACTTGCAAATCACGCACGTTGGTCTGCGCGCGCAGAATGGCCAACCATCGCTCGGTCGACGATCTGCCATGCTCCGGCTGCCAGCCGAACGCCTGCTCAGCGCCGTCGGGCGAGAGCCACTCGAGCGCCAACGCCCGTCGAAGCCGCTCGGACAGCTCTTCGACTGGTGGCGTGTGTCCCTTTGTAGTTGATTCCGGCTCTGCGTCCTGGGCGACCAGCGCAAGCCCTTGGACGGCGCCGGCGACGGCTTCCAACGACGGAATGTCTGGCGACCTGTGGTCGGCGCAGTTGCCCAACATGCGCACAGACTGGAGGTGCGCCGCCGAGTCCGGTGACAGGACGTCGGACTGGGCGATCTGGATGCCTCTTTGGAGAGTCGCATAGTCGCCTTCCTCAAATCGACGCCCCTTACGTTCATGCGCGCGGCGGACGAGCAGTACTGCCATTCGCTTCATCCACAGCAAGGTCGAGATTAGGTCACGATCGTCCAACAGGGAGGCGACGGCCGCAAAACCCTCCGCGAGATCGGGATCAACAGTCGCGGCGAGCTTTCGGATGTTGTGCGCCACTGGATGTGGATCCGTTCCACGCGCGCTCGGCGACTGCGTCACCCTCTCGTCACTGCCGTCAGGTTCCGGCGCCAGCCTCCCCGATCGAAACGATACGTCAAGGAATTCCGCGGCATCTACGTAGAGGCGCGCCGTTGCGTCCCAGTCCAACAACGAGCCGCTCGGAGCACCATGGTCGGCCTTGTTGCCCGCAATTCGCATCGTGTCGAACAGTCCAGACGTCGGTCCATCGATCAGGTTGTGCGCGAGCGCCAGATCGATTAGGCCGTCAGAGGTCCGGTCGGTAGGAAGGCGGTGACCGGACGTCGTTAACAAACGGCCGCAAATCCCGATTAGCAGGCGGTTCGTCCATAGGAGGGCGGTCGTGCGCTGTTCCTGCTGTACGATGCGTGCAACAATCTTCAGATCGCTCCCCAGCGATCCGCTGTCCATCGCTGCCGCCGCCGAAAGCGCGACGACCGCAGCTTCCGGCACATTTAACACCTTTCGTGGTTCAGGATTCTGACCGCGCGGCATTGTGGAATAGGCCTTGGGACGGGTTGCTTTTCGGTACGAGTGCGGTGCGGCGGACGACGCTCAGAAGGAATGCGTCTACTGAAGTGAGTAGCCGCCAAAAGACCAAACGCCGGGTTCGGTCTCAATCTGACATCTCAGATCGCACGTCGGATTCGTGAACTGCCTGGCTGGCGGGGCCGCTCCGGCGTCGAGTAGTTGACGTCTACCCCGCCAACCGGCCGCGGCAGCCCCGTGATTCGAGATTCTACTGCGCTCCTCCGTCCATCACAATGGGACCCCGCTCGCGTATCGCGACGATCGACGACGGATTGCGAGTCGGACAAAAAATGGGGCAATCAGAAATGTCATATGGGTCTTTCACAGCCGTTTGATCTCGCCATGACTGGCAGCAACCCACGCCGCCGCGGTGCCGGATGAAACCGAGCCTTGAACAATTCAGGGACTGAATCATGAGCATGAACTGGCCGTTGCGCAGAGTTCCCGAATCTCGAGCTCGATCGCACACCGGACGATGGTTTTGTCAGGAGTGCCCGCTCGGTCTCGTCTTCCCTCCATGCGGCAGCATCGCTCTTGCGCGATTCATGTTGAGATCCTTCTCCACGACTCGATCCACATGGCCTACACCACGTCATGTAAGACCTGTAAGAAAACCGTCTCGAACGAAGCCAAGACCTGTCCCCATTGCGGACAGCCTGACCCGGCGTGCTTTCCGGCATGGACGCTCGTCCTGACGCCGGACGGCTACCGTCCGATCGGCGAGATCGCGGTGGGCGACCGTGTCCTGTCGTATGATCGCCGCTCGGGCAGTCTGAGCGTCAGTCACGTTACGCGTCGCGTGGACTACTCACCGACGGCGATCTGGCGAATCGGGCTCGCCGACTCCGCGAAGATCGATACGACGAGAGATCACAGTTTTCTCACGACGCGCGGGTGGGTGCCGACGCGCTGTCTACGCTTAGGCGACCGCCTCGTTCGCTCGGGCGTGAACGAAGGCGCGATGTCGGGCGACCGGCGCGTCGTCGACGTGGGTCCACTGTCGCGGGTTGAGCCGGTGTACAATCTCTATACAAGCGGTGAGCATACGTTCGTCGTTCATGGATGTGTGGTTCACAACTTCACCCATTTTCGCGCCATGCGCACACTCTGGCACCGGTTGTTCGTCGATCCGTTCGCTACTTCGGCGGTATACGCAACACGCGCTTGATCGCACTACCCGGCACGTGCGCCGTCGGCGTCAGTTCGCCTACGCCGCGCGCACCTCCGATTACCTTCCCCGCCTTCACCGATTGCCCAGCGGGAAGCCGAATCGTCTCCCGCACCTCCGGCAAATGGTCGAGGCCGAGTCGTCCGCGCGCGACGTTCGCCGAGAGCGGGCGGCCTGGTCCGCCCCGTGCTGTAAAGTGCGATCCCGCCTGCACGCCGCCGCGTGCTTCCATCGCGGCTTGCTCAGCAGTCGTGTATCGAAACACGGTTCGTCCCTTGCCCAATGGCTTGGCGACAAGCTTGGCGTCCCGCGCGGCGTCGCGTTCCCAGACGCGCCCAATATCGCGCTCGATCGCTCGGGCCATGCCGCGTTCGGCGCCCCGCGTCGCGGCTCCCCCCACCTTGCCGCAACCGATCGCGGTCACCGCCAAACACAACGTGGTCATCGAGCGTCGCATGAGCGTTCTATGAGTGCTGGCAAAGGGAAGGAAGCCGACTTTGGTGTGGCGGCCCATTAGCGAATACTCGAGCGATACGAGCGAAGGGCGCGCACAACAACTCGTACGGGAAAGAACAACGTCAGGAACAGAAGTCGCACCGTCGCAATGAACGCCGTGCCGATCACGTGTCCGGCGGCATGTTCTCCCAGCGTGAACTCGAGCACCGTGCGGACCGCCCAGAACCCTCCAGCCACGAGTATTAGAGCGGTCAGCCACAGCGGAAGCTCGGCGAACACTGCCTCGATGAGGGGCGCGGTCACGATCGACAGCACGAATACACCGATGAACCCAAACGCGGTGCGCGGCTTGACCAGGCCAAGCATGATCAGCAAGCCAGCGCCGGCGATGATGACAGGTAGGGCGCTGTCGGGGATGAAGGCGAGCAGGAGATTGAGCATTTGACCGGTCCGCGGTGCGAGCGTGATGCTCTATTGACGCGCGGAGGTGGCGGCTTCTGACAGAAATGGCTTGTAGACCGTTGTTTGTCAGGTGAACGCCCTACTCAACGTCTCAAGGTTGAACAGCGCACGCACACGCTAACATGAGACGACTCCAATGCGATCGCACCCGACCACCGGTCACCTCCGCCCGTTCATCTCGACTCTCATAACGAACGCGCGCGTGCTGTTCGTTTCTTTCGTCGTGGGGATGGCCGCGGCCTGCTCCAGCGAAGGGTCGAGGGCCGTCGTCGCCGTCCCGCCACCTGGCAACGGCTGCGGAGCGCCGCTCCGCATCGTCGCCATACAGGACATAACTGCCTCGGGAATGCCCAACATCACACCGATCGCCACCGTCGCCGACCTCGACCCGCTGATCACGGTGGTCGCGAAGTGTGGGGGAGAGATCGGATTCGGCTTCATTCAGGCACGCTCCAACCGGCCGCTCGTGCGCTACTACGTAGCGAAGCCGGTCCCGACGCCG
>Ga0193753_10000645_pt1 | contig 33025 bp, 28 predicted proteins | sample H1c2metaG_FD_144925 | JGI IMG/M metagenome (GOLD analysis project Ga0193753, IMG submission 144925) | Soil microbial communities from a riparian zone of the East river system, Colorado, United States - H1c2 | ecosystem: Environmental > Terrestrial > Soil > Riparian zone | place: USA: East...
CCGCTGGGCCATTGTCCCGGTTGAGACTCTTCACCGCAACGGTGCCGAACTTCGCGATGACGCCCGGAATCACGCTGAGCTCGACTTTCGCACGATGTGCGGCCTTGTTCACTGATCGAGCCGGAAAAACAGTCGCGCCCGGATAGCCCGCATTCCGAAGTCGAGCGACGATCGAGTCCTCGTCGGCGTACATCGCGACGTCTCCAAATCGCCTGCCGACCTTGAGCCGAAGATCCTTCAAGATTTCGTCGCGCCCCGCAACCGAATCGAGGCCGGCGATCTGCAAACTGTCGAGCACCAGCGGCTGCCCTTCATTGATTTTGAAGCTGACGTCAACGACATCGGTCCCGACGGGCACCACGGCCGTCTCGACTTTCGTGTCGTAATAGCCATCGTTCTTGTAAAACTGGGTCAAGTTGTCGACATCCGGCTCGAGGCCCACGTCAGGCAAGCAGCGCTCGGCGCCAACGCCAAAGAACCAGTGGAAATAGCGGCGCCAGAACGACGACGGCGTGGTGAGCACAATCGCCGACAGTTGGTCGCTCGAGAACGCCGTGTTGCCGACGAATTTGAGCGAGCGAACGCGCTTGTCACCCTTGTTGTCGCAGTCCACTTCCTGCGCCCCGAGTCTCGCCGACCACGCGGGAGCAAGCATCAGCGCCGCGACTACGAACGGCCGAATGAACGCCGCTCCCCACCGCTTCTTGCTTCCACTTCCAGCGGGCGAGAGAGGCATCAACCGCCTTGCGCTCGAGCGGCGCGCACGCGTCGGCGAGATGCCACGAGCTCTGGCTCGAGCGGCGTCCGTCGCATGAGAGTTTGGGTGAGATAGAACGCGACGAGTCCCGCCGCGACCGCGACACCGATCGCAGGCACGATCTCACGAACGCTCAACGAACGCCGATAGAAATATTCAGAATCCGCAACATCGTTCCGCGGATCGCTCTTTGCAGACATGCCCACCTCATGAGCCCGGACCAGGTCTGGTCGGGGAAGCGCTGATCATCGTCTTACACCACCCGACGCCTTCTCGCGTCACGCGGTGCCGACATACAACGCGCCCGCTCGGACGAACCTCCGGCGGGCGCGCCAGATTGACGCTTGACGGCGGGACAGGATAAGTTCTCGCGCCACTTCGCCAGTGTCAATGGAAGCAAGACGACCGCTCCTCGTTCTGATCATTGCGCTCACGATCGTCGGATGCGGTTCCACTGGCACCCCTTCGCGTCATGAGCTGATCGACTCGCGCGATCAGTACGATCCGCGCTCGCTCGACCCCGCACTGTCCACCGACGTGCCGACGGGTCGCGCCGTCGGCTACCTGTTCGACGGCCTCACTCGATTCGATCCGAACGCCAAAGTCGAGCCCGCATTGGCCGACCGCTGGGACACCACGCCCGACGGGCTCACCTACACCCTTCATCTCCGACACAACGTCACCTTCCACGACGGCACCGCATTCACCGCACACCACGTCGTCTCGAGCTGGCAACGCGCACTCGATCCAACCACCAAGAGCGGCGCGGCCTCCTTTCTCTTTCCGATCAAAGGCGCCCGCGAGTTCAACGGCGGCACAGCAAAAAGCATTTCCGGTCTCCTCGTCCGCGATGACTCCACGCTCGTTGTCACGCTCGCCGAGCCGCTCGCGATTTTCACCAAGATGCTCGCGATGCCCGTCGCCGCCGTTGTCCCCAATCACGTCGCGGCAAATTTTGGCGAGCATCCCAACGGCACCGGCCCGTGGAAGCTCGTCGAGTGGAAACACGACGACTACCTCCTCTTTGCGAAAAATCCATCGTATTTCGGCGGCGCTCCGAACGCCGACACGCTCCGCGCCCGCATCATCGCCGAGCCCAGCACCGGCGTCGCCGAGTTCGAGAGCGGCAACGTCGACATCTTGCAGATTCCCGCGAGCGAAGCGTCGGAATGGGAATCCGACGAAAGCCGCAAGCCGCGGCTCATGTCCACGCCCGCGCTCGAGCTGGTGTACGTCGGGATCAACACCACGCGCGGGCCGCTCGCCGACGTCCGCGTGCGTCAGGCAATCAACTACGCGATCGACGTCAATCGGATCATCGAACGACTGATCAGCGGACGCGGCACACGCGCCGCCGGCGTCGTCCCGCCCGCGCTCGCCGGATACGACAGCACCCGCGCCGCGTACCGGTACGATCCCGCGAAGGCAAAAGCATTGCTCACAGCCGCCGGCCACCCCAACGGCATCGACGTCGAGCTCTGGACATCGACCACGCCCATCTATCTTCGCATGGCGGAGACGATGCAGGCGTACCTCAACCAAGCAGGAATACGAACGAAGATCATTCAACGTGAGGCGGCCGCCGTCCGCGGCGCGGCGCGAAAGGGCCAGACGGACATGATCCTCAAAGACTGGTACGCCGACTACCCAGACGCGGAGGATTTTCTCTATCCGCTGCTCCACAGCGCGAACAGAGGCGCGGGCGGCAACGTATCGTTCTTTTCCAATCCCGTCTTCGATTCCATTGTCACCGCATCGCGGCACGAGCTCGACGAAACGAAGCGCACGCAACTCTACCGGCGGGCCGACTCGATCGCGTTTCAAAGCGCACCGATGGTGTTTTTATACTTCTATAACGAGCTCTACGCCGTGCAACCGTGGATCAAGGGCTTCGTGCCACCGGTGATCTTCAACGGCCAGCGCTGGATCAACGTCACGCTCGACACCGCCAAAACGAAATGAACGCGTTCATTCTCCGACGCGCGCTGCTCGCGATCCCGACGCTATTCGGCGTGCTCGTCGTCGCCTTTCTCCTCCTCTATGTCGCGCCGGGCGACCCCGTCGAGGCCATGGTCGGCGAGCGCGCCGACAGCGTGACGATCGCGCGTTTGCGCGCGCAATTGCATCTCGACGATCCGCTCCCGCTCCGGTTCGCGCACTACGTGGGCAACGCGATCACCGGTGACTTGGGCAATTCTTACATCACGAATCGCCCGATCGTGCAGGACATCCGCGAGCGTTTCCCCAAAACGCTGCAGCTCGCCGGCGCCGCCATGCTCATGGCCACGCTCGTCGGCGTCACACTCGGCGTATTGAGTGCGCGGCGACCCGGCGGCATTGCCGATCGGCTCGCGCTCGGAATTGCCTACCTCGGAATTTCGTTTCCGGTTTATTGGGTGGGACTACTGCTCATTCTGTTGTTCGCCGTCACGCTTCGATGGTTGCCCCCCTCGGGCTACGGCAGCCTGCGCTTTCTCGTGCTGCCCGCACTCACCCTCGGCATGCGCTCCATCGCGTTCCTGGCGCGCATGACACGCTCCGCCATGCTCGACGCGCTGAGCGCCGACTTTGTCCGCACCGCCCGCGCCAAGGGTCTGACTGAATGGACCGTGACGGTGAGGCACGCATTGCGCAACGCGCTCATTCCGATCATCACGGTCCTCGGGCTCGACTTCGGCGCATACCTCACCGGCAGCATTCTGACGGAAACGATCTTCTCCTGGCCGGGCATCGGACGATACGTCGTCAACGCCATTTCGCGCCGCGATCTCCCGGCAATTCAGGGGACGGTGCTCTTTCTCAGCACGGTGTTCGTCCTCGTGAACTTGATCACCGACCTGGCTTACGCCAAGGCCGATCCTCGCGTCCGATACGAGTGATCGCGTCTTTTTAGAGAATCATCATGGACCTGGACGATTACCAGCGCGCCGCCCTGCGCACGATCAATCCCGCGCTCGACGAGCGCGACCGCTTGCTCGACGCGAGTGCAGGCCTCGCCGAGGAGGCCGCGGAAGTGCTCGGACTCGTGCGAAAGCGCGTTTTCCAACAGCGTGACGTCGACGATGCGCGTCTCATCGAAGAGTTGGGCGACGTCCTCTGGTGCCTCGCGGTGACCGCCCACACGCTCGGCGTGCCGCTCTCACGCGTCGCTGACGCGAACCAGGCCAAGCTCGCGCGCCGTCATCCGAGCGGATTCAAGGCGGAGTAACGCCGCCATCCTGAGCGAAGCTCGGTGGTCATCCAGAGCGACGCGAAGGATCTGCTTTCCGTCACGCTCTTCGCGCCCATCGAATTCCAACGATTGTCAATCGCGGATTTTGCGGATGACGCGGATTTACGCGGCAACCGCATGCGCATGGTGTTCATAAACCAGCAATTCTTGTTGGTTTCATCCGCGCACGTCCGCCTCGCCCGCGAAATCCGCGATCCAAATTCACTAAACCCGTCCACGGTCGCCGGCAGTGCGGCACCGCAAATCAACCGTCGTACCACACACCGCCAACCAGTCACCAGCCAGCCACGCTAGTCGTCCGTCTGCCCGAAGATCGACATGTTCGACGAATGCCCCGGCGCGACCTTCTTGTCGGGATACACATGGTGCACGGCCTGATTCACCGCCGCCGCCGCCTCCGCGAACCCGGTCGCGATCAACTTGAGCTTTCCTGGATACGTCGTCACGTCCCCCGCCGCGTAAATTCCCGGACGACCAGTCTCCATCATGCTGTTCACCACAATCTCGTCCTTCTCGAGCGTCAATCCCCAATCCGCCAACGGACCGATGTCGCTCACGAAGCCGAGCATCGGCAGCACCACGTCGGCGTCGAGCTCGTGAATCGTCTTCGCCTTCACGTGGCGCAATGACAAATGCGTGAACTTTTCCGCGCCATTGGGACAATGGATGTCGTGCAATTCATGAAACGTGAATAGCGACGCGCGGCCGCTATCCACGGCACTCTGGAACTGCGCCACCGTCGCACCATGCGCGCGGAACCGGTCGCTCCGATGAACGATCGTGACACGCGCTGCGCGGTCGAGCAGCTGCGTGCCCCAGTCGAATGCGGTGTCGCCGCCACCGATGATCACGACGCGCTGGTCGCGGAACTGCTCCGGATCCGTCACCACGTCGAAGATGCCGCGACCGTACCACGGCGCCGCGCATGGCTGAGGAAGCCGGCGCGGTGAAAACGCACCGATCCCAGCCGCGATGACGATCGATCGCGTTGGAAACCGATCGCGATCGGTGACCAGCACGAACTGCCCATCTTCCTCCTCGAGACCGACGACACGCTGCAGGAGATGCATCGGTTGATCGAACTGCCGCGCCTGTTCCGCGAGCGACTTGACGAGATCTTTGGCCAACACCTTCGGGAAACCGGCGACGTCGAAGATGTATTTTTCGGGGTACAACGCCGTGAGCTGTCCACCGAGCTCCGGCAGCGCGTCGACGAGTTGCGCGGTCGCGCGGCGCATGCCGGCATAGAAAAGCGCGAAGATCCCCGTGGGACCACCGCCGATGATTGTGATGTCTTTGATGTCGGAAGGCATAAGGCGAAGAATAGTGGGGCCCGGCGCCCGATGCTCGCTGCCTAGCTGCGGCGCCACACCGCCTTACAGCCGCGCGGGGCAGCGTCGTACATTCCGTGCCTCATGAAGATCTATACAAAAACCGGGGACTCCGGCGACACTGGTCTGTTCGGCGGCGGGCGCGTCCTCAAGAGTCACCCGCGGGTGGAAGCCTACGGCGACGTCGACGAGTTGAATGCAACGCTTGGCTTCGTCCGCGCCGTGGACCAGATGCCGCGCATCGACGAAGTGCTCGTTCCAATTCAGCGAGACCTGTTCGCCATTGGCGCGCTGCTCGCCACGCCCGATCTCGACAAGATGCGCCAGCACCTCGAGAAGGCCAGCGTCGACGAAGCACGCATCGCTGAGTTGGAGCGCGCCATCGACGCCGGCGATGCGGAGCTCGAGCCGTTGCGCGCGTTCATCGTCCCGGGCGGAACGCCAAAAGCCGCCGCGCTGCACGTCGCGCGCACGGTGTGTCGCCGCGCCGAACGCCGCGTCGTTCAGTTGGGACACGACACAGAGATTCCTCAACTCGTCGTCATTTACTTGAACCGGTTGTCGGACCTGCTGTTCACGCTCGCGCGTGTCGCGAACCGTCGCGCCGGCGGCGGCGAAGTCACGTGGTGACACTCGAAGCACTGGTGGCGCGTTGACCGACAAGCGCGAGATCGACCTTCCTACCTATCGCGTTACGATTGCAGCCGGCGCGCTTGATCGTGTCGGCGACATCGTTCGCGACGTCGCCCCCGCGCACCGCTACGCGATCATCACCGACAGCAACGTCGGCCCGATGTACGCCGCGCGCGTGCACTCTGCGATTGGCAACGCCGTGTCGACGTACACCATCCCGGCGGGCGAGGCCCACAAATCGCGCGACAGTTGGTCGTCGCTCACCGATCAGCTATTGGCCGACGGATTCGGCCGCGACACGACCATCATCGCACTCGGCGGCGGAGTCGTCGGCGACCTCGCGGGCTTTGTCGCCGCCACGTTCATGCGCGGTATTCCGTTCGTTCAAATTCCGACCAGCCTTCTGGCGATGATCGACGCTTCCGTCGGCGGAAAAACTGGTGTCGATACCGCAGCGGGGAAAAATCTGGTCGGCGCGTTTCATCAACCGGCTGCCGTGATTGCCGACACGCGTGTGCTCGCCACGCTTCCGCCCGATCACCTCCGCGCCGGATTCGCGGAAGCGATCAAACATGGCGTGATCGCCGACTCACACTATCTCGACCAGGTTTCCTCGGTCGCGTCGCACCTCGATAACCTCGACGTCGCTTCCGCGGAAATGCTCGCACTCGTCGCGCGGAGCGTCGAGATCAAAGCAGACGCCGTGCGCCGCGACGAACGCGAGGGTGGCGTGCGCAAGACACTCAACTTTGGACACACTGTCGGGCACGCGGTCGAGCTGTGCAGCAACTTTGCGCTGCTCCACGGATTCGCCGTCGCCATCGGCATGATCTACGAAGCGACCATCGCCGAACGACTCGGCGTCGCGGAACCGATGACGTCGGACCGCGTGCGACGCGCACTTCGCAGTGCGGGTTTGCCTGACACCCGTCCGACGACGATCGCAATCGACGACATCGTTGCCGCGACGCATGGCGACAAAAAGGCGCGGGGCGGTCACGTCGAATACGCGCTGCCAACTCGCGTCGGGGCGATGGCCGCGGCCGGCGGACGATGGTCGCTCCCCGTCGACGACGATCTCGTTCGAGAGGTATTGGCGTGATTTCGGCGCGGGCGCTGGCGTCGTCGTTCGCATTGATGACGTTTGGTTGCTCGCGCGATCACGCGCCGCTTCGCTATCCGCCGGTTGTCGTCGTGAGTCCGTTTCGCTTACCCGGCGCGCTCGTCGAAGGCGCGAAGCGAAGTTGGTGGAAGCTGGCGTCGCAGCCGGTGCGCTATGGAGATCCGCTGCCCGTTGGCGTGACGATGTATTGCCTGCAAGGAACGACGCGCCGCGGGCGATACGTTCGCGCCGGAATCGTGGCGGCCGATCCGCGTCTCTTTCCGCTCGCGCACTACATCGAGCTCTATGTCGGAACGAAATACCTCGGCCGCTTTCTCGTTGATGACACCGGGCTGCGCATTCGTGGCGCGCGCATCGACGTCTGGACGTCGAATTGTCGCGAGGCGCGGCGTTTTGGCATCGCGCGTGGCACCGCGGTGCTCGTGCAGCGATCTCAACGCCAGGTGAGCGAGGGAGGCAGAACTTCGGCGACAAAGTGAATCGCGGCTCGTCCTTTGCCTTGCTGATCGGCGTCCTCAACGCCAGGGTGGCATCATGTCTTCGTTTGGCACGTATCTCATCGGCTTCCTGATTCTCATCGTCGGACTTGGGATCGCTGCGTATTTGCTCAACGTGCCATCCATGTGGATTGGCGTTGGTGTCATTGTGTTGATTGGCATTGGCGTGCTCAGCGCGACGAGCCGAACCAAGATGCGGGATCCGGCCGACGGAAACACTCGCCCTCCAAGCAGTCCGACAACCTGAGCTCGGCTTTTTGATCGCGGGGTAGAGCGCCATGTTGGTGTGACGAGCCGCCACGCTGGTGCTACAAAGCGGACGCAGCAGCGAGAAAAAACGAGGGAATCGGTCACGGTGACCGATTCCCTCGCTTGCTTTTGGGACCATCGAAGTAACCTGCAACTGACTGTCAGATCAACAACATAGAATCGTTTTAACGCATCAATCGGCCATAGTGGCGCAAATGTCTGTTGACGCCTATGGAGCCCAACATTATCCTGCGCGTCCCTGCCAACAGGGTCTCACCAACGCGCGAGCGGACGTGCGCTCGCTCCAGTAACCGGCGTTTTTTTCGGGAAGGAGCGTGTATGGAGCAAGTGACCGAGACCAGATCGTCGAAGGGCTATTTCCGATCGTCTCCGTCTACCGCGTTCGATCAGTATTTGCAGGACATCCAAAAACTCCCACTGATCGACGACCCCGAAGAAGAGCGCCGACTCGCTCGCCGGGCACAAAAAGGAGATGAAAAAGCGGCGGAACGACTGGTCACCGCCAACCTGCGATTCGTCATCTCCTACGTCAAAAAATACCAAGGCCACGGACTCGATTTGAGCGAGCTCGTTGCGATCGGAAATGAAGGCCTCCTGAAAGCTGTCCGGAAGTTCGACCCGGACCAGGGGGTCAAATTTATTTCATACGCCGTGTGGTGGGTGCGCCAGGCAGTGCTCAAGGCACTCGCGGAACAGACTCGCTCCGTCCGCATTCCGCTCAATCAAAACTCGCAGCTCATCCGACTCGCCCGCGCCGAGACCATTCTCGCCCAGGTGCTCAAGCGCGACCCCACGGAAGACGAGGTCAGTCGTCTCCTCGAGGAAACGCCGGAAGTCGTCCGCGCCGCGAAGCAGATGTCGGCCACTGAAATCTCTCTCGACGCTCCCATTGATAGGTCGGATCGCGAGGCATCGACATTGGGCGAGCGTTTCGCGGGCGTCGACGGCACGGAGATCGAAGAGGTTACGGACTACAAGCTGATGCGCGAGTTCATCGACCGCGTATTCAAGAAGTACCTCACGCCGCGCGAACGAAAGATCCTGTATCTCTACTACGGGCTCGAAGAAGGCTCCGAGGCAATGACCCTGGAGAAGATCGGCGCGCTGATGGGCGTGACGCGCGAACGCATTCGCCAGATCCGTGAGCGGGCGTTCGAAAAGCTTCGCGAGTCGCCGGACGGCCGGGCGCTCTGCGGGTTCTGGGCGGCCTAACAAGGCAGCGGCGGCGATCAGCGGATGACTGCTGATCGCCGCCGAGACGAAGGGCAGAAAAAATCGTAACGCCTCTGTTCGCTGATCGTCCAATGTCGTGTCCCCTCGCGACGATACACAGAGGCGACGAACCATCGCGGTGGGTGCAGCCACCACAGTAGCCGTGCTACTGGTGCTGGGCATCGCGTGGCACGTTACCGAACTCCGCTCCACGACTTCTGCGGCGACGCAGCGCCGGTTCACATCGGTCGCGTCGACGTCTGCGCGCATGGTCGAAGCCTGGATGGCCGAGCGCGACGGCGACGCGCTTGCCCTGGCTGAAGTCGCAGGCATTCACGGCACCGATTCGACACGACTCTCGCCCGCCGTCGCCGGACGAATCATTCGTCTGGAAATGGAGTCGCTGCTGCGTCGCGGCGGGTACCTCGGTGTGTGGATTACCGACGGTCACGGACACCCGCTCGGCTCCGTCGGCGGCCAGGCGCTCAGCCCCGCCGAAGACAGCGCGATCGCGCGCGCGATGTCCACCCAACGACGCGTCGTGAGCGAACCCGAACAGCGTGAGAACGCGGTGACGGTCGCGATCGTGAAGCCGATCGTCGTCGACAGCGGCGCGCGCACCCACGCTGAGGCCGTGGTGGTGTTTCGTTCGGACCTGAGTCGCGCGTTCACGCAGGGCGTCACCGCCAGCGCGCGCACGGCGACGACGCTCGTACCTGTGATGGTCATTCCTGTCGACACGGGCTTCATCGGGCTCAGTCTCTGCCCGGCTCCGTCGACGGCCGTTTGCATTGTGACACCCGTCGACACGCTGGTCCGGCGCGCTCGTGCCGCGCCGGTCAGTTTTGCCACGGTGCAGACGCCGGCGCGCCAGCGCGTGATCGTGGCGACGCACACGATTCAAGGGCTTCCGTGGTCGGTCTACCTCGCAGGGGACGAAGTGGAGCAGTTCGCGGCGTTGCGTGAACGCCTCCGGTTCGAAGCGTTTCTCCTCCTTGGCGTTCTGGTTCTCGGCTCGCTGGGCGCCTACGCGTATGATCGCTCGGCGCATGCCCGGCACCTGACGGAGCGCGCCCAGACCGAAGCGCGGTTTGCCGCGATCGTCAACACGGCGATGGACGCGATCGTCATCGTCAATGAGGAATACGCGATCACCGTCGTGAACAGCGCCGCTGAGCTCATGTTCGGCTACCCGACGCGCGACGCGATCGGGGTGTCCTTTCTCGAGCTGATCCCGCTCGCTTCCGCCGACGAGATTGGCCGAGCTCTCAATCAGACGCTGCTTGGCAGCGGCCAGCCGCGTCTTCTGTCCGCCGACCGCTACGCGGCCGGCCGCCGCCGCGATGGCTCGACCTTTCCGATCGATCTCAGTATTTCGCGTACACTGATCGACAACCGGCCGCATCTGACGATCGTCGTCCGCGACGTCACGGATTCGAAGCGCGCCGAAGACGGCTCCGAACGGCAGCGACACGTGCTCGAAGCCATCGCGACGGGTGTCGATCTTCGCGAAGTTCTCACGAGCATTGCACGATTCCAGGAAACGCAGTGTCCCGGCGTCGACTGCGCGATCCATCTGCTCGATGAAGATGGCGTCACGCTTCGTTCGAGCGGCGCGCCGTCGGTGGCCCCGGCGTTCATGGAGGCGATGGATGAAATCGTCGTCGGCCCGACGGCGCCGACCTGTTGTGCCGCGGTCTATCGGCGCGAGCAAGTGATCACGCAGGACATCGCGGCTGATCGTCTTTGGGCGGACCATCGCCAGCTGGCACTCCAGCAGGGGTATCGCGCGTGTTGGGCGACCCCCATCCGGTCGCCGGAGGGCCGCATTCTCGGATCGTTCGTGGTGTATGCGCGCGAGCGGCGCGCGCCCACGAGCGTCGAGCTCCGCGTCACCGCCACGGCAACGCAGCTGGCCGGCATCGCGATCGATCGCGCGCGCGCGGCCGAGTCGCTCCGCCAGTCCGAGGCAAGCTTTCGGTCGTTCGTTGAGAATTCTCCAATCGGCATTTATCGTGCGACGGGAGCCGGCAGGCTTCTCGCCGTCAACGCGTCGCTCGTCCACCTCATGGGCTACGAATCGGCGCTGGAGCTGCTCCAGGTGGACATGACGCGCGACGTCTTCGTGTCGTCGGTCGATCGCGAGCGCCTGTTGCGGCAGCTCGAGGCGCACGGCGAATTGCGGAGCGCCGAGATGGAGTGGCGACGGAAAGATGGAACGGTGGTCGCGGTTCGCATCAGCGCGCGCGCCTATCGCGACGAGCGCGGAGACGTCTGGTTTTCCGAGGGCTTCGTCGAGAACGTGACGCCGCTCCGCGTCGCCGAGCTCGCGGTTCGCCAATCTGAAAAACTGGCGGCGTTGGGACAACTCGTCTCGGGCGTCGCGCACGAGCTGAATAATCCGCTCGCCGCGATTTTGCATTTCGCCGAGGATTTGCTCGACGACGAACGTTCAGCCGCCGATCTCGAGGCGCTCTCCGTCATCCGCGATCAAGCGCGCCGTAGCCGGACCATCGTGCGCGATCTGCTGTCGTTCGTCCGCTTCCGGGACGCGGCGCGCGAGCGCGTGTCGCTCACTGAGGCGCTGGGCGCGAGCGTAAAGGCGCTTCAGCCCACCGTTCACGACATTGGCGGTCGATTGGTCGCCGAGTTGCCCGAGGGTGAGGTTTTCGGCAACACCGATCGCGCGGGCCTGCAGCAGATCGTCACCAACCTTGTGCTCAACGCAGCTCAGGCGTCCGGTCGTTCGGGTGTGGTTCGTCTGCGCGCGGAAACGACGGAGCACGAACTGACGCTCGTCATCGAGGACACTGGCCCAGGGATTCCGGCGAGCGTGATGGACCGGATCTTCGAGCCATTTTTTACGACCAAGCCGCTCGGCGAAGGCACCGGCCTCGGTCTTTCGGTGACACTCGGGATCGTGCAGCAGCTCGGCGGCCGCATCAACGTGGAGAATCGCAATCCGACGGAAGGGACGGGCGCTCGATTCACCGTCACACTTCCAATCGACGGCGTCGCGACCGTGAAAGCCGGAGTGACCGAACGGCGGTCGTTGCGCGCCCAGTCGTCGATCGAAGTTCCGGTGGGTAGCGCGCTGCCGCCGCGCACGCTGATCATCGACGACGAGGCATCGATTCGCGCCGCGCTCCGCCGGTTCTTCACGCGGCGCGGATGGCAAGTGGACGAAGCGTCCGACGGCGCGGAGGGATTGTCGTTGCTGCTCGCCGCCAAGTCGGAGTTTGCGGTTGTCATCTCGGATCTCAAGATGCCGGGCTGCTCAGGCATGGAGCTTCACGACCATGTCGCCGCTGTCGCTCCGGAGCTGCTCGACCGAATCATCTTCTCGACTGGCGACGTCGCCTCAAAGGACGCGGCGGAGTTCGTTCGCCGGACACGATGCACGGTGCTCCAAAAGCCGTTCGAGCTGCGGGCGCTCGAGGCAATAGTATCTCGCGTACGACGGATGGCGCCGGCGTAGTTTCCCGGCGCGGACGAGAACGGTATGGTTCTTGTCCTTGATCACGACAAATGATTCCCGCGTTTGTGAATCCGCTCGCCGGAAATGCGGACGAGTCGTGTGACGCGCTGGCGAGCGTCGGCATTGGCGTGTTCGACGTGCACCGGTCGCCGCCGATCGAACTTGCAGCCCGCATCCGACTCGCCGTCGAGCGCGGCGCACGCCGAATCGTCGTCGCCGGCGGGGACGGCTCGATAGGAACCGCCGCGGGCGCGCTGGCGGGAACTGACGTCGAGTTGGCGATTCTTCCGGGCGGAACGCTCAATCACCTCGCCAAGGATCTCGCGATTCCACTCGACCTCGATGAGGCGGCGCGCTTGGCCGTCGCGGGACGCTCCATTCCTGTAGATGCCGGGTCGATGAATGGGCGTCTCTTCGTCAACACGAGCTCGGTGGGAGCATACGTGCGGTTCGTGCGCGATCGCGAGCGGCTCGAGCGGCGCCTGGGCTATCACGTCGCGTCGTTGGTCGCCGGAACTCGTCTGCTCCTTCGCATGCCGACGGTTCACATCGCGCTCAACGTTGCCGGTGTTGAAAGGCGGTACGTCACACCCCTGGTATTCGTGGGTGTTGGCGAGCGAGAGCTCAAGCTTCCGACGCTCGGCGCGCGGATTCCAGGCGGACAACCGGGATTACACGTAATGGTTGTTCGTGAGCGTTCGGGCGGGCGCACGCTGGCGTTGGGATTGGCCGCGGCGGCGCGCGGGGTCGACGCAGTGTCACGCACACCGGCACTCGATTCCTTTCTCGTCAACTCCTTTCGAATCGAGCGGCGAGTCAAGACGGCGGCGGTTGACGGCGAGATACGGCGCGTCGACTCACCCCTCGAATATCGGTATCTCGCCGGCCATTTGCGGATCGTGGTGCCCAGACAGAAAGGGGTTTGACCACCGCTACCAACTCAGCATCCGGCTCGTACCTTTACGGTGTGACTTCCCCTTCTCCATCTGCTTCCGCTGTTGCGCCGGGAATCGACCAGTCCCTCGCCGACCGCCTCGCTGAAATCGTCGGTGCGCGCCGTGTGCTCTATCGTCCGAGCGAACTGGTCTCGTACACGGCCGACGCGCTGCCGTCGTATCGCAAAGAACCCGGTCTCGCCGTCTTCCCCGGCACGCGCGATGAGCTCGTAGCGATCGTCCGCGAGCTCGCCGACCGACACATCCCGTTCGTGCCTCGCGGCGCCGGCACCGGCTTGTCGGGCGGGGCGCTCGCCGAGGGTGTCGTGCTGATCGGTTTGAATCGCCTGTCGCGAATCGTCTCGGTCGATCCTGAGAATTGTCTCGCCGTCGTCGAACCGGGTGTCGTGAACGTCGCGTTGAGTCGCGCCGTTGCCGCACACGGCCTCCACTACGCCCCCGATCCCTCGAGCCAAGCGGCGTGCACGATCGGTGGAAACGTGGCCGAGAATGCGGGTGGTCCCCACTGCTTGAAGTACGGCGTGACGACGAATCACATCGTCGCGCTGACGGTGGTGCTCCCCGACGGCGAGGTCGTAAAGCTGGGGAGTCCTGCGGGCGAGCACGAAGGGTACGATCTCGTGGGCGCGTTCGTGGGATCAGAGGGCTGCTTCGGCATCGCGCTCGACATCACCGTGCGGTTGTCGCGCAACCCCGAGGCGGTTCGCACGCTGTTGGCCGACTTCATGTCGCTCGACTCGGCGGCGCGCGCAGTCTCGGCGATCGTCGCGACGGGAATCATTTCGGCGGCGTTGGAGATGATCGATCAGGCGACAATTCGTGCGGTGGAGTCGTCGATCTACGCCGCGGGGTATCCGACGGATGCCGCCGCCGCGCTGTTGATCGAAGTGGATGGAGCGACCGCCGGCATCGAGCGCGACGTCGCGACCATTGAAGCACTCTGTATGAGCAACGGCGCGCGGACGGTGCGGATCGCGCGCGACGAAGCGGACCGCGTGCGCCTCTGGCAAGGACGAAAGAAAGCCTTTGGCGCGATGGGTCGAGTGTCGTCGCACCTCGTGGTGCAGGACGCCGTCGTGCCGCGCACGAAATTGCCGGACGTGCTCGCCGAGCTGCATCGCATTGGGCAGGAGAATCGCGTTCGCATCTGCAACGTGTTTCATGCCGGCGACGGCAACCTGCATCCGAACATCGCCTATGACGCCGCCGACGCCGACGAGACGGCGCGCGTGCACGTCGCCATGGGACAGATCATGCGAGCCTGCGTGAGCGCCGGCGGGACGATCACGGGAGAACACGGCGTCGGACTCGATAAACTGGCATACATGGACCTCATCTTCTCGCCGGATTCCCTGGCGACCATGTGCGCGTTGCGCGAAGTCTTCGATCCGGAGCGACGATCCAACCCCGGCAAAGTCGTGCCACTTCACGCATGCAAGGAATGGCACATGGCGCCGCACACGCGCCACGCCGCACGATGACTGCGATCGCTCACGCTGGAACCGGTGCGGCTGCGGAGCCGAGGCCAACGAGTAACGCGACGGCGGCGATGCGCGAGCGCGTTGCGGACGCGATCCAGCGCGGCGTTGGGTTGCGAATCATCGGCGCTGGAACGTGGCTCGGCGCCGGGCGGCCGGTGCACGCATCGGAATCGTTGACGACGAGCGACGACGCGGGCATCACCGAGTATGTCCCCGGTGATCTCACGCTCACTGCGCGCGCCGGAACGAGCCTCGGCGAGATTCGCGACGCGACAACAGCGCATGGTCAGTGGCTCGCGCTCGATCCATTCGGCTCCGACGAGGGCACGCTTGGCGCCACAGTGGCAACGGGATCCGCGGGACCGCTTCGAACGTTCTTTGGGTCGCCGCGTGATCTGTTGCTCGGCGTGGAGTTCGTCACGGGTGCGGGTGTCGTCGCACGCGGCGGCGGTCGCGTCGTCAAGAATGTGGCGGGCTTCGATCTCTCGCGACTCTTTGCCGGATCATGGGGAACGCTTGGCGTCATCACAGAAGTCACATTGCGGTTGCACGCCCGGCCTGAGGCAGACGAGTCGATCGCCATCGCGATCGATGCGGCGACTGGACCTGGCCGGGTTCGTGAGCTGTTGCGACGCCTGCCGTTCGTGCCATATGCCTGCGAAATCGCGAACGAGCCGCTGGCGCGATTGATCGGATGCGGAGACACCGTTACAGCGCTGTTCCGCATGGGCGGCAACGCTGAAGCTGTTCGCGCTCAACGCGCCGCGCTGGCCGAGTTGGGCAGTGCGCGTGAGGTCAACGCGAGCGTGTGGCAGCATTTGCGCGCCGCCGAGCCCGAGGAGGCGATCGTGTTTCGACTCTCGCGCCTTCCAATCGAGATTGACGCAACCTGGGCCGACGCCGCCGCGATTGCAGCGTCGTGCAGCGGGACGCTCGTGCACGCGGCGCCGTCGCGCGGCGTAGTGCGATGCATCATACCGGCCGAACCGACCACCGACACGACGCTCGCCGCGGCGTTTGGCGCGACGTCGAACGCGACGCGCATTGGCGAGCGTCTGCCGGCTGAGTTATGGGAGCTGTGCTCGAAAACGCCCGTCGCCGACCGGCTCTCCGCTGGCATCAAGAAGACCTTTGATCCTCACTCGATTTTGAATTACGGAATCCTCGGAGAGATTGTATGAGCGCGCCCGTTCTCACCGCCGCGAAGTGCGCTCTGCCGGGCAGTCCCCTTGCGAATGAACGCGCGGGACTCGACGCCTGCGTCCATTGCGGGTTTTGCCTTCAGGCGTGTCCGACGTATCTCACGCTCGAGGACGAGAACGACAGTCCACGGGGACGGATCGTCCTCATGCGCGCGTTGTTGGAAGGCGACCTCGCTCCGGACGACGAGAGCATCGAAACGCACATCGACCGATGCCTCGGCTGCCGCGCCTGTGAAACGGCGTGCCCATCGGGAGTTCCATACGGACATCTGCTCGAGGCGACTCGCGCGACGCTCGCGCAGACGAGACCCATTCCGGCCGTGGCGCGTCTGATTTTGTGGGCATTCGAACGACCGTGGCTGCTCACACTCGCCATGGCGGGGGGCCGAATCGCGCGCGCCACAGGCTTCTCGCGGTTGTTTTCGCGGCTGCCGGGTCGTTTCGGATTCGCGATGGCGATGCTCACGTCGACACGGCGGCCGAAACGCGCGGGCCACCGCGCCTCGGCGTCGACTGGCGGCCGAGGATCGGTTGCGCTGTTGACGGGCTGCGTCATGGAAGGTCTGTTCGCCGAAACCAATCGCGCCACCGAACGGACGTTGCTCGCGAACGACTACCGCGTCGCGCCGGCCCAGCGTCAAGCGTGCTGCGGCGCACTGCACGCGCACGCTGGTGATGCGGATGCGGCGCGACGTCTCGCGAAGGTGAACATCACGGCGTTCGAGGCGGCGAATGTGGACTATGTCTGTGTGAACGCGGCGGGCTGCGGCGCGATGATGAAGGAGTATCCGCACCTGCTCGCGGCCGAGCGGGAATGGCACGTGCGTGCGACGGAGGTCGCGTCGAAAGTGCGCGATGTGAGCGAACTGTTATCGGCTGCCGGCCCGGTGGCTGGCGGTCCTGTGCGTTCACGCGTGGCGTATGACGCACCCTGTCATCTCATGCACGCGCAACGCATTTCGGCGCCGCCGCTCGCCGTTCTCCGCGCCATTCCTGAGCTCGAGCTCGTTCCGCTCAACGAGAGCGATGTGTGTTGCGGCAGTGCGGGGATCTACAATCTCGTGGAGCCTGAAACGTCGGATGTCGTGCTCGCGCGGAAATTGGGGAACATCGCTGCCGCGAAGCCCGAGTTGGTGGTCACCGGGAACCCCGGATGCCTGATGCAAATCGGGGCGGGACTCCTTCGCAGCGGCTCGTCGGTCCGGGCGGTTCACCCCGTGGAACTGCTGGATATGAGCTACGCCAACCGTTCGGGGCGGTAGTCAAGGCACGGGCGGCGTTGTACGCAGGGGGCGCGCAGGCTTACTTACGTGATATGGTGGACGTTGCGCTGTTCGAGCTAGAAGGTGTGCTCTTCGATACGCGGGAGTTGCGGCGCGCTGCCTTGCGCGAAGCGATGGTCGCCCATGGCCTGAATGTCCCGTTCGATCCAGAGGTCGTTGAGGGACTGACGCCGCGGGCGGCGGCGCAGGACTCATTCGTGCGCGCGCATGCTGTCTGGGATCACGTCATCCTGGACCTGGTGGCGTTGGACGCCGAACGTTCATTCTCACGGCAGTTGGCGACGAGCGGCGCCGTGCTTCAGACTGGCGCGCGCGAGCTTGTCGACAACGCGGCGTCACGCGGGCGGATCGCCGTCGTCACACGCGCCGGGCGTGCCGACGCTGACTTGATGCTTCGGCTGTCCGGTCTCGAGAGCGCCTTTGTTGTCACCGTCTGCAGTGACAATGTCATCGAGCCCAAGCCGTCGCCGGCTGGATATCAGTTCGCACTCGAGCGCATCGGACGCCAACGACCGATCGCGCGCAGCTCGGTCCTTGCGCTCGAAGATTGCCGTGAAGGCATTCGCGCCGCGCGCGCGGCCGGTGTGCGATGCGTCGCCGTGGGCGCGCTGCCGGCGCACATCGCGCTCGAGGCGGACGCGTTGGTCGAGTCGCTCGCCGGACATACACTTCGGTCGCTGGACGCGCTGTCGCGCGAGGGTGGGGAACGAGTACAATGACGACGCCAAGTGTCGTGACGCCGCGTCACGGATCGACGCAGGACATTGCCGGCCACGATGTGGTGCTTTCGTACGCCGACGTCAACGCCGAGTACGCCGCGCTGCGCGGCGCGGCGATCGTGGTCGACCGGAGTCACCGCGGACGACTGCGCGTGTTCGGTGAGAAGTCGGGCGAAGCACTTACGGGGCTGGTGACCAACGACGTCCTCGCAATGCAGAGCGGGCACGGGCAATACGGAGCGGCGCTTTCCGCCAAGGGACGCATCGTCGCTGACCTTCGCATTTTTGCGTCGGGCGGCTCGTATCTCGTCGACGCGTCGGCGCGCGCGTGGCCTGGGCTGTTCGCGATGGTCAAGAAGTACGTGAACCCTCGTCTGTCCGGCTATCGCGACGATTCGCACGCGATTCGCGACATCGGCGTCTTCGGCCCGGATGCGCGCCGCATCGTGGCCGCCGTCGCCGCGGTCAACCCCGACGCACTCGGCGCGCTCGCGCCCTATTCGCACGTTGGCGTCACATTGGAAGGCGCGGCGGTGACCGTCGCGCGCGCAGCGGACATCGGCGTCGAAGGCTACGACCTGTTCGTTCCATTCGAGATCTTTGATCGAGCATGGGAGCGCGTCGTCGCGGCCGGCGCGACGCCTGCCGGACTGGGCGCGTGGGAGATCGCGCGCGTCGAAGCCGGCCGGCCGGAATGGGGAATCGACATCGATGAGTCGACGATTCCGCAGGAAGCGAACTTCGACGAGCTCGACGCCATCTCGTACACCAAGGGTTGCTACATCGGGCAGGAAGTCGTGGCCCGCGTGCATTTCCGCGGACACGTCAATCGTCATCTGCGCGGCCTTCGCGCCGCGAGCATCGATGCGCCTCCCACGGGCGCGCAACTCATCGACGATTCAGGGACTCATGTGGGCGACGTCCGCAGCTCGGTCGCGTCACCCCGACTCGGCGGAATTGCGTTGGCCATGATTCGGCGCGAAGTCAGCCCGGGCGTGAGCTTGAACGCAAAATGGGAAAGCGGTGAGCGGCGTACCGATGTGACGCTGTTGCCCTTCCCCGCGTAAGTGCCCAGCGCGCTCGTCACCGGCGCGACTGGCCTCGTCGGCTCACACCTTGTCGAACGCTTGGTGAACGAAGGCTGGAGCGTCCGCGCGCTGGTCAGAACACCGTCGCCGGAGCTCGCCGCACTCGGTGTAGAAACAACGACCGGCGACGTCCTCGACGCCGAGCGATTCGCCGCGGCGGCGGTCGGGCGAGATGTGATTTTTCATACGGCGGCGGCAGTCACGGCCAACGGCGGCTGGGAAACGTTTCGCGGCCTCAACATCGACGGGACTCGAGCCGCGATTCTTGCGGCCGAGCGCTCGGGCGCGCGGCTGCTGCATTTGAGCAGCGTCGCCGTGTACGGGCCGGACGCGCGATATCGCGGTCCGTTGATCAAAACCGACGAAGACACGCCGCTTGCCCCGTTGCCGGAGCGCGCGTACTACGCGCGATCCAAGCGCGACTCCGAGCAACTGGTGCTCGACGCGCACCACGCTGGGCGCATCTGGGCAACAGCGGTTCGCCCCGACGTGATCTACGGCCGTCGCGACCGACAGTTTGTTCCGCGAATGGCCAAGCTCCTGCGGCAGGGGTTCGTGCCCGTCATCGGCGGCGGCCGATCCACGCTGGCAATCGTACACGCGGCGAATGTGGCCGAGGGTGCAGTCCGCGCGGCAATGTTTGATGGAGCGGGCGGCCGAGCATACAATTTGGCCAACGACTACGACGTGACCGTGCGTCAGTTTTTTGCCTTGGGTGCAGAAGGCCTCGGCAAACGTGTGCGATTCGTTCCGATTCCGCTTCCGGTCGCCCGCATAGCCTTTCGTTCGATTAAAAGCGTGCTCATGACGGTGACCAGGGGACGACTGAGCGCGGTGTCGAACGCGTCGATTGATTTCATTGCGAGCGACAATCCATTCACGTCCGAGCGCGCGCGACGCGAGCTCGGATGGTCTCCAACCGTGAGACCGGAGCAGGGCGTGCCGGAGGCGTTTCGATGGTGGAAGACAAATCGGTAGCCGAGCGCACGGCGCTCAAAGAATGGGCGGTGCTGGTCGACGCGATGGCGCGCGGCGACATCATCGCCATGGTTCGAAAGGGTGGAATTCGCGAGCAGCGCGCCGGCTTTTCCGTGCGTCACGAGCGGTTTGTCTTGTATCCAACCTTTTTTCACGAAAAGGAGAACGACCTCGCGCCGCGCTTCATTCGAGATCTCGCAGACAGTCACGCGCGGCGTCCGGCGGACGGAACGATCCGCATCGAGTACGTGGCGGACGTGATTGGCGTGTGGCAGGTGATGGAGCTGGACCGGTTGCGCGCAATCGAAAGCGACCACGGGTTAGCCTGGTCGGCAGTGGAATCGCGCTTTCACTACAAGAACAAGCCAGGCGTTCAAGTCGTGGCGGTGCGGGTGTCTCGCCTGGCCGAACCGGCGATTGTTCCGGAGATCAAACGCTATCAGGGATGCGTCTCGTGGGTCGAGTTGGACGGCGCCGTGGATCTGACCAATGCGACGCCCATGCTCGACGATGCGAGTTTGATCACGCGACTTGCGGCGTTGCGGAGCGCGTTGGAGTGAATCGTCGATAGCAGAAGGGGCGCGACGTGGTGTCGCGCCCCTCGAACCAACAGCTCCCTCGAACGACTACGGCTTCTTGGTCGCGGCCTTGATGCTATCGGCCTTCTTGGCCGAGTCTGACATCATCTTCATGCCGGTGTCCATAGCGGCGGCAGGAGCCGGCGCGGGGGCCATCGCTGGGGTGGTCGTGTCCTTGGCGGCACTATCCGATTTCGAGCATGCGGTAATCGCAAGCACAGCGGCAACGAAAGCCAGGCGCTTCATGACATTCTCCTAAAGAGTAGGTCGAGTGTTTCTCCCGGGTGATCCGTGCACGCGTTCTGGGCGCTCGGGGGGAGCCGCGTGAAACTTAGGGAACACCGGGATCGTGTCAAGGCCGACGTCGGCCAGTCAACTCGCCGTCGGACAACGACTTTCCTCACGTTGCCGACAGCAGTGCGCCTCCGCATGCAACGTCAATGCCTGCAACACTGGCTCACGCAACTCGGCGTCAATAGCTTGGGCACTCTGTCGCAGGAGCGCGAGAAATGTCCACTGAAGCGAATTCGGCCGCGAGTCATGTTGTTCGGGGAGCGTGCCCGCACGACTGCCCAGATACGTGCGCCATGCTCGTAACGGTCGAATCGGGCCGGGCGGTTCGCGTCGCTGGTGATCCGGATCACCCTTTTACGCACGGATTTCTCTGCGCGAAAGTGAATCGCTACATCGAGCGGACGTATCATCCCGATCGCCTCCTCCATCCGCTGCATAGGACCGGACCCAAGGGCTCTGGTCAATTCGAACAGATCAGCTGGGACGATGCCCTCGATGAAATCGCGACGCGCCTCAACGCAATTCGCGCGTCGAGCGACGGGCCGCAATCGATCCTGCCGTACTCGTACGCGGGCACGATGGGATCGATTCAAGGGTCGTCCATCGACCGCCGCTTCTTTCATCTCATCGGCGCGTCGCTGCTCGACCGCACCATCTGCTCCGCGCCAGGCACGGCCGGCATGCGCATGACCGTCGGCGGCAATATCGGCGCCGACCCCGAGGGCATTCCCGAGAGCGATCTCGTATTGCTGTGGGGGACGAATACGCTGACGTCGAACCCGCACATGTGGCCGTTCGTGCTCCAAGCGCGCGAGCGTGGTGCGACGATCATCGCCATCGATCCAATTCGAACGAGAACCGCCGCGCAATGCGACGAATGGATTTCCATTCGCCCGGGGACGGATGCCGCACTCGCGTTGGGCATGATGCACGTGGTGCTCGAGCGCGGCCTCGACGATCGTGATTTCATCGCGCAACACACGCTTGGTATCGAGCAGCTGCGTGAACGCGTTCGCGAGTATCCGCCCGATCGCGTCAGCGAGATCACCGGCGTCCCCGCGGAAACGATCGTGTCGCTCGGCGAGCGTTATGGGCGTGCCGCTGCGGCATTCATCCGCGTCAACTACGGACTGCAGCGCCACGGCGGCGGCGGAATGGCCGTGCGCACGATCGCTTGCCTGCCTGCGCTCACGGGTCATTGGCAGCGCGCGGGTGGCGGCGTGCAACTGTCGTCGAGCGCGAATTTCATGTTCGATAAACGAACACTCGAGCGCCCCGACCTGTCGCCGCCGGTTCGCACCATCAACATGATTCGACTGGGCGAAGCGCTGACGAAGCACGACGCGGGTGTCGGCGGTCCACCGGTTCGCGCGATGATAGTGTACAACTCGAATCCCGCTGCGGTCGCGCCGGATCGCAACGAGGTGCTGCGCGGCATGGCGCGCGAAGATCTATTCACGGTGGTGCTCGAACACTTTCAAACGGACACCGCCGACTATGCCGACATCGTGCTGCCCGCGACCACGCAGCTCGAGCATTGGGATTTGCATCTGTCATACGGCCATCACTACGTCACCCTCAATCAGCCGTCGATCGAGCCGCTTGGGGAATCGCTCCCCAACAGCGAGATCTTCCGGCGCATCGCGGCTCGCATGGGACTCGACCACCCGTCGCTCATTGACGACGACGTCACCATGATTCGCCAAGCGCTCGCGTCCACGAGCGACAAGCTCAAGGGCGTGACCTTCGAGACGCTCGTCGAACGCGGATGGACGCGCCTGAACGTGCCGACACCATATCTGCCCTTTGCCGACGGCGCCTTCACCACGCCGTCCGGCAAATGCGAGTTCTACTCGGCGCGCATGGCCGAGATGGGTCTCGACCCGCTGCCGGCGTTCACGCCGCCGTTCGAGTATCCCGAGTCTGTGCCCGAGCTCGCGGCGCGGTTTCCGCTCACGCTGATCTCGTCGCCGGCACACCAGTTCTTGAATACCACTTTTGTAAATATCGACTCGCTGCGCCGGAGCGCGCGCGAACCGGAGTGTTTGCTTCACCCGGACGACGCCGAGCGGCGCGGCATCGGCGTTGGAGCGCGGGTGGTGGTGCACAACGACCGTGGCGCGTTCACGGCGATCGCGCGCGTGGAGGACACGATCCGTCCAGGCGTCGTGTGGGCGCCGTCGATCTGGTGGGGCAAATTCGCCGCCGATGGGGCGAACGCGAACCAAACGACGTCGCAACGTGAGACCGACATGGGGCACGGGCCGGTGTTCTATGACAACCTCGTGGAGGTTGGCTTGGCGGACTGATACCTCGGCTCGGAAAGTTTGGCGCCGCACCGAGCATTTTTGGTGCGGCTTTTTTTTGTGGATTGGACATTCGTAGAGCCTGTTGGGCTCCGGGTCGCTAACCACGGAGTGCGCAGAGTGTGCTGACTCTCACGGAATGACGGTGTTGAATGCGCCAGCAACTTCTGCACGGGGATTTGACCGAGCGGATTATCGGGGTGTTCTTTCAAGTCCATTGGGAGCTCGGGCACGGCTTCTTGGAGTCGATATACGCCAACGGGATGCATTGCGGTCTCGCCGAGGCCAGACTCCGCGTCCAGCGTGAGGTTCCGGTATCGGTCCATTTTCGCGGACGACGAATCGGAATGTTCCGCGCAGACATGATTGTTGAGTCCGTGGTTCTTCTGGAGTTCAAGACCGGCGAGCGTCTCGATCCAATGGCCGGTGCCCAGCTGCTGAACTACCTCCGGGCAACGAGAATCGAGGTCGGTCTTATTCTGCATTTCGGCCCAAGGCCGGCGTTCAAGCGATTCATCCAAACGAACGACCGAAAGATCATTCCGTGAGACTCAGCCGGTTCCGCGTACTCCGTGGTTAGCGCCGGAGAGCGCCGGCCGGCCACACGCCTCAATCGGGCGCGCAAGAGCCTTGCGGACTCCCGTTTCCGGCGCCTTCATTGCAGGAGGAGTCAGCCACGCTTGGAATCCGGAGATAACGTGCAGGTGCATCCAGAAACACTCGGCGCGCTCAAGCGCTCAGCCCACGGCGTTCCCGAACGGGCTTTTCGGTCCGTCAAAGTCGAAATGCGACAGAATCTCCTCGACCGATTGTGTCAGGGAGGACCACTCTTCGCCGGCGTGATCGGGTACGAAGAGACCGTCATGCCGCAAATCGTCAACGCGCTTCTATCAAAGCACAACTTCATTCTGCTCGGACTGCGCGGTCAGGCGAAATCACGCATCCTTCGCGCCCTCGTTGGATTGCTCGACGACGCTCTCCCGATCGTCGCCGGCAGCGAGATCAACGACAATCCGTTCGCGCCCATCTCGAAGTACGCGCGCAACTTGATCGCCGAGGCGGGGGACGACACGCCGATCGCCTGGGTCGGACGCGAGAATCGGTTCGTCGAAAAACTCGCGACGCCCGACGTCACCATCGCCGACCTGATCGGCGACCTCGATCCCATCCGCGCCGCGCGCGGCGGGCACGTGCTCTCGGACGAGCTCACGATTCACTACGGCATGCTGCCGCGCGCAAATCGTGGCATCTTCGCCATGAACGAGCTGCCCGACCTCGCCGGCAAAGTGCAGGTCGGTCTATTCAACGTCATGCAGGAAGGCGACGTCCAAATCAAAGGCTATCCTGTCCGTCTTCCGCTCGACGTCCAACTGTGCTTCACCGCCAATCCCGAAGACTACACGGCGCGAGGCAAGATCATCACGCCGCTCAAAGATCGCATCGGCAGCGAGATCACGACGCACTATCCGGTGAGCATCGACCTCGGCATCGACATCACCAAACAGGAAGCGTGGACGGCACGCGACGGCCGCGCCGTTCGCGTCCCCGACTTCATCGCCGAAGTCATCGAGCGCATCGCGTTCGAAGCGCGCACCGACCGCCGAATCGACAAACGCTCAGGCGTCTCGCAGCGCATGCCGATCAGCGTCACCGAAAACGTCGTGTCCAACGCCGAGCGTCGCGCCATCGTCACCGGCGACGTCGAGGTGGTTCCGCGCATCTCCGACATCTATGCCGCGCTTCCCGCCATCACCGGCAAGATCGAATTGGAATACGAAGGCGAGCTTGTCGGCGGACCGGCGATCGCACGCGAGCTCATTCGCCGCGCCGCCGACGCGACGTTCCAAGATCGCGCCGGCGGCGTGAACGTGGACGACATCATCATGTGGTTCGACGAAGGCGGCGCGCTGCAAGTTGCCGACGAGGCGCGCGCCGAGGTCGTGTTGCAGGGCTTCGAGATTGTGCCCGACCTCGTTCACATCGTGCATCACACGGGCCTCGCGGCAAACGACGATGCACCGATATCCGTGGCTGCGTGCGAATTGGTGCTCGAAGCACTCGTCGCTCGAAAAAAAATCTCGCGGTCCGACGGCGGGCAGTACGGCCGCGCCAATCCCGAACCGCGGCGCCGTCCCAACCAAGACTTATTCGGCGGCGGGCTGTCGTGACCAACTCACTCTCGGTGCGGCTGGCCGGACTCGGCGATCTGAACACGATCGTCGAGTTGCGGTTGGCGTTGCTCCGCGAGTACCACGATCACCCCTTGTACATGAATCTTCGCGACGACGCCTCCGAGCGCGCGTTCGAGCTTTACTCGGCGCAACTGCTCTCACCGCACGAAGCAATGTTCGTCGCGGAATTTGGCGGGCACATCGTCGGCATCTTGCGCTGCGTCGACACACCAAGCTCGCCGCTACTCCTCCCCGAACGGTACTGCTACGTATCGTCCGTCTACGTGCTACCGTCGGCTCGGCGAAAAGGCGCGCTTCGCGCGCTGCTCGCGGCCGCTGACGAGTGGTGCGACTACCGCGGTATCGAAGAGATGCGTCTGCACAACTCCGCCAAGTCCGCGGTCGCCGCCGACGCATGGACCGCGCTCGGGTTTGAAGTGGTGGAGCAGGTGCGCCGACGTCCGCTCACGTCGACAGTCCCGGCGCGTGCCCGCGCGCACGTGGCCGCCGAGTCACACTGATGGCGGTCATCACAATTTCTCGGATGTATGGCTCGGGCGGTTCCGAAGTCGCCGAGCGCGTCGCGCAAGCGCTAGGCTGGCCGGTGTTCGACAATGACATGGTTGACGCCGTTGCCGAGCGCTCCGGTTTGACGCGCGCCGAAGTGTCGGCGCAAGACGAACGCGTGCCGTCGATGGTCGAACGGTTGGCGTCGGCGCTTTCGCTCGGCTCGCCCGAGATCATGCCGCCGGTGCCGAGCGGTCCGATCGAAACCACCGAGGAGCGGATCGTCACCGTGACGCGACGCGTGATCGAGGAAGCGGTGCAGGCGGGTCCGGCGGTGTTCGTCGGGCGCGGTGCGCAATGTCTCCTGTCGGAACGCACCGACACGCTCCACGTTTTTTGTTTCGCGCCGCGCGGTGCGTTGCGCAAATACGTCATGGAGAAATTCGGGGTGGACGCAACGGAAGCCGAACGAATGGTTGCCGGCGCGAACAAGCAGCGCGAGCACTACGTGAAACGACACTGGAATCGGAACTGGCTCGCGCCAGAGAACTATCATCTCTGCGTCAATACGAGTTGGCTTGGTCTCGACGGAGCCGCCGAGCTCGTGCTCGAAGCGGCGCGGCGGCAATTCGCACTCGCGGTTGCGCCGTAGGGGAAAACGTAGACGTCAGTCGCCTTGCTCTTCGTGTTTCAGCTCCGCGATTTTTCTCCGCGTGTCGTCAGGGATGAACATGTCATCCGCGATCGCCGCAATCTCCTCGGCTTCCTGCCAGGCGGTTTCGAGGAGCGACAACTCGCCTTCCAGCGCGCGTCGTTCGCTTTCTTCGTGCGTCGCCATCTCGAGAGCGAGTCGCACCTCCTTCGGAAGGTTGGCGATCGCGTGACCGCCGCCGACTTCGATCGATGACTCCCGGCGTTGTCGACCCACCGGCCGCGCCGCATGGCGCGCGAAAAGGCTGGCAGCGTCGGGTGTCTGTTCGATGAGTCCGACGGCCGAGCGAACTTCTTCGCGCTTTGCTCCTGATGCGTTGATCGCCGTGAGGAGCTTCGCCGCGACTTGAAGCGCGGCGTCGCCCGTGACCAGCGTCGTGCGATCAGTCGCGTTCGCCCAGCGAGGCAACGGCACGACGCCGAATGCGCGAGTCCGGCTCGGGCCGGGCACCTCGAACGGCACACGCAACGCCCAAGCAGTATGGGTTTGGACGAGCGCGACACGATTCAATTGCTTCAAACGAAGCCGGAGCGGCTCGTCGTACCCGGCGAGAACCAGTTTCGCGCGCACTCGAGTGGCTTGATACGCGCTGTTTGCCGTGCTGAAAACGTTGTACAAGCCCCATGAGCTGCCGGCGATGATTCCCGTTACGGGCCCGAGGACGACGAGCCCCGCCGCCGCCGCGAGGGCTCCTCCCGTAAAGATGAGGTGCTTTCGCCGGCGTCGACCGAACTGATCGCCGTATCGCCACGCCGCCATCTCCGGGCGCTGTGGCGCCCCGATCCGCACGAGCTCGATCCCATCCCGAAGCCGAGCCAGGCCGATGTTGTCCGTCGAGACTCGCGTGCGCGTCGCGCCGAAGAGACGCTCGCATTCCTCGATTGCTTCCCACCGTTCTTCGAGCGGCGTGAGGTTCCATCGTTCGCATCCGCGGCACACGACCCACAACCGCCCTCGCGACGCGTCATACGCGAGACGTCGTCCGACCGGAAAGTGCTCGATCGACTCGTTGGCGCCGAGGTTGGCGTGGCAGAAGATGCACGTGGAAAACAACGAGGTCTCTGGTCTGTGGTCTCAGGATGATAGTAACAACCCAGTGACGGGCTGCGGGTACTGCGCTGACTATCAAACCCCGAATCGGCGCCCAGTGTTCGCGTTAAACGTTGCGCAATTCCGGGCGACGGACGAAAGCGTAGTAGGCGTAGAGAAGCATAATTGCTCCGCCGCCGCCGATCGCCCACGAGACGCCGATGGCGTGCGCAACGCTCCCTGCCACGAGCGATCCCAGCACTTGAGAGAGTCCCACGACCACGAACGAATATGCGGCCATGAGACGGCCGCGAAGCTCGTTCGGGACGAGGTGCTGCAGCGTCGAATTGGCGCCGGCGTTGTTCAGAATCATCATGAACCCGACGACGAGCAGCACTGGATAGGCGAGTGCGGCGCTCCGGACCAGGGCGAACGCGATGAGCGCGATCGAAAAGGAGAACGACGCAATGGCAAGCAGACGTCCGCGTTGCAGACGATCGCCGATCGCCGCGAGCGACAGAGCGCCGGCGAGTCCCCCAACGCCAACGCAGGCCAGCAGCGCGCCATATCCGCCGGCGTCTAAATGCAATTGATTGCGTGCGACCACCGGCATGAGCGTCAGATATGGGACGCCCAGTATGGAGTAAACTGTCACGAGCAGCATGAGTGCCGAGATGGCGGGTGTGTTGCGCATGTATCGCACACCCTCGCGAATGCCGTCGAGCGAGGATGCGAGGTGCTCGGGGGGAATCCACGCCGGAAGTCGGATGAGAAACAATCCGGCGAGGACGGCGATGTAGCTGACGGCGTTGATGCCGAAGCACCACGACATGGACAAGTTCGCGATGACGATGGCGCCGATGCTCGGGCCGATGATCCGCGCGAGATTGAACCCACTGGAGTTGAGTGCGATGGCGCCGGGCAGATCCTCGCGACCCACGAGCTCGATGACGAGCGATTGGCGCGCGGGAATTTCGATCGCGTTGATCAATCCGTTTATCGTCGCGAGCACGAGCAGGCGGCCGATCGTCATGTGTCCCGACCAGGTGAGCCACCAGAGCGCTACGGCTTGAAGTCCGAACGCCGCTTGTCCGACTTTGACGAGTCGGAGCTTGTCGGTACGATCGACGATGACGCCGGCGTGCAGCGAGAATAGTAGAATGGGGAGCGACCCGGCCGCCGCGACCAATCCGACCATGAACGCGCTGTTGGAGAGGTCTAACGCGAGCCATCCCTGCGCCATCGTCTGCATCCAGGTACCGATGAGCGACAGCGTCTGTCCGAACCAGAAGAGCCGGAAGTTCCGATGTCGCTGAAGAGTCTGGAACGGATTGAGTGACAGAGCTGGGGGCACGTTTGGAAAGTAAGCGCTCCGGCCCCACATTCTCGGGATCTCCCCGAACGAGGTTTTTCAGTGTTCACGACTCGCGTTGCCGTGCGTCTGCTCAGCGCAATGGTCTTGGCGTTCATCGCGCGACCCGTCGCGGGTCAGTCGGGCGCATTTGCGTGTCGGTTCGCGATGATTCCGATGCGAGACGGCGTGCGCCTCAATACCAGCGTGTGCGAGCCGAAAGCGGAACACGGCGCGCTGCCGATTCTCATGACGCGAACGCCATACGGCGTCGCCGGCGACACGCTCGTCGGACCCGACTTCCAGTTCCTCGCCGCGGATGGGTACATCTTCGTCTATCAGGACAATCGCGGACGATTTGGCAGCGAAGGGCAGTTTTACATGAATCGTCCGCTGCACAACCCGAGCGAGCCCAGCGGGACGGATGAAAGCACCGACACCTACGACACCGTGGACTGGCTGCTCAAGAACGTCAAAAACAACAACGGGCGTGTCGGCGTGCTCGGCGTATCGTATCCGGGGTTTCTGGCGACGATGGCCGGAATCAATCCCCATCCGGCGGTGAAAGCGATTTCGCCGCAGGCGCCGATGACGGACACCTGGATGGGTGACGACTTTTTCCATCAAGGCGCGTTTCGTCTCTCGTATGGATTCGAATACGCGGGCTCGATGGAGTTGAGCAAAGACCAATCGGTGCCGCTCCCGATCGGACGGTGGGACACGTACGACTGGTATCTCGAGCTTGGCCCGCTGTCGAACGCGGACAGCAAATACTTTCACGGGAAGGTGCCGACCTGGGAGGCGTTCGTCGCGCATCCGTCGTACGATGCGTTCTGGCAGACGCGCGCACTTGAGCGAACGCTAAAGACTCCCGCCGTGCCGACGTTGACAGTCGGCGGCTGGTGGGACCAGGAAGATCGCTTTGGTCCGCTGGCGACGTACAAAGCGCTGGAGCCCGGCGACGCGCGGCATTGGAATTCGCTCGTCATGGGTCCGTGGAACCATGGCGGATGGCGCACTCCATCGCGCGCGATGCCGGTGGTCGATCCCGGCACGTCCATGGCCTATCTCCGCAACGTCGAGGCACCGTGGTTCGCGTTTTGGCTGCACGACAAGGGCAAGCTGACGCAACCCGAGGCATACGTGTACGACGCCGGCGCAAAGCAGTGGCGCTCGTTCCCGCAGTGGCCGCCCGTGTCGACGTCGACAGCGCGCAAGCTGTATCTGCACGCCGGCGGGCTGTTGTCCTTCGATGCACCGAAAGTCGGTGAATCGCCATTCGATCAATTCATCTCTGATCCGGCGCACCCGGTGCCGTATCGCCCGCGCCCGGTCGAGCAGACGTACGACCCGCACGGATCCAACTGGCGCACGTGGGAGACGCGCGACCAACGGTTCGTGCACGACCGGCCCGATGTCTTGAGCTGGACATCGGCGCCGCTCTCGAGCGACGTCACGATCGCCGGCGATGTCATTGCGCATCTCGTGGCGTCGACCACGGGGCAGGACGCCGATTGGGTCGCGAAACTCATCGACGTATTTCCGGACAGCGTCCCCGACAACTGGCAACTCGGCGGCTATCAGTTGATGGTGGCGCACGAGATCATGCGCGGGCGGTACCGCAAGAGTTTTTCAGCGCCAGCCGCGTTGACGCCGAACACGCCGCTCGACTTCACGGTGGATCTGCACCAGCAGAGCTACACGTTCAAGGCGGGGCACCGGATGATGGTGCAGGTACAGAGCAGTTGGTTTCCGCTCTATGATCGGAATCCGCAGACGTGGGTGCCGAACATTTTCCAGGCGAAGGCGAGCGACTTCAAGGCGCAGACGCATCGGGTGTATCACGCGCCGGACCAGGCGTCGTATGTCGGGGTGAACGTGGTGCCGTGATTCGTGCTTGACAGGCGGGGCGGGCCAGTCGTATAGGTAGAGGGTCGTCATATGACGACCCTCTACCTATACGCCCAATGCCACCCGTTTCGAAACCCAAGAGCGACGTCGTCCTCGGTACACTCGACATGTTGATCCTGCGCACGTTGACGCTCGGATCCATGCACGGGTATGCGATGGCGCAACACATCGCGAAATTGTCGGACGGCGTGTTACAAGTCGAACAAGGTTCGTTGTATCCCGCGCTCGAGCGTTTGCTCAACAAAGGTTGGGCGACGGTTCGCTGGGCTGAGACGCCCACCAAACGCCAAGCACGCTACTACACGATCACGCGGTCGGGGCGCGCGCAGCTCAAAGAGAAGGTGTCCGACTACGAGCGAATGGCCGTGGCCATCGCGCGCGTGATGGGTCGCGCCTAATGGATCATCGATTGAGTCGCGGGAAGCCGGAGTCCCTGCGATGTCATTCGTAGACGCGGTGCGGCACCGCCTTCGCGTATTCCGTCGAGGAGAGGAATACGCGCGGGAGCTTGATCGCGAGACGCGATTTCACCTGGAGTTGGAACGACTCGCCCAATCGGCGAATGGGCGCCCCGAGCACGACGCCGAGCTCGCGGCGCGCCGGCAGTTCGGCAACGTCACATACTATCGCGAGGAGACCCGGCGTTTGAGTTTGCTCGGCTCGATGGATCGAGTCCGCCAAGATGTTGCCTACGCGTTGCGTGGACTGCGACGCAACTCGGGCTTCACCGTCGCGGTTGCACTCACGCTTGGCCTCGGCATTGGCGTGAACGCGGCGATGTTTTCTCTTCTCGAACGCCTGTTCGTGCGACCAGCCGCCGGTATCGGCGCGCCGGAGTCGCTTCGCCGACTGTACTTCGATCCGGGCCATTCGGTGACCAACCGTGGGAGTCATGTCTTCGCGTCGTTCAACTATCCCAGTTACCGGGCGCTGAAGGCTGCCTATGGCAACACGGAAGTCGCCGCATACACGCCGTCTGATTCCGTGATGATGGTCGTGCGCGCGGACAGCGTTCCTGCGCATGTTTCGTTCGTCACGGCCAGCTATTTCACAGCGCTACGTGTTCGTGCGCCGCTCGGTCGGACGTTTGGCCCGGACGAAGACCGGATTGAGACGCCGACGCCGGTCGCAATCATCAGCGACGCACTGTGGCGCAGCGTCTTCCGCGCCGACCCGCGCGTGCTTGGTACGTCACCGCGCATCGACGGCACGCGATACACGATCGTTGGCGTTGCGCCTCGCGAGTTCGATGGCGTGGACCTCGGCCGAGTGGATGTGTGGATACCGTTGAGCGCCATGACCAGCAACGGTGCGCCCTGGTATTTGGGCGACGCCAACTATCTCCGTGTCTTCGTTCGGCCAAGCCCGGGCGAACGTGTCGAGCGCCTCGCCGCCATCGGTAGCCTGACTCTTCGTGCCGTGCACAACTCCATGGCGGGACGCCGCGACACAGTGTCAAAAATGCTCATGGGGCCGATTGTCGCAGCGCTCGGACCGGAAGAGCAGGACCGCAACGTTTCGATCTCCGCGGTTCTCGCCGGGGTGTCGGTGATCGTGTTGCTCATCGCCTGCGCCAACGTGATCAATCTGATGTTGCTTCGATCGGCACGCCGAGGTCGCGAGATCGCCGTTCGCCGAGCGATTGGCGCGTCTGCGTTGCGCCTTTTCTCTCAGTTCGTGACCGAAAGCTTGTGTCTGTCGCTGCTCGGCGGTGCGGTCGCGCTGATGCTCGGGCTGTGGGGCTCAGCGGTGTTGCGCCGTCTTTTGTTTCCCACGATCCACTGGGCGGCCGGGAGCGTCGACACACGACTGATGGCGCTCGTCGGCGCGGTGACCGTTGGTATTGCGTTCGTTGCCGGACTCGCGCCCGCGTTACACGGTATCCCACCCAATTTGGCGAGCGAGCTTCGAGGTGGAGACGGCGCG
>Ga0193753_10000646_pt1 | contig 33014 bp, 24 predicted proteins | sample H1c2metaG_FD_144925 | JGI IMG/M metagenome (GOLD analysis project Ga0193753, IMG submission 144925) | Soil microbial communities from a riparian zone of the East river system, Colorado, United States - H1c2 | ecosystem: Environmental > Terrestrial > Soil > Riparian zone | place: USA: East...
AATTGTATTCCCTGTCTTTGGCGTAACAACCTTTTTATGTCTGGGTGTCGCGATCGCGTTACGCCTCAACATCCCGGTAATACAATTGATCAACTACCTCGTGGCGCCACTGCAGTTGATCCTCATGATTCCATTCATCAAGGCGGGAACGTATGTCTTCAATCTCAATCCGTTCCCCTATTCATTTGATGAGTTGATGGGACTCTTCAGTACAGACCTTTGGCTATTGATAAAGGAAGCTGGCATTGCCTTGCTGATTGGCATTGGCGTGTGGGCGCTGATAGCAGTCCCATTGTTCTTTATATTGTTTTATGCGAGCTATTGGTTCTTCAGTCAATGGAAATTAACCCGCTATCGCGAATTATAGTCCCAGTATAAGCGCTGCATGTATGCCTTCCCTTCCTCCAGATCCGTAGGATTGGTTCCCCGCTCTTCCATGGGTTTTTGGGCGACGTTGTCGAATACCACACCCTTGCCGGCTTTGACCAGGCCGAATCCATTATTGAAAACGAACATGGCAAAGGGATAATAATTGCGCGCCAGCATGTTGTGACTGAAATGAAACGCACTGTCGTAGGTGTCGAGTTGACCCAGGATAGTATTAGGTATGTCAGCCTGACCCGCAACGGTATGGATAACAGTATCAGTAACTGCCAGCGCTCCTCCGAGCCACAACATCGGTATTTTGAACCTGTCAGGGTTGGAAACACCCGGATTGTCTGGATAAATATGTCCGTGATCTGCCGTGATAATGATCAGTGTGTTATCCCACCACATGGAGTTCTTTGCCTTGTCAATCAGCTCACCCAGATATTTATCCGTATAATAGGCGGAATTCAGGAATCTGCTGCGATCATCCTCTCCTTCGATCACCGTCTCCATGGGAACGTCAAAGGGTTCGTGGCTGCTCTGCGTCATCATGATCTTGAAAAATGGCGTGGAGCTCAGCGTAAGCTCATTGAAGAACTTATCGAATACATATTGATCGTGCACACCCCATTTGCTGGTATTGAGTTCTTGCGGAAAATCCTGGCTGTGGGTAACATGGTCAAAATTGGCGTTGATAAGGTATGAATTGAAATTCGCGTAGTTGATGTTATACCCATACGTAAACTCAGTTCTATATCCCCTTGCTTTGAATACTTTATTGAGATACGGAAGGTCTTGCGTCTTGCGGGTTTCTTTGATGACCGAGGTTACTGGCTGGGATGGGTATCCGTTCAAAACGGCAACAATCCCCTTGTCTGTCCTGTCACCGGTCGCGTAAAAATTGTCGAACAAGATCCCCTCACTTGCCAACGCATTGAAACGGGGTGTAACGTCAGTAAGCCCACCGAGCGCTCCGATCAGTCCCGACGAATAGCTTTCCAGCATGATGATGATAACATTGGGCTTCTGGATACGGAGCAAGTGCGTCGTGCTGTCAGGGATCGGGAATAGCACATTTGAGTACTTCAGCGTACTTTCCTTGTCGAAATAGTTATCCGCGTATTTGAGCCTGTTCATTTTCTGAACAGCATAAGCAAAATTCCACACTACATTAACGGCGGCGTGATTGGCGAATGAATTGGTCTCATGGAAATAAACAAATCCCGTGTTCATCGGAGCGACGCCGAAGCTTCCCCTAATGGGTATAATAAATAACGCTGTCGCCAGGATCACGACAGGCAGCGAAACAATGGACGTGGCACGAAGGCTTCCGAAAAGCGGTTTAAAAATTCGCAAGAAAAAGAAAAAGGTAGCGGCGAATAGCGCTAGAAAGTAAACGATCAAAAGAATGGACGTCAGCAGATCGCCGGAGCCCGCGGCTTCCTTTCCCAAATACATCAACGGCGTTGCGTCAAGCCTGAATCCCCAATGCCGGTACAACTCCAAATCCAGTATGATGATGAAACTGGAAATAAAAATGGTAATGGCATGATAGGAAATCCAAATAGGCCAAAGTTGAATGCCGGTCCTAAAGTAAAATACGCCAAGCAACAGTCCAGGAAAAAGCGAGAGGTAGCCAGCCATGGATAGATCCATCCTGATCCCATACTTGAAAGTGAGCAGAACGTCTCTTATTGGCAACTCAACCATAAGGCCTTTGTGATAAAGCAGAAAGAGGGCGCGGGCCAGGATGAAAAACAAGGTCCATGCGATAAATCCCGACAACAAGAGAACGAGTCTTTGTTTCATAGTTGAGCAAAGTCAAATATTATGAAAGTCCGCCTTAACCCCATCGTTTTTAAGTGATAAAACTTATTTAAGTTTGATACTGCGTTCTAAAATTCTGGGATATACCTGTGCGACGGCCCGCTCAAGGTGATGTTCATCGTCAATTTCGCACCACGCCAGATCATCTACGACCTTTACAAAAAAGTTATGATTTATCGACGCGCCTACCATGGCGTCTTCATAATTCATTGTTCTCTTGCCGGCGTTAAAATATGGCGAGGCAAAAGACGCCATGTTATCCAATGCTTTCAATGAGAGCCTGGATATACCCACGAGCTCACCATTGATATGTTTCAAAACGGACCTGTCTTTACTCATGTTCTGCAGAAACCCCACGGAAGAATGCTGAATAAAAACTTCGTCACCCGAATTTGTTGCGCCGCTTGCCAGAATGATATCATCCCTGGTGTCCTGAAGTAAGAATTCCAGCGCCGCAGGGTCATACAGCAGGTCGCTCTCCAATAAAAGGAAAGATCCTCGCACAAGATGGCGGATAACATACAGCGTATACATACTTCCGGTTACGGCAAAGTCCTTGTTGCGAAAAGTGCTGATGCCCGGATAGGTTGATTTCAGAGAATCAAAATGTTCATGAAAATATCCGGTGCCGATAATGATGTTGCTGATTCCTTGATCGAGCAAATTCCTGATAGAACGATCGATCAGTGATTTGCCGTCAATTTCCAAAAAACCTTTTGGCCTTTCCTGCGTATGGCCTTTTAGCCTTGTTCCCATGCCGGCAGCAAGGATCACTGCGGTATCGAGATTTTGTGTCATGTGGAAATGAATTTCAGCAGCCGCTCTTTAACCTCGAACGGCTTTACGGTTGGTCTTCCCAACTCGGCAGGAGAACCCTGAGATATCTGCAAGTGCACGAAGGTAAGCACACTATCGCTTTTCCATTTTTTGATAACATCCTTCAGTTCGTTCAATGAATTCACTTTGATCGATGCCGGGTAGCTTACGGATGCCGCAAACTCAGCAAAGTCAACAATATGGGACACTGTCGCCTGACCGCCTGTAGAGTCATGCGCATTATTGTCGAGTAGAATATGCAACAGATTGGCCGGTTGATAATATGCGTTGGTGGCAAATGATCCCATGCGCATCAAAGCTGAGCCGTCTCCGTCGATGGCGATAACTTTCTTATCGGGCCGTGCCAATGCGAGGCCGAGGCCAAGTGATCCAATGCATCCCATAGAACCAACCATGTACAGGTTGTTTGGTTTATCTTCGACTTCGAATAATTCCCTCCCCGTCTTGCCCGTTGTTGCAAGTAGTACGGTGTCGCTATCCGCAAGATCAGATATGCATTTAAGCGCCTCCGTGCGTATCGGCATTGCAGGCTTCTCCGTTGATTTATGGATATTCTTGTTACTGCGCTTGAAGAGTTCCTGCTCACGCAGCTTGATATCATCAAACGTTCCCTTCTTGACGACAAAGAAAAACGTCCGGCCCGATTCTATGTGTGCATTTGCCTCTTGCAGCTGGATGCGCGCAGCGTCCATGTCCCCGGCCAGGTACGCCCACTCTACTTTCATAAGTGCCAGCATCTTTTCAGTGATCTGACCCATGAGCTCGTGCTGCGGCTCATCCTTAACGCCTGGTTCTCCGCGTAAACTGACGAAACCGAGTACCGGAAGCTTAAATGTATAATTCAGTGACGTAAGTGGCGAGGTGGCGTTGGTAAGACCTGAGTTTTGCATCAACACAACTGATTTTTTCCCTCCCAGTTTTGCGCCTGAAGCTATGGCAACGGCATCTCCTTCATTAGCGGCCATGACGTAGTCGCATTCATTGATCGCATAGTTAATCAATGCTTTGAGGAATGAGCACGGCACACCGGAATAAAAATCGAAACCCATTTGCTTGAGCTCATCTCCGAATGTTGTGGTATTTATCATCAGAATTCGTTAAGAAATTAAAGACGCAATTTACCGGCATTTTGATAATCGATCAAAGTGTCAACATCAAGCCATGCCCCGCTGATGTATTTGACGGCGATTGGATTCTCTTTTACAATATCATTGAATAAGTCCGTACACGTCATGGTTTTAAAGTCCTTGGATTTGCTGAGCTTTTCCAATGATTTAATTACCTGTGCTGCGCCGGCCTTGTTTACCTTCCAGAGACCAATGAACTCGCCGCTGATCTCCTGGCTCTTTAAATCGGATCCCATCTTCTTGAACATCGAAGTTCCAAGGTAGTTAGTGCGATCATATTTCTCCGTTGCTGATATGAAGTCTTTATCTGCTGCTGGTGATATTCCATCGGCATCCACCACAATTGAAATATTGTTCTGGTCATTTAGCAGTTCGTGCAACACGTATCTTTTGAAGACAATGTCGCCGTAACTGATCAACGTATTATCCTTGATCTGATCTTTAGCCATCCATAGTGAGTACAACTCCTTGGTCGTGGAGAAATCATCATTGTCAATGGTTTTGATGTTACTCAGCTTCACCTTTTCTTTCTTGAAGCCCCTGACAACAGTAACATCTTTTATTCCCAACTGATTGAATTCATCCACCTGAGTGGCGAGCAATGATTTGCCATTGATCTCCAATAATGTTTTGGGTGTATCCTTTGTAAGGTCTCCCAACGATCCCTGGCTCGCTGCCAGTACAACGGCGTTTACTTTTTTTCCAGTAGTAGGCAGGTATTTGTCCTCCGCGGCCTCAAGCTCATCCGCGCCCTGAAGTCTGAAGATCTCATTGACTGAGACAACCTTACTTTCGACATTGATCAAGGTTTGTTCAGCAAATATCCTCGCCGATGTTTCCTGCATGCCTTTGATCACAGTGCGGATATTGTGGTTTGCCCAGATGATGGTACTGATCCCGGTCTTTCGGAAATGATCGGTAGGTACGGCATAATATTTAGTGGGAACAATAATAACAGGACAACGCGTGCCCCATTCTTTCATGAAAGCATCGATATCCGATGAATCTGCTTTTTTACTATGACACAGGATCGCATCGGCTCCTGCTTTATGATAGGCATCAGCCCGTCGCAATGCTTCGTCCAATCCCCAGCCGGCGATAAAAGCTTCCAATCTTGCAACCACCATGAAGTCTGGATCGAGCTGCGTGTCTTTGGCTGCCTTGATCTTCCCACTGAACTCGTCTACATCTGCGAGCGGTTGATTTTCGCCACCGATAAAAGAGTTTGTTTTGGGAAAGAGCTTGTCTTCAATACATACGGCTGCGATGTCGCGCTGCTCCAGTTTCTTCACTAAGCGTCGCATGTTATTGAAGTTGCCATATCCTGTGTCACCATCCAGTAGAATTGGAATGGTTGTCGCATCGCTCATAAATTCCAACACGTCCAGGACTTGTGTCCACGAGGCTTCATTATTGTCGCGCACCCCTAGGGCCGCCGAAATTGAAAGACCGCTTCCCCAAATACCTTTAAATCCCGCCTCTTCAACAATTTTTGCTGACAAGCCATTGTGCGCTTCCATGAGAAAAGCCATTTCCGGCGCATTGATCATTGTCTTTAACTGTGTTGTCTTCTTCATAATGGATTTATCACTTTAAAAAACGCGGGCAAAAATACAATGTTATGGTAATATTTCGCCGATGTTGCCATAAAATAAGCGGCCAATAAGCCGTTTTTAACATTTAATTCGCGTTTTTTGCGGCGTATGAGAACATACCAGTATCGGTGTAATGACCACTCATTGCTGACACCACCTTTTAAGAAATGGGTGATTTCACCGTTGATCAGATTCGTGCCCTGGGCCTTGCCGGCCAACATCATCACATTAATTTCAAACACGTTCGTCTACCTGGGTTTGTATTTGTCACTCCACGCGAATATCAGGCATACTGCCACCCCGCTGCTGATCGCTTGCTGCTTCATCCTTTATTTAATCGGCGATCATCTGGATGGCATGCAGGCCAAGCGCACAGGCACCGGCTCAGCATTGGGCGAATTTTGTGATCATTATCTCGATGCCTTTAATAATGGAATTGTAGTTTACACGATGTTCAATGTATTCGGCATTGAGAACGGCATCATGATATCTGGTGTGATCGCGATCTCTTATCTGGCGCACATGGCTGTTTTCTATGAGCAATTGAAGACGGGATGGCTAACGTTTGAAAGGATCGGATCTTTGGAAGGTGTGCTGATATCAGCGTTATTAATCGCACTTTCTTCTATTGATATGTTCTACGTTGCAATGACGCAACGTTTAATTGCGGATTATACGGTTGCAGAGATTTTCATTCTTTGTTCTGCTGTCGGAGCATTGGTAACATTCTTTCAGACTTATAAAAGAACTCCAATGATAGAGAACGGATATTGGTTGTTCGGTACCTTTATGTTGATGATCGCTGTCTGGTTGCCCTTTGTATTAACGTCATTTGAAACGTTCATTATACTGACGTTATATGCCAGTCTGTATATAGGACGGTTAATGCATGCGCACCTGATCGACGGCAGGGAAAGGCAAACTGACATTGTGATTCCTGCGCTTTTGGTTCTACACTACGTCACAAGCTCGCCTGCGCAGAATTATCTTTTTATGTTGCTTGCGGGTTATCTATTAGCAACGATAATGGTGCTGATCGTTCAAACATTTTCAACACTGGGCATTTATTGGGTGTGGCAAAATGTGAAACCAGGATCGTAGGTCGAGCGATGGATAAATTGACAACACGCACTCACACCGTTCAGAAATCAACGATATAATCGCAAGTCCATAATTTTTTTAAGATGAAAGTAGACCGCAGAATATTATTGAATCCAGGACCGGCCACGACAACGGATACGGTAAAGCAAGCGCTTGTTGTTCCGGATATTTGTCCACGTGAAAAGGAGTTTGGAGATGTGCTGGACAGCATAAAGGAGGATCTGGTTAAAGTAGTACATGGTGAAGGTGATTACACGACGGCCATTTTTACGGCGAGTGGCACGGGTGGTCTTGAGGCGGCCATTACGTCTGCAGTTCCCAACGGGTCAAAATTACTGGTAGTTGACAATGGTGCTTACGGCGCAAGGATGGCCGCGATTGCTACCACGTTTGGAATAGGTGTAGTGCACTATAAAGTTACGTACGGTGATCAACCTAACATTAGCACAGTCGAAAAGCTTTTGAATGAACATCCGGAAGTCAGTCATGTTGCCGTTGTCCACCACGAGACAACGACAGGGATGCTGAACCCCGTGCAGCAAGTATGTGATGTCGCGCATCGTCATGGAGCGGAGGTTATTGTAGACTGCATGAGCTCCTATGCCGGCATTCCAATCGACCTCAGGGCCTGGAAGGCCAGCTATGTCATCTCTTCATCCAATAAATGCATTCAGGGGATGCCGGGGTTGGTATTCGTGATATTTAAAAAGGCTTTGCTGCCGGCGCTACAAAAGCAGAGGCGTTCTTTTTACTTCGATCTGTATAATCAGTATACCGGATTTCAGAAGACAGGTCAGATGCAGTTCACACCACCAGTACAGGTTGTGTATGCACTTCGTCAGGCAATAGACGAATATTTTCAAGAGGGTGAGACGGGCCGATGGAACCGGTACCGGGAAAGCTGGGAGACATTGTACGCGGGACTAAAGCAGCTGGGATTCAAATTCCTGCTACCCCGGGAGCTGGAATCACAGATCCTTGTTGCCATTGTTGAACCTGCTCATCCAGGTTATAACTTTGATAAAATGCACGACTACTTATACCAGAAGGGATACACGATCTATCCTGGAAAAGGGGCCAAGGAGGCAACCTTCAGGTTATCGGTCCTCGGCGACATCAGCAAGAAGGATATCGCCGCTTTTTTGACCGAGCTTAAAGGATACCTTGTCGGCGCGGGAGTACTTGCCCAGTAGCGTTTGCTGATGCAATAGTATTTTTTGCTGTCCAATATCTTTTTGATCAATTCATTTAATTCATAGCCGATGAAAAAACTAAAGACATTGTTCATCCTACTGTTCGCGTGCAGTTCGGTGTATGCACAGGAGTTTGGATTATCATTTTCCTATTTCATTCCGAAGAACGGTTATTTCTCAACGCCGATCAGTCCATTTTCCATCCGCGGTATTGGATTCGACATCACCCGCTTTCTCGCATTCGAGACGGGCGCATCGCTATACAGGATGTCCGGGCTGAACATCAAGGATCTGCCTTTTGAAACGAAGGATGCCCTGGTAGGTCCTAACTTCACGATCCTTGTACCGGTTGAGCTCGTGTTGCAATTCAAGGGGTCATCGGTGGAATTCGACATTAAAGGCGGATTGTTCGGCTTTTACGGTTTCGACCAACGAATGAATTACGGGAATTTTGACCGGGCGTTGCGCAAATACGAAGGATGGCAGGTGGCCAACAGCGCCCTGACATTTGGCAATAAACCCGGATGGGGTTATCACGGTGGCGCGGAGCTAACGGTATATGTTACGCAGCAAGTAGGCATATCGTTGGAGACGAACTACCTGGTAGGGTCGTCTAATTTTCCGTTGAAGGGATCGTATACGGGCGGCAATGATGCTCTTGAGACGAAGGCGATCGACTATCAGGACGCCAAAATTGACCTCACGGGATTAGAATTCTCCATTGGTGTTATTATTAATTCAGGTGGAGGAGGCGGTGGGCAGAAGAAAAGGCGCAGATAATAGACCACCCTCCTTCGCGAAACGCTCCTCCTTTGCGAGACGCTCCTCCTTCGCGAGACGCTGCGGCGGACACGGTGCGGCGGACAAGGCCAGGACGCGAAGACGCAAAATGATGTGCTACGTCATTTTTGCGTATCATCATCCTTAGCGTACGAAACAGGTAAAGTCTTCATTTCCGGCACATTCTTGTTGTACTTATTATAGAGCAGCCGCGAGTCTTCGACAAAAGTTCTGTACGCTGTTACAGATGCGTCGTCTTTGATGAAAGCCGGACCGCTAAGGTCGGACGGAAGTACAGGGATGACGTAATAATCTTTTTGTGCATCTACAGTGCGGTAAACATACTGCAGATAATATGCAGCATTATTGATGGTGGTTACCGCGCTGTCGGGTTTATACTGAACCTTCTTTAACTCTATATAAGCCATAGCCCCGCCATCCGTATATCGCTTCCGTTGACCGGACACAAAGTTTCCCAGGGAATAGGCAATGAACTGGTTTTTATCCTTTCGCCACTCCATGGGTTGAATAACGTGCGGATGCGCGCCGATGACCATCCTCACGTCCAAAGCAAAACAAAATTCTGTGAGGTCCTTCTGAATTTTTGAAGGTAGCGCCTGGTACTCCGTGCCCCAATGGGTGAACACAATAATCGCATCGGGGTTGAACGTTTTCGCATAGAGTATGTCCCGGCGCATGACTGCCGTGTCCAGAAGGTTCACAACACTGCCTTCTGGTATAGGGATACCGTTAGTCCCGTACGAATAGTTCAGCAACGCTAAAGTGAATCCATTCTTGTGGATCATCAGTGGAGTTTCGTTCTTTCGTGACACTGAATCTACAAACGTACCAGTGTGCGGGATGTTAAAACTGTCGAGCCTGGCAATCGTACGCTCAATGCCCTTCTTGCCGCGATCGACGCAATGATTATTGGCGGTCACAAGCGCATCGAATCCATTGTCTTTAAGGGTGAGGGCCAACGCGTCTGGTGAACTGAATTGCGGATACCCCTGATAGGGAGGACCGGCAAGGGTTACTTCCAGGTTAGCGATGGCAAGGTCGGGAGCAGAAATAAGAGGTCTAACAAATTTGAAGCATGGTGCATAATCATACGCATTGCGCGCAGCAACGTATGCTGACGCGATCTGAGAATCGTGACCCATTACGTCCCCTCCGAATAAGATTGATAACCTCGTGGTATCAGGCACTTCAACAGCTGATACGGTATCCGGAGAAATAGGTAGCCTGGTGGTATCCTGACTGAAAACGTTGGTTGATACTACCGCCAACAGGATTAGAAGCAGCATAGCAGTTTGTTTATTCATTCGCTTCAACAGGTATAATTTTATTTTCTGCGATGACGAACACCTTGTCATCTTTTCTTGGATGGATGCGCGCGAGGCCCGTAAACTCGCCGAATGCCGGAAGCAGTCCAGCTTGCTGACCAAAATAAAAACAGGGCAGCGTCACCGATTGCCGGGCTTTACCCCGCATGTGTACGCCCGGATGAAGATGGCCGGACACATTGTACCAATGTTCATCGACTTCCTCCATCGGATGGTGTGTAAAGATGAACGGTTCAATGCGCAAAGTAGAATGCACAACGATGCCTTTGCGTTTGTATTGGTGATCGCTCATGATATCATGGTTGCCCAGCACAAGTTCGAAAGAAGTATGCTGAAAATGCTTCACCAGTTCGCCGAAGACTTCCCATTCAGGGTTGTAGTGACTGTGAAACAAGTCACCCAGACAAATAACACGATGGGGCTGTGTACCCTGAACGAGTTCTACGATCAATTCGAGGTTTCTGTTGTTGGCACTAGGAGGCACTGGAATTCCGGAACGCCGAAAATGGTTGATCTTTCCCAGGTGGAGATCTGCCAGAAAAAGTATCTGCTTGCTCCGCCAGTAAAGGGCTTTTTGCGGGTATAGTTCCAATACTTCTCCAAATATCTCGGCCTGCATCACGCGGCAATCTAATAAATCAGTCTGAATCGCACACTTCAACTCAATGCGCTGACTGTTAGATGCTTATAAAAACAAAAGCCCCCTTTCACAAAAAAAGTTAACATTAGCGTAACAAAGCGCACGGTAATTCGCGCTAGATTGCCCGCGAATTCTCCCCCTATGTTTGAATTAGATTTCGCCCATTCGGCGCTACTCGTTGTCTGCCTCATTGCTGCCTGTACTTTTGAATTTGTTAACGGTTTTCACGACACAGCAAACGCTGTCGCTACTGTTATCTATACCAATTCTTTGAAGCCTTGGGTCGCCGTGATCTGGTCTGGCATTTGGAACTTTATGGGCGTATTTGCAGGCGGTATCGCCGTAGCCGTTGGGATCATCAACCTGCTCCCGGTAGAGACGCTTGTGGATCAAAATATTGCGCATAGCCTCTCCATGGTGCTGGCGTTGTTGTTAACGGCCATCTTCTGGAATTTACTCACGTGGTATCTGGGCATTCCCTGCTCCAGCTCACATACGTTGATTGGTTCAATCCTTGGCGTCGGACTGGCGTACTCATTATTGCCGGACGCAATAGGCGAAGCTGTTAACTGGGGCAAAGCTAAGGAGATCGGTTTATCGCTATTAATCTCTCCTCTCTTTGGTTTTTCAATGACGATCATCCTGATGTACCTGATCCGTACACTGACGAAAAATACATCGTATGGTGACAGTTTATTTAAAGAACCAAAAAAAGATAAAACACCACCGACATGGATACGTGCAATCCTGATAGTGACCTGTACGCTGGTGAGCTTTTTCCATGGATCAAATGACGGACAAAAAGGTGTCGGCTTGATAATGCTTATTCTCATAGGTATTGTCCCATCCTACTTTGCATTGAACGACAATTTTTCACCCACCAGACTCCCAGAATCATTGACCCGTATTGAACAGGTCATCGCTTCTATCGATGCCTCGGTACTGTCGGCTCCCGATAAAGTAAGTCTGAACGAGGCGACAGAGATGAGTGGACGGCTTAAAAAACGATTTACTGGGTTAACGGACATCGGCAACATTCCCAAGCCGGAAAGGTTTCTGGTTCGCAAAGACATTATGATCATGGATCGTCATCTTTCTGCTATTGCGGACAAACAGGAAGTGAAACTCAGTCAGAATGAAAAGAAGGCACTAAAAGACGAATTAAAAAATATTCGTAAGGTGACAGACTACTCCCCGAAGTGGGTCCTGTTGTTGATCTCTTTGTCACTTGGTCTTGGGACGATGATAGGTTGGAAGCGCATCGTGAAAACGGTTGGTGAGAAGATAGGCAAAGAGCACCTTACGTATGCGCAGGGAGCAAGCGCTGAAATGGTCGCTGCCAGTACCATTGGTCTGGCATCCCAGTTCGGTTGGCCCGTCAGTACGACGCACGTGTTGTCATCAGGCATTGCAGGAAGCATGGTTGCCAACCGGGGTGTGAAAAATCTCCAGCCAGACACGGTACGGAATATTCTAATCGCGTGGTTCCTTACCCTCCCCGTTGTAATGATCATGGCGGGTACACTCTTCCTGCTGTTCCGCTCGATATTTTAAATGCATTCTGACCTCTATTTCACTTCGTTCACCTCCAGTACAACACTCGTTCTTCTTAGATTAACATCCGGGTTCACCCCTACTTTCATCAGGAAGTCACCAGAGTATATCGCTTTGTCGTCAATTGCAGACTTAGAATCCGGATACAAATTGATCTCACTTACTTTATAAGTTTTACCAGGGTCCAACCCCGCCAAACGAACAGGACGCAACGGACCTGTTAGACGCTGTCGATTATTTACCAGATAATTGAACACGATCGCCCTGGACTTTGATGGCGCCACATACATTAACGCCGCGATGTCGTTGAGGTGAGGATCCACCAACCGGTACAAATCACCATGCCACACTACGTCTTTGAATCCATGATAGTTCGATACGGCCTCCTTTGCAAACTGCTTGTCTTTCGCACTCAGCTCACTGGCTACGATATCAAAACCCAGTTTACCCATGCTGGCTACATCAACCCTGAATTTCAGCGGTTGTTTACCCCAATCCGTTACATGATTGTCTGTAACAATGGAAGGAAAAAAATATGAGTAGTTCCATTGCATGAAGATCCTCTCCAGTGGTTCAGTATCGTCGCTGGGCCAAAACTCAGTAAAGTATTTCAGTAATTCATAGTCGGCTCTCGCCCCGCCGCCGGAACAAAGCATCATGGGCACTTTTGGGTATTTCGCACGAAGCCGCTGCAATACGCTGTAGAGTCCCTTCACGTATTCAACGTATAAATGTGACTGAGGCAACTGCTTTTTATTGAGGTACGCTGAGTAGGCATTGAAGATGACTGCATTACAATCCCATTTTATAAATGCGAGTTCTGGATTCTTTGTGAACAGGTTGTCAACAGTGGAGAAGACAAACTCCTGGACTTCCGGATTAGAAAGATCCAGCACGAGCTGATTGCGATAATAAACTTCAGGTCTTTCAGGCTGACGGATCACCCAGTCGAGATGCTTTTCATACAGCTCACTTTTTGGATTCACCATCTCTGGTTCCAGCCAGATGCCGAACTTCACTCCAGTTTTCTTTGCTTCGCTGACAAGATATCCCAGTCCATGTGGTAACTTCTTTACATTCTCCTGCCAATCGCCGAGTCCGGCGGTGTCGCCATTGCGTGGATACTTGTTGCCAAACCATCCGTCGTCCAACAAAAATAGATCAACACCTAGGTCCTTCGCATCCTTATAAAGTGCGGTTAGCTTTGTTTCATCAAAATCGAAATAAGTGGCCTCCCAATTGTTTAGGAGCGTCAAGCGCGTACCTTCACCGTCAAGTACCCTGTATTTGCGCGCCCAGGTATGCAGATTCCGACTTGCTTCACCCGTACCGTTGCCAGACATGGCGTAAATAAAAGATGGTGTTTTAAATATCTGATTTGGAGGTAAAGAATATTCGGAGGCATATGGATTAATGCCCGCCACCAGACGCAGGTTATTGTAGGGATCTACTTCAAACTCGATCTTGAAATTACCGCTCCACGCCAACTGGCCCAGCAACACATCTCCGCTATTTTCAGAGGGTGGACCACCCATTCCTATGATAAAGCTCGAGGACTGCAGGAGCATGGCCCTTGTTCCCAGTTTGGTATCGATCGATCGCATACCGCGCTCAAGCTTAGTCTGCACGGGCTGCATCTCTTTAGCCCAGAGACCGTGGAATGTTGTCAGGTAGAAATCATTGTTGGAGAAATAGAGATTTGTCGATGCATACTTTTGAAGTGTCACGGGTTTCTTTTCACTGTGCCTGATCTCGGTCCATTGTTCAATGACGTTTTCCTTTTCCCATGCGCGGTAACACAGCGTGACCTCAAAGGGATAAACATTATCCTTTAAAATTATCCTGGTGAGCGTGGAATTATTGTCCGTCGACGCCTGGGTATGACTCACATACTTTAATTCGAGTGAAGCATTACCATCAGCGTGTCTCACCTGGATTGCCGGTTCACCAAGGTTCCATGTGCCTGAGGATGTATATGCAGCATTGTAGATTCCAGCGTTATCGTCATCCAAGCGGTTAAGCTTCGATGCACTGGCGTACTCGTTCTTCCCCAACAGTCGATGGCCCGAATAGACCGTTCGCAATAAGTTCTTTTGATCAGTTTGCAGCACAATAGCATGCGTTTCCGTTTCGACGGCTATGGTGACCAATTGCGCCGAGCAGGTTATGGAAAGGAAAAGGAAACAAAAGATGGCAAAACAAGATTTCGCCCCGCACGTCTGTAGCATAAGCAATATGATCTTTGATGAGGGGATGAAGGTAAAGGATTTCTTTACCTAATTCCAGTTCCATCAAGTATCCTAAGAGAGTGCAGCTCCCCTTGCTCATCCATCATCTTTGCGCCTACTCTGCGTCTTCGCGTCTTTGCGGTGAAAAAAGGGGTTAGTTGGGGTTCGAACTTACCGTAAATGAAATGCTGATCGGTTCGGTGGACGTTACCCTCTTTGATACAGTCAGATCAATATCGAATGGATTGTTGAAATTATTGCCTGAAGGATCTTCAAGCAGGGGACTGATCTTAATCGCGTAGGTGCCCTCAGGCCAGGGGTTGCGCGGTATAAATATCCATAGCTTATCGTCGCGCCTTAGTAACGACATGCCTGGTACCTCATCCGTCATCGGATCAATAACAGCAATGTATTTCAATGCAAGGGCATAATCCAATGGCTTATCAAACCGGATGATCAATGGGTCTTTCGTTCCGTGTAACGGTTCAATAACCTTCCAACCATCAATCGTCAACCGTTGCCGTTCCGGCGCTTGCACAATAAATCGTTTCTTAAAACAGCTCTTTAGCGCATTCCCATGCACATCCAACCAAAGGGAATCGACTGTCAGATCATAACGATGATTGCGTTGTAACGGTAAACCCATGTCCAGGTTCGATTTAATGCCACGCTTTATCCGGCCAGGGTCAAATAATAAGGTGAACCGCTGCCGCTCATTATCCCACAGTTCCTGGTCAACAATCAGAAAAGGCTTATCGATCAAGTTGCCCTTGTCATCACGGAGTTGAATGTGCTCATAAGCATCTCCGGTCCGCATGGGGACTGAAAAATAGATGTACATCCGCAGGGTGTTTTCATAAAGGGTGTCTCCTGAAGGGTATACAGCAGTGACGTACGTTCCTGCCTGATGCGATCGGGGTATTTCAAAAGTGAGCTCAACCCTGGCATCATTTCCTTCCCCAATGTTGGAGCGATACGCACGAGATATTTTTTGCAACCGTTCATAGTATAGTGAAGCGTGATAGCTTTCACCAGCTGAAAAAGAAAATAGCGGTTTGAAAATGATGCGCTGGGCTTCGATCGAATAATGTCCCGCTACGGGTTGATCAATGTGTTTGTCAAGCGCACCTTTTGTATAGATGGGAAATACGTTTGACCACTGCGCATCCGACCAGTTTTCCCTTGCGATCGCATGGCACACACGTTCTTCGAGATCAATTGCCTGAACATAGCCATCACCAAATCTCAGCGCCGGGGTAGGTTGACTGCGACCTAACCCCGGTATAAGACATACCAAAACTACAATAAACCCCGTTATAAATTTCAAAACCATTTCTCCATGGATGTCATATTCAAAGACCCGTTGCCGATATCTCTTTTGATCACCAGGAAGCTCTTATCGTCATAGTCGTCAAGCTGCATGATGCCTACTTCCGCGATCGATAAATAATTTACACCTGCGTCAACATAAGCGCCAGGTACAACAGTGGTCAACGGCATTCCTTTATCCAGGTCAGCCGATGACATGCGCATGAGCGTGCGGTCGCTGTTAGCGATCAAGACAAAATCTTTGCCCTCTTTTTTGTACGCAATCATATCAAGCGGGCGATTGCCGCCGCCAAGCTCCGCCAACGTAATACCCCTGAGTTGCTTATTGGATCTTATGTCTTGATCGCTAAATTTCGCCACCGGTGAACAGCCGTATCCTGCAAGGATGTGAGGCTGACCATTGACCGTAAACGGCAGGAACGTTTCGATCGGCGATGTTGATTCATAACGATCATGGGACGTATGAAAGATCTCTAATTGAACGGCTTCGGACTTATTGGCAAAGGGATAAGCAAACCGACGAAGCTTAGAGGTAAATTGTTCACCTGAAAGGCCGGAAACGAACAGCTCACCGTCCACGAATGCCATGTCCGTCACGGCGAGAGCCAGCGTCATCCATTCCTTTGGCAACTTTGCGCCCGGGGCTGGCACATCCGTTAAGGTCGTTTCATAATAGCTGACGTCTGCGAGACTTACAGGAACTAGCTTACCCTGATGATCGACTTTAACGATGACGGATTGGACTGGCTCAACGTTGCGGGTCACCGACAGGTAAATCTCCTTTGTCAAGGGATGCACAGCCATGTCCTGGATCTTGACGTCCTTTGGCTGAACGCCGAGCAACGCTGCCACCTTAACATCAATGCTCGAGATGGAAACTTTTTCAGGTACGGCATCAGTAGTTGCCTTCGTCTCTATGGCGTAAAGGCGGGAGCCCAGCGGATCAGCGAGAAAAAGTACCCCGTCCTTATTAAACGTGATTGACGTAAGCGATTTCAGAGCGATACTTCCTTTTGTAGGACCTGGATTGTTTGCCCTCACTGCGAAAGAGGTTCCAATTTGCAGTAGGATCAACGCGAAAAGTGCGGTTAAAAAAACTGGTTGGCGAGTTGTCTTCATAATATTTACTGTTTGATTCTTTTGGTGTGTAGCATCTCAAAGCATGACCTTAACTCTAATGGCAGGTGCATTGTGCTCTGAATTACGGAAAAGCCGTGCATTGAATCTTTAAATCCGATCGGATCGAAAGTGAAAATTGCGCCTTTACAATCAATTTACCCCATTGTGGGTTATGCCATTATCGTCAGCGTCCAGGGACGCTATGCGCTTTTTTCTTTAAGCACCTGTTCCCGGTACTTCGAAGGGGTGGTGTTGAATTGTCTTTTGAAGGCTTCGTTGAAAGTTGACACGGAGTTAAAGCCCGCGTCCATGGCGATGCCTGCGATGGTGTAACGGAAGTTTGCTGGATCAATCAGTTTTCTGCGAGCCTCTTCCAGCCGGAGATCGCAAATGTAGTCGGCATATGATCTCCGCATCCGTTCGTTGATAACCTGTGACAAATGATGCCGCGAGGTCTGCAACTTCGCAGCAAGCATGTCGACAGTGATGGACATATCCGCAAAAAGTTTTTGCTCCAACATCAACATTTGCAACTCCTTCTCTATTCTATCCCCCTCCTCACGTTTCAGACTGGAGCGGGCATACTTGACATTCCTTTGGGTCTTCAAAGGCACCACGTTGGTGTCGGATTGAAACAACGTTGTCGAGCTGGACAGGACGCCATAGCTGATCCAGTAAATTAGTAGCGTCAGGATGATAAAGAGTAGCCGTACGTCCGGAAATTGGCCGTAGTAGATATACATAACAGCCAGGGTTATAATTATAATGGTCTCGGCAGAGGCTACAACAACCGCAAATTTTCTCATCGGTCCAACCACAGTTCGCACGGACAGATAGGTGTATGTCCAAAGTGAAATGGTTTGCATTGCCGCATGGGCATAGGGATGCAGATCCTCCCAGGCCAACCAATATGCGATAGCAGTAAAAACAACAAAGGGAACAAAATGAAGAAGATACACATTACGCCATTTCTTCTGTTGATGGATTGCTTGAGAGGATACAAATAAATATACCAGTGGACCAATAAGATAGGGTAGTTTGTATGACATGAGGTATGAAAACAGCGCAAAGTCCATGACCCAGGTCTTGGTAATCACCTTGAATGTCAACTGCAGGCCAACGACGATCAGCAGCAAAGCCAGGTACACATAGGAGAATTTCCGCTGCCGGTTCCACAAGAGCCAGGCGCTGAGCAGCGCACCCTGTAGCGCTCCGAAAAGGAGCAGGAAGATGTTGAGCTGATGAGTCATGTCACAACATAGGAGAAAAATAAGTAATTGGAAAGGTTAGATAGAGGGGGAGATTGTTGAATGGCCAAATCCGATCAAGGGTTTACCCTTGGAAAAATCCAGCAAGGGTCTCAACGAGATCGGGGAATTGTGCTTATAACCTGGTATAACAAGAACCGTAGGTTTGCATTTCGGATTGATGTGCCTAAATTAAAACAATTGTATGCCAGAGGAGTTTGATCAAGCTACTATAATCCGCGGCCCCATGTCTGTTACATTCGAGGAAGAAAAAAGGAAAGTTGTCAATAATGTCATCAAGGCGACGGTCATCCTGGGAGCCTTTACCACCACAGTTGTCTTCCTTCGTGATACTTCCAGCCACGTATCGATACTGAATTCCATCGTCAACGCAATTCTGGTTATTAGTCTCTTGACGGTTCTGTTATTAGGTAATCTAGTCAAGGTTGAAGCAAAAGCCTGGTTCGTCATCGCTGCCTTTGTCTTTGTAGGTTCCAAGGGCCTGCTTGTTAATGGTCAGGCAGGCCATACATTCGGCTTTTTCCTTTTTTCGGTCATGGTTTCGTTATTGATCTTCAAGCCTGGCGTTACACGTTGGGTGATCATCCTTTCTACAACTATCTATTTTATTATTTCTATGTTACTGGGATTGCATTATGTCGAGCCAATATTGTCAACGCAAGAATTTTATACGCAAAACAGCTGGATTGTGGAGCTTTCGATTTACGTTTTCTTATTGTTCATCATCATTGCCGGCGTGGGACGGATGCAGACATCATTTCAACGATCCATTCACGAACTTGATGAATCAAATCAACGACTTAATCAATACAATGAAGAGTTGCGGAACCAGCTGGAATTCGGTCGGCAGATGGAAAACAAAGCGAGTGAAAAAGAATCCCACTTTAAAGCCTTGTTTGACGAAAGCAATGATGGCATTATTGTTTGTGATGCCTGCGGCATGGTATTAGAAGTGAACCCAAGTGTTTGCAAGCTGGTAGACTATCCAAAATCCTATCTCATTGGAAATTACACGACTCAGTTTGTCGTCGCCAATGATAAGGAAACAATTCAATCGATGGCAGTCGACAAGATCCATCGTGCGCGCATTCGTGAAGTGAATTTGCTCGGCAATGGCGGCGTCCGGATACCGGTAGAGGTAAACTATAGCGTGATCCAATACAATGAGCAGAAAGCAGTACTTGTTACCGTACGTGATATCAGGGAGCGCAAGGAAACGGAGGAAAAGGTCCTCAGCGCGGTAATCAATGCCGAAGAAAATGAGCGATCGCGTTTTGCGAAAGACCTCCATGATGATCTCGGCCCCATCCTGTCGAGCATTAAAATGTACATTCAATCGCTCCGTCGATTCGAGGACACGGACGATAAAAAAGATCTTATCAACAGACTGATCACCACCGTTGATGACTCTATCAAATCCATCCGGAAGATCTCATACAATCTCAGCTCTCACCTGCTGCAAAACATGGGTCTCACCAACGCACTTGAAACCCACGCCGAACGGATCAGGCTTGGAGGAACATTTGAAGTTGACTTTCAACATAACTTTCCACAGGACTTTCGTTTACCCGCCAACATCGAGATCGTCGTTTACCGCGTGATACTTGAACTCATCAATAACTCCGTGACGCATTCCCACGGAAACAGGATCGACATTGGTTTACGGCTTCAAGACAATCATTTTTTCGTTGATTATGCAGATAACGGCACAGGATTCGACGTCGACAGAATGCTCACGGACAACACGAAAGGCATCGGATTAAAGAACATCCTCAGCCGCATTAAGTCGATCAAAGGCTTAAGTAGTTATCCTTCAACTGAGACTGGCTTTTCACTGTCTATCGACATCAATTTGTAACAACTATGAAAAAGATAAAAATTATTCTCGTTGACGATCATCAGATGTTCCGTGAAGGATTGAAGTTTGTGTTGACGCAGATCCCGGAATTCGAAATCATCGGTGAGGCTTCTAACGGACAGGAATACTTGAACCTTCTCGAGACATCCCGCCCCGACGTAGTACTCATGGACATCGGCATGCCGGTCATGGATGGCATCGCCGCTACAGAGAGAACATCTGAACACTACCCGCAGATAGACGTTATTGCGCTCTCGATGTTCAGCGATCAGGAATACTATCACAAGATGGTTTCCGCCGGTGTGAAAGGTTTCCTCATAAAGGAAGCAGGCATCGACGAACTGGAAAAGGCGATTAAAAGCGTTCATCTCGGCAATGCATATTTCTCCCAGGAGCTTCTTCGAAGCATCATTGTGACGATTTCCAACCCTAAGGTCACTTCCAAGGATCCCCTGCAGCTAACAAAGCGTGAGGAAGAAGTCATGCAAATGATCTGTAAAGGGTATACAACAAAAGAGATATCCGACCTCCTTTTCATCAGTCAGAAAACGGTTGAAGGACATAAAACAAACCTTCTGGCCAAGACCAATTCGAAAAACACCATCAATCTGATGCTCTATGCGTTTAAGAACAGGTTGGTAGAGGTGTAAGGGTTTTCCCTTGGTTAAATCGCGGATTCTTGCCCCTCCAAACCAGGAATAGTCCTCTTATGCCTGGGCCAAACACATGCCATCTTTGTGTCGTCAAGCTGCTGCGGACATTCGCCTCACAGTGAAACCTTAACCTGAGATTCAAAACAAACTATCATGTTCCGAAAAAGTAAGATCAAGAAGATTAAGGGAGAATTTGAATGCATAGAGGAAGTATTTTTTCGCTCAATATTGATAGTGTCACTTGTAGGATGTTCCACCGGACTTTTTCTCGACCTCGTTATGCATACGGGGTTCGATACGGTGAACATTCTGCATTTTCTCTTCATGCTTGTCCTTGGCTCCAGTTTATACGCCCTAAAGCGGATCCTGTTCCGTCACATTACGGCAACCTGCCTCTTGATCTCTACCGCCCTGGTAGGATACCGGGTCATCTATAGCAGCAACTTTATTGAAGTAACTGGCACCATTTTAATCGGCCTTGGATTCATCTGTTCTGTGACCCAAACGAGAAGCATCAGGACAATACTGCACATCTATATTCTGTTGACATTAACGCTGACATTGTTAAAAGATATCTCAGAAAACGAATCGCTAACCATTGTCAGGCAGGCCATACCCTACTTTATCATCTTCTTCATTGTCACCATTTCAAGCGCAAGGCTTAAAGACGGTTACCAGCAAAATCAAAAGCAGTTGGCATCGCTTATTGAGTTGCTAAACAATAAGAATCAAAAGATCAACAGTCAGCATGCAAAACTATTGAAGAGCTACAACCAGCTGTCTAACCTCAATGAAAACCTGGAACAGATCCTCAAAGAAAAAACGGATCATATTAAAGAGAAGAACGCGCAGCTTGCGCAGGTCGCTTTCACCAACGCGCATAAGGTCAGAGGCCCACTGGCGCGCATCCTTGGCTTGGTGTCACTCGCGGAACTTGATCCCAAGATGAAGGACTTTTACGTGGACAAAATCAGCAGTGAGGCGTTAGCGATGGATAGGATTGTTCAAATGCTAGGGAGAACGATAGAGGACAATATGTTGGTGGAGCCTCCCACCGATAACTCCTGATTGCTCAGGATTCGTCTTTTATAGTCTTCATGAGACTCAATCCAGCAAGAAGGAAGATAAAGCCTAACACGCCATAAATGATTAGCGCACGAGTATCTTTTGATCCGCCAGAGTTGTTAACGAAAAGTACAGCGCCGTAGATAAGTCCAACAATGCCCAAAAGGGTAAGCACTGCACCGAAGATCCTTTTAATGTTCATCGTTGTCCGGTTATTTATCTCAAATTAAGGAATTTTTTTAAACAACTTCACTTCGCTTGCAGCAGCATCTCAATTTTCTCGAAAGCAGAATCATCATCAAAAGAATGCTTGGCGGCTAGATCAAACATTCCCTGAAAATACTGCAAGAATAACACTGCTGCTTTTTTCGGAGACGACACAGCCGAGGTATAGGTGGGCACATTGTAAGACTTGCTTGTGGCGCCGGCGTGTTTTTCCTTGTGCAGATCAAAAGATCGTCGCCAGTTCTCATCCGGAACCTGAATGGTAGATGGAACTTCTATCCGCGCTGTGTTTTTTATTACTCCATCAACGCGAAATACACACCCTTTCTTAATGAATGGCGTCGTTGGCACACCAAGGGTGTTCCCTGATTTATTGGTCACAGGAATGCTTTCTTCAAACAGACTCAGAAATTTGACTTTAACAATCAGGTTTGAATCTTCCACCAATTCAGATAAACTTATTTCGCTTGATCGGGTCGTTCCCATGATAAACTATTGGTTGAATGTAGAATTGGGTGATTGGGTGAATGGTCAGATTCGCAAGTTCGAATGGTATACATAAATTTCGGATTATTTATTCACGCATCGCTGCTTTTATTGCAGAAGTTTTACAAACGCTTCACCAAATGCTCCCCCACTGCTTACCACAGATGTCGTGTCCTCAAGGGTAAAAAAAATCACAGGACCCAGCCATTGCCTCGGTTTCTTCACCGAAAAACTCTACTTTACTCACCCCCATTCAACTCCATATTAATGAAATATTCCCGTCTGATTATTTTGTCGACATTGATATTCTCGACCTGTCTGAAAGATGAGCGAATAGCCTGGATAGACGCCAATCGATTGCAGAACCGCGACCCAAGCGATTGGTTATCCGTCGGCGGAAACTTTATGCAGCAGCATTATTCTCCTCTTGATAAAGTAAATCGAACGAATGTTGCTGAACTCGGTTTTGCCTGGGAGTATGACGCGAGCAGCACAATTGGCAATGTTCCAAGAGGACTTGAAGCGACACCCATCGTTGTTGATGGCATTATGTATACGTCTGGCGCCTGGGGATTTGTTTACGCCCTGAACGCAAGAACCGGGAAGGAAATCTGGCGCTATGACCCGAAAGTTGACGCTTCATACGCACGTCGGGCATGTTGTGATGTCGTCAACAGGGGCGTCGCTGTATGGCTCGGAAAAGTTTATGTCGGTACATTGGATGGATATCTTGTTTGCCTCGACGCCAAAGACGGAAGTGTGACCTGGCGAAAAGATACTTTCATCGATCGATCAAAACCGTATACAATAACGGGGCCGCCACAGGTCGCCCGCGGCATCGTCATGATTGGCAACTCAGGTGGGGAATATGGCGTAAGGGGTTACATCACCGCATACGATTTGTCATCCGGTGAGCAACAGTGGCGGTTTTTTATTGTTCCGGGCGATCCAAAAAACGCGCATGAAAATGAGGCAATGGAAAAGGCATCCAAGACTTGGGACGTCAGCTCACATTGGGAAGCGGGTGGTGGTGGCACAGCCTGGGGTGAAGCTGCCTACGATCCTAATCTTAATCTGTTGTATATCGGTACCGGCAATTCAACCCCCTACCCCATTTGGATTCGCAGTCCATCAGGTGGCGATAATTTGTACCTGGTTTCGATCCTTGCTATCAATCCCGATAACGGCAAATTGGTTTGGCATTATCAAACAACGCCCGGTGAAATATGGGATTACACAGCGACAATGAACATCGTCCTTGCGAACATCGAGATCAAAGGCAAAACGCGAAAAGTATTGATGCAAGCGCCAAAGAACGGCTTCTTTTATGTCTTGGATAGGGAAACTGGTGAGCTGTTATCGGCAGAGAAATATACCAGGGTGAATTGGGCAAGTCACATTGATTTGAAGACCGGGCGCCCTGTGCTAACAAAACAGGGACAGTGGTACAAGGACGAGCCGAAGCTTGTTGTCCCGGCGCTGGCTGGTGGACACAACTGGCAGCCTATGTCTTTTAATCCGGGGACAGGTTTGGTCTACATTCCTGAACACGTAATTCCGATGGTGTATTCACCCACCAAGAGTTATGCATGGGAACCTGACAGGGATAACACAGGCCTTGAGTACAGTGAACTCGGCAACTTCAAAAAGGTGATCGGGCAGGTGACGGAATCAGCAGACACGACTTTTGAAGAAAGTTTGATGGCATGGGATCCTGTCACGCAAAAGACTGTATGGAAAGTAACTGCCGGGGCACCAGACGGCGGCACATTATCCACGGCTGGACTAGTCTTCCAGGGAACACGGACTGGCTACCTGAAAGTTTATGACGCGTTAACTGGTGAAAAGTTGAAAGAGATCTTTACCGGGACAGGGATCATTGCAGCTCCTACAACGTATGAGATAGACGGTGAACAGTATGTGGCAGTCATGGCAGGATATGGTGGAGCACCAGTGGCGTTCTATCCCTCTGATGCCGCGATGTATTCGTATCAGAATACCGGACGCATACTTGCCTTTAAACTGAAAGGTGTCGAAACACCTCTCCCACCAAAACAGGTCGTTCAAGCCACTCCAGCGCCACCATCGCTCGAACCAAAGGCTGAACTAGTGGCTAAAGGCCAGGTTCTTTTTTACAATTACTGTGAAACGTGTCACGGTGGCTTTGGTGAAAGGCATTATTCTCTACACCCGGACCTATCGAAATTATCAGCAGGAACGCATGAATTGTTTGAGAAGATCTTGTTGGAGGGTTACCTCAGCGCTGCGGGTATGGCGAACTTCAGTAATTCTTTGGACAAGGATGAGGTGGAGGCTTTACATCATTATCTCATCAAGCAGCAGCAAATGCAGTACAAACCGCAAGGGCGCTAAGACGCTAAGGAATCGCAGAGAATTCTTTACGTAAGCTTTGCTCCCGCTAGCTATCGGGATTACGCCTTGGCGGTTTAAAAAGTCCGCGGACGACCGCAAGCTGCCCGATGACGAACATGCAAGGGCGAACCAGACGCATGGGTGTTGAAATTCGCATCAAAATATTGGCTTGAATTTGGAAATGGACCTCATATGCTCTCCAACACCCTTACCCTGGCCCTGCGCAATTTAGTGCGCAACAAAGCATTTACCATTATCAATGTTACCGGACTATCCCTCGGCATCGCCTGCGCCCTGGTGATCTTTACATTCGTACGATACGAACTCAGCTTTGATCAGGATAATACCCACGCAAAGGACATCTTTAAAATCGTGCAGGAAACAAAATTTGCCGATGACACTTACTATTGGAACACCACAGCCTATCCGTTGGCAGAGGCTATCCGCAATGACTTTCCAGACCTTGCGATGGTCTCGCAGGCTAGTGGGCCAGTACCGAGAATGTTTAAGATCGAAGACCAGCATGGTAAAGTCTCACGCTATGAAGAAAAGTATGTATTATATGTCGACCGGTACTATCCTCAAATGTTTGACTTCACGTGGATCCAGGGCGATGTCAACACGGCCCTCGCACAGCCCAACTCGGTCGTGCTCACGGAAACCATCGCCAGGAAATACTTCGGCGCTGATGGTGTGGATCATTCTGTTCTAGGCAGACAAATCCTGCTGAACAATAAAGATGCCCTGACGGTTACGGGACTGATTGCTGACGCGCTTCCTACTGCATCGTTAAAGTACTCGATGTTGATCCCCTATGAATTCTTCAGGATGAACAACGTTTACTATGCGGGTAACTGGTCAGGAAATTACCAAGGGACAACCTTTGTCATGTTGAAGGGCGGACAGGCACCGGGGAAACTTGAGCAACAACTCGCCGGCTGGAAGAAGAAATACCTCAAACCAGAAGACGACAATAGAATAGACTATCGCGTCCAACCTTTACTGGACAGTCACACGAACGAAAAATTCGGCAGCGCGCCACAGAGTTATGTAATGCCTGTGAAATTCATCAGGGCCGCAATCGCCATCGCCATTTTCATGATTGCCATTGCATGCATGAATTTCATCAACCTTGCCACTGCCCAGGCTGCCGGTCGGGCGCGCGAAGTTGGGGTTCGTAAAGCGTTGGGAAGCTCGCGCCTCGGACTTATCAAACAGTTCTTAGGTGAGAATGCACTTATCGTGCTAATGGCTCTCTTTGTTTCATTGGGGCTTGCACAGCTGGCAATAGTCACACTCAATGATCTTCTTGCGATTATCGATCTCCGTCTCTCACTGGATCGCACAACTGCTGTTATCATTCCACTCATCGGTTGTGCGGTCTTGATCATGGCTTGCCTATATCCCGCGCTGGTCATGGCATCGTATCGACCCGTGGAAGCATTAAAGAATAAGATAAGTCAAGCCGGCGGTGGACTGTCCTTGCGGCGAACCTTGATCGTATTGCAATTTTCAATTGTCCAACTATTTATCATCGGCACGCTGGTCATCGCCGTGCAAATGAACTACGTCCAACAAAAAGATATGGGCTTCAGCAAGGAAGATCCTGTTATGCTGGTACAGATGAATGAACTGGAAAAAATCGAAGCATTCCGTCAAAAGTTGTTGCTGAATCCGGCCATCAAAGAAGTAAGCTTTTCGTCCAGCAGCCCGCTGTCGGAATACAACCATCACTATGGGACGAGTTTCCGTTTGCCTGGTCAACGAGAAGAGGATGGTCAGGAAGCAGAAGAAAAAGGTGTTGACGAGAACTTCCTTTCGTTCTATGGACTCCAACTGCTTGCCGGTAGGAATTTTTCAGGAGTGCAAGAAAAGTTCAAGGAATTCATCGTCAATGAGAAATTGATCAAAGGACTTGGGTGGACACCGGAACAGGCAGTTGGGCGGAATCTCATTATCAACGAGGGAGAAGCCACCATTGTAGGCGTCATTAAAGATTTCCACAATACTTCGCTCCGGGACGAGATTACGCCTTGTGTGCTATTGAATTCCAGCCAGTGGCTCGATCGCGCGAACATCAAATTGAACAATCGCCAAAACCTATCGACCACGGTTGGTTTCATTGAGTCGGTATGGAAAGAGATTTATCCCGAAGGAATATACAACGCGATATTCATGGAGGATTCCCTGGCGAAGAATTATGCTCTTGAGCAATTGGTATTCAAAGGCTTTACAGCGTTTTCGGCATTGACCATAATCATTGGCTGTCTGGGGCTTTTTGGGTTGCTGTCATTTGTCACACTGCGAAAAACGAAGGAGGTTGGCATCAGGAAGGTATTAGGCTCGTCTGAATGGCAGATAATGGGGCTCTTCGGAAAGGAATTCGCCGTATTGGTAGTAGTTGCTTTCTCGCTGGCGACGCCCCTGTGTTACTATTGGATGGATCAATGGCTAAGCGACTTCGCCTATCATATTAATTTGTCGTGGTGGATGTTCGGGGTGGGGCTGCTAATAACTTTGGTAATAGCGTTGTGCACGATCAGCTATCATACGTTAAGAGCTGCGATGGCTAACCCGGTGGAGGCGTTGCGCAGTGAGTAGTGCAGGTAACCGCCTCCTTGGCACCGGGTATCGGGTCTACGGCAGGCAAAGGCAACGTCGCGAAGATACTAAGGAATGCAAAGGTGGTGTGTGTATTCGGTGGGATGGTTGTGGAATATTTTTCGCATGAAACACTGGCAAATTCGTTTCGTTCTCGTGCATTCGGTCGCCGGGGAATTTCACTCTGTGGCATGAGATTTAGTGATGGAATGGATATATAGTCTGGCCCAATGCACCCAAGAATTCATGCTGCGTTTTTATCCATAGTATTTTTACTGTATTCATTCACTGTTTCTTCCCAACCCGGTCCCGGCGGTAACTCAGGCCCCGGGAAGAACACCAAGCCTAAGATTGTGGGTCAGACGCCCTCGCCACTGACCACAACTGCTAATACACCCATTACTATTCAATTGAGTAATTTGATTGTCCAGGACGACGATTCCCCGTACCCCCAAGGTTTTTCCCTGGAAGTAAAACCCGGCAAAAACTATTCAGTCAAGGGCAATATTGTCACGCCCAACAAAAATTTCGCAGGCCGGCTGTCGGTTTTAGTTCAAGTTAACGACGGAAAGGACAAAAGCGATGATTTCGGTGTGCAGATCGACGTCGGCGGTGCTCAGAATATTGCCCCAACGATAACCGGACAATCCCCCTTAAGCATCGACCAGGGATCCAACATCACTGTGACGTTAAGTAATTTGAATGTCAATGATCCAGATAATAGCTATCCTTCAGGATTTGCCCTCCATCTATTTTCGGGAAACAACTACACGTTGAATGGAAACACTGTTACTCCCTCGCCGGCCTTCACTGGCAATTTAACAGTTCCCGTTTCAGTCAATGATGGACAGTCAGAAAGCAATCGCTTCAATTTGCAGATTACTGTCGCGAAAGCTCAGAATAAAGAACCTAAGATTACAGGACAATCACCTTTGACCATGAACCAGGGAGCAAGCCTCACCATCGAGCTTACCAACCTGCAGGTGACAGACCCCGATAACATTTATCCGACAGATTTTACCCTTAAAGTATATGATGGAATTAATTATTCCGTTAATGGCAACACCATTACCCCTTCGTCGAATTTCAAAGGACAATTAAAAGTCCCTATCACAGTCAACGACGGTCAAATTGACAGCAAACGTTTCGATCTGAAAGTCGATGTAGCGGAGGTTAAAAATATTGCGCCTCAGATCACCGGGCAATCACCGTTGACCGTCATCCAGGGATCTGGCATCGCGATCACGCTTACAAATTTACAGGTAACGGATCCCGACAATATTTTTCCAGGCGATTTTACACTTAAACTATTCAATGGACCTAACTATACCGTCAACGGAAACACCGTAACACCAAACGCAAGTTTCTCTGGAAACCTAAAGGTGCCAGTCACAGTGAATGACGGTAAAAACGAAAGCAACCATTTTGATCTGCAGATCACCGTTACGAAACCGCAGAATGTTGCTCCTATCATCACCGGGCAGGAACGATTAACTACAAAAGAAGATGAAGGGATCACGATACAACTCTCAAATTTAAAAATAACTGACCCTGATAAGCCCGCTCCCAGTGAGTTCAAACTGACGTTAGGTGCTGGTTCGAACTATTCCGCATCGAGCTTGACCATTACGCCTGCCAAGGATTTCTTTGGTATTCTAAGTGTGCCCACTATTGTTAATGACGGACAGAACGACAGTGAACCATTCAATCTGCAGGTCACCGTGTCACCCGTGAATGATGCACCGGTGATCACTGGCCAGATAGCGCTAGCCACGAATGAAAACACACTCATAACAATAGACTTTGCACAACTACTGGTCACAGATCCAGATAACGCTTATCCTCACGACTTCACCCTGAAAGTCTTCAATGGCAATAACTATTCTGCTGCGGGTAAGCTAATCAATCCTGCTCCCGGCTTTACCGGAGTGCTTGATGTTGGCGTAAGGGTCAACGACGGTATTTCCAATAGCAATGAGTTCAAATTAAAAATAAACGTTGTACCTGTAATAACGAATGTTGCTCCAGTCATTACAGGGCAAAAACCAATCAGCATCACTCAAAATACAACCCTGACCTTACAGTTCTCGCAATTGACCATAACCGACCCTGACGATGTCTACCCTCAGGGTTTCACACTAAAAGTATTGGCGGGTACCAACTACACTGTTAACGGAACAACCATCACACCAGCACCAAATTTTGCCAACGGGAACCTTTCTGTTCGAGTGATGGTCAATGACGGTGAGGCCGATAGCCAACCTTTTCAAGTCGTAGTTCACGTACTACCTCCCTCCGCAAAACCAAGGATCAATGGTCAGCGAGAACTCATGACGCCGGAGGACAGCGCTATAACGATCACACTCGCAGATCTTTTTGTGACCGATGCAGATGATCCGGAATATCCAAGCGGATTTACATTGAAAGTAATGCCCGGCAAGGGGGACCTTTACACTATTAACGGAAATTCCGTAGTTCCTCCGCTGAATTTCGCAGGCTTTGTGGAAGTGGGCGTCGCGGTGAGCGATGGCGTAAATACCAGTGACGTATTTCAGCTCTCCATTCTCGTCACTCCCGTCGACGATGCGCCCGAACTCATAGAGACGGAAGCCTCCACCGCGCATTACGAACCAGGCGAAGGACCGATCGCGTTATGCGAATTCCTCAACGTCCAAGATGTCGACAATGACTACCTCATCATGGCAGAAGTTGGGTTCAGACCGCTTAACCATAGTCCGGCCAATGATGAACTTATTTTCAATTACGACAATCCAAAACTGCGAGCGGTCGTAGATAGCGACGGTACGATGTACCTTATCGGCTATGCCTCTGTCACTGAATACCAAGATGCGCTGCGTTCTATTCAATACAATTATAAATTGACCCGGGACATTAACGGCAATCCACAACAGATCTTAACCGGACCCCGAACGGTCTACTATACAGTCTATGATGGTGAGATGACCAGTGAACCACATGAAAAGCAGGTGAGCATGGATGTGAAAATAGCGCTGGATATCCCTTCAGCCTTTACGCCCAATGGAGATCACACAAATGACACCTGGCAGGTGCACGCCACCAACACAGATCAGGCTGATCACGCCATTGTGAGAGTGTACGATAAGCGTGGGGCCCTGCTTTATGAGTCGAAAGGATTTGAGAAAGCATGGGATGGCATCAACAATGGCCAGGTACTGCCAGTTGATACCTACTATTATACGATAGACATGAACCTTCCCTATATGCGCCAGTCGTTTAAAGGTGCCGTCACCCTTTTGCACTAACCGGTTCACGCCGCCATGATGTTTCATGCCAGATACACAGGATACTTTCACACGGTTTTCTGCGTTGCTATGAAGACGAATCAACTGTAGAAATATTTACCTGATGCAACTACTACACATTGGACAATCGACAACTCTTGCCCTCACCGACAGTGTAATGAGAAGGCTATAAGCGTTTATGGTCTGATTGTTTTTGGTATGCTTTTAGTGTTGTGAGTCTTACAAATAAAAATATTTACTCTTATGAAAAAATCAGTTTTAATACTCGTGGTGCTGTTTGCGGCACTTGTTAATGTAGCATTCGCACAAAAGCCTAGCGTTATGCTAAGCGATAAACCAGGTTGGCATAAAATCGGCGAAGTGAAGGCAGACTTCAAGATGGAGAATCAATCCATCGCTGTAATGGGGAACGATAAATTCCAATCGATTTTGCTAAAGGTCACCGATGCTCCGATCAACATTGTCGGACTTCAGGTATTCTTTGAAGACGGAAAAATGGAAGAGTTTGATGTAAAGAACGAATTGACTCCAGGCGCTGAGACCCGTAAGATCGATTTCAAGGGTGGTACGCATGAAGTGAAAAAGGTAACATTTACCTACAAGACCCTTCCTAATTCAAAAGATGAAAAAGCTCATGTGGAGCTGTATGGTTTGAAGTAGTAACTAAAAACTTCATTAAGAAAAAGAGCTGGTATTTAGCCAGCTCTTTTTTTTGCACCACCCCTTTTCCGGTAATGCCTAAGTAACTGTGTAAAGGCCCGATTCGGCCGCTTGAGAGTGGATGTGGAATACATCGCTTTCTTGCTGAATCGGTTGCCATTAAATCTTTAACTTTAAACACAGTTACTTATGGAAAAGAAGCAGGAACATCCTTTAGTCAAAGAGATGCTCACACCTGAGTTTCTCAAGCAATTTAAGGACTCTGGAGACCTAAACAATTTCATCGATCAGCTGTTCACCAAAGGAGTGGAACAGATGCTGGAGGGTGAACTTGACGGCCACCTGGGTTATGCTAAGCACTCGCCAGAAGGTATCAATTCTGGTAATTCCCGTAATGGTAAAAGCAGCAAGAAGATTAAGTCGAAACGAGGTGAGCTGGACATTGAAGTTCCGCGTGATCGGAATGGAACATTTAGCCCTGTCATTGTCCCAAAGAGGAGTCGCTTTGTTGAAGGCATAGAAGAGGTAATAATTTCGTTGTATGCTCGTGGCATGACTGTGCGAGACATTGAAGTGCAAATCCGTGAGCTGTACGGAGTAAATGTTTCGGATGCGACAATATCCAATGTTACTTCCCGCATTCATTTGCTGATAACCGAATGGCAGAGTCGTCCACTTTCGCCGGTCTACTTTGTGGTCTGGATGGATGGCATTGTTTTCAAAGTCCGCCAGAATGGAAAGGTTATCAACAAGACTATTTACCTGGCGGTAGGACTGAATTCCCAGGGAATGAAGGAGGTTTTAGGTATGTGGCTTGGTGAGAATGAAAGTGCTTCGTTCTGGATTAGCGTTCTCACTGATTTACGCAGTCGTGGTGTGGAAGACATCCTAATCACCAGCACGGACAACCTGAAGGGCTTCACGGAAGCTATCACCAGTGTGTTTGCTCAATCGGTTACCCAGATCTGTGTCGTTCACCAAATCCGGAATGCTCTACGTTACATCGTATGGAAGGATAAGAAAGCATTTGTTACCGATCTTAAAACTGTTTATGGCGCAGCAAATAAAATTGTTGCTGAACAGGCCCTGGATGAGCTTGATAAAAAATGGGGAAGCAAGTATCCTCATGCAATCAAGTCATGGCGAAGTAACTGGGACAACCTCACTCATTTCTTTGACTATCACCTTGAGATCCGTACGCTGATCTACACCACAAACATCATTGAAAATTTAAATGGCAAGATCAGGAAGTATACCAACAACAAGCTGTCCTTCCCAGACGATCAAGCGGTGATGAAATCGGTTTACCTAGCCTTACGCGAGATCACTAAAAAGTGGACGATGACAGTCCGAAACTGGCCCCTAATTGTAAATCAGTTTTTAACTATCTTCGAAGGGAGATGCAAAATTTAAAACCTTTACGCGGTTGCTTAGGCATTACCACTTACACACTTTATTAGGCAGTGTCATCACTGATAATGGAAGAAACATCAGAA